>Ga0068855_100004300_pt1 | contig 17410 bp, 21 predicted proteins | sample KBSCornC52_FD_66592 | JGI IMG/M metagenome (GOLD analysis project Ga0068855, IMG submission 66592) | Corn rhizosphere microbial communities from Kellogg Biological Station, Michigan, USA - KBS Corn C5-2 | ecosystem: Host-associated > Plants > Roots > Rhizosphere > Soil ...
TGCTGGATGAAATGGCTCACCTTGCTCACGAACTACACATAGAGCTCAAAGAACAGGGACACGAACCGCGGCACCATGGTTATATGATTAAGAACCGCGGCATGAAACCGTCCGACCTGGGCTTTTATCGCCATGTTCACCCTGTGGAGGACTTGCTGAAATTCCTCGACAATGAACACGCTAACGACGACCCGGTTGACTCAACTATCGGTGAGAGATTCCGTCTGCGCGTGTTTTCGCGGCGGTGGGCACATGAGGACGTCTACGTACTGACGCGGACGGAAGCGGGCTGGGCGTTCACCTTTCTCACAGCAAGCGGCCCTTGCGATACCGAAGGACGCCCATACTTGTTTACCAACCTAAAGCATGACGGAATCTCCTACCCTGCGGATCTTGGAGACCATATTCACTGGATATGGCGCAAGGCGAAGGATGAAGGGTTGTCCGCGGAGGAGGTTCAAATGGCATTCGACGATCTGTCGCGTTGGGTGTCCGAAACCGAGAGGAGCTCGCCAACAGGTGGAATCTGGACGGGGTTGAAGGCATGACAACGGGCGATTCCGAAGAGCAGTCGGAACCGCATGTGGTCATACTCGCGGATAATGCCACGGCTCAGGACTTGCCGAACGCCCCGGACATTATCGTTGACGTACAGGACACCGGTTTCGCATCGGATCGGGCGAATTCGCATGTAGCGATTGAAACCGGCGCTGTAACGTTCCTTGATATCCTTGGCTGGAAAGGCATTTGGAGGCGCGACGACGACCCGATTTCTAAGCTGAATCGCCTTATTGAGCGCATTCGCCGTGAGTTGGATGAAGGGGCGCGGGGAACCGACTTAGATGTTGACCCGCAATCTGAGGTGATTAGCATTTCCGATACGATTGGTTTGTTCACCCGAGCCAGCGAGCAACAAGCTTCGTCGGCGCTGGAATTGCACGGCCGAGTTTGCTCGAATGTGATTCCGGTTTCAATCGAAGAAGGTATTCCTGTTCGGGGTGCGACAAGCTTCGGCGAGTACCGTCTATTCGATACACGATTCGTCGGGCAAGCGATAGACGAGGCAGCAGCGTGGTATGAACAAGCCGACTGGATCGGGGTTCACATGACGCCGTCAGCCGACTTTTGCAAGTCGGATGCCAAACGAGATGCGCTAACTGCGTGGACGCGTTATCAGCCTCCCCGAATAACATGGAGGACGCTTTGCGTTCATTGGGACGCCAGCCTCCCACTACTGCGACAAGTGTTTAGGCAGAGTGGCCCGATTGGACCTGAGATCGTCGGAAAGTTTACTAATACGATTGCCTTCATTGAGAAGGATAAGCAAACTAACGAGACCACATGATTGCAACCTCACCGGAGATAAAGCAGTTCCGCGCGCAGTTCGACCACGCCCGCTCTGAAAGTTCCGATCCGTCATGGCTGCGGCACCTGCGCGCACGCGCCATGGAGCGATTCGAGGCGCTCGGATTCCCGACCACGCGTCACGAAGAGTGGAAGTACACGTCGGTCCAGCCGATTGCCGAGACTACGTTCCGCGGAGCGGGCGGCACAGCGTCCCTTGCGGACGTGACGCGGGCCATCGGCGATTCGGCGATTCGGCTCGTGTTCGTGAACGGTCGGTACGTGCCTGAGCTTTCCAGTGCCGACGGGCTTCCGACGGGAGTGCGGGTAAGTAACGTGGCGGCATCACTTGACAGTGCCGAGGACCATCTGGGCCGGTATGTGTCGATTGCGGACCAGCACTTTGTCGCGCTGAACACCGCTCTCTTCACGGACGGGGCGTACATCCGCGTGCCGAGCGGCAAGGTCGTCGAGACCCCGATTCACGTGCTCTATCTTGGCGTGTCCGGCGGCGGGCCTGTGGCGTCGCATGTGCGAAACCTCTACGTAGTCGAGGAGAATGCGCAGGCGACCATCGTCGAGACCTATGCGGGCGAAGGAACCTACTTCACAAATGTCGTGACGGAGATTGTCGAGAGCGCCGACGCGAACCTCGACCACTACAAGGTTCAGATCGAGAGCGAGGGCGCGTATCACGTCGCGACCCAGCGGCTCGAACAGGCCGGCCCGTCTGTCTTCTCATCGCACAACATCTCGTTCGGCGGGGCGCTGGTTCGCAATGATATAAACAGCCGGCTGGGCGGCGAGTACATCGAATCGACCATAAACGGGCTCTACGTGGTGAACGGCCGGCAGCACGTGGACAACCACACGGCCATCGACCACGCAATGCCAAATTGCGCCAGCCATGAGCTGTACAAGGGAATAATGGACGGTCGCTCGACGGGCGTATTCAACGGTAAGATCTTCGTTCGGCAGGACGCGCAGAAGACCGACGCCAAACAGACCAATCAGAACCTCCTTCTATCGCGCGACGCAGTGATCGACACGAAGCCGCAACTGGAGATCTACGCGGACGACGTGCGCTGTACGCACGGCGCGACGGTGGGTCAGCTCGACTCCGACGCGCTCTTCTATCTGCGGTCGCGCGGAATCGGGCTGGCGGATGCGCGCGGGCTGCTGGTCCATGCTTTCGCGAGCGACGTGCTGAATCGAATCAAGATCGATTCGTTGCGAGAGCGCATGGAAGAGGCGTTGTCGAGGAAGCTGGCGGTCTGAATCGGATTTAGCGGACAGGCACTATGACTACACTTCAAGCGATATCGCGGCCATCTTCGGGCTTGGACGTCGCCCGGATTCGCGAGGACTTCCCGATTCTGAGCCGGCAGGTTCACGGGAAGCCGCTCGTTTATCTCGACAACGCCAACACGAGCCAGAAGCCGCGGGTCGTCATCGACGCTCTGGTGGACTACTATCAGAATTACAACGCGAACATCCACCGCGCAACGCACCTGCTGAGCGAAGAGGCGACCGGCGCCTACGAGGGCGCGCGCGACAAGGTCCAGCGATTTGTGAATGCCGGCTCGCGCAAGGAGATCGTCTTCACGCGCGGGTGCACCGAGGGAATCAACCTCGTCGCAAACGCATGGGGGCGAACGTTCCTCAGGGAGGGCGACGAGGTCGTCATCTCCTGGATGGAGCACCATTCGAACATCGTTCCCTGGCAGATTGTCTGCGAAGCGACGGGCGCGAAGCTGCGGGTGATACCCATCAACGACCGCGGCGAGCTGCTGCTGGACGAGTACCGGCGGATGCTGAACGAGCATACTAAGTTCGTGTCCGTGGTACACGTCTCGAACTCGATGGGAACCGTGAATCCGGTGCACGAGATTGTCGCGATGGCGCGCGAGCGCGGGATTGCCACGCTCGTGGACGGCGCGCAGGCCGTACCGCACATGAAGGTGAACGTGCAGGAGATCGGGTGCGACTTCTACGCGTTCTCGTCACATAAGATGTTCGGGCCGACGGGAACGGGCGCGCTCTACGGCCGCTCGGAGATGCTGGAGAAGATGCCGCCCTTCCTCGGAGGCGGGGACATGATTCGGTCTGTCACGTTCGAGAAGACCTCCTACAACGCCCTCCCCTGGAAGTTCGAGGCCGGCACTCCCAACATAGCAGACGTAATCGGCTTCGGAGTGGCGATCGATTACCTCGAAGGAATCGGGCTCGACCGTATCGCCGACTGGGAGGCGGAGCTGCTGGACTACGGAACCGAACAGCTCTCCGAGATCGACGGCCTTACAATTATCGGCACCGCGGAGCACAAGGCGAGCGTATTGTCCTTCGTGCTGGAGGGAATCCACCCGCACGACATCGGGACGATGCTCGACCACGAGGGAATCGCCGTGCGCACCGGTCAGCACTGCTGCCAGCCCGTGATGGACCGCTACGGAATCACGGCCACGACGCGCGCCTCGCTCGCCTTCTACAACACCCGCGAGGAGATCGACGCGCTGGCTGCCGGAATTCGCAAAGTAATCGAGGTGTTAGGGTAACGACTTGTGCGCCGCGAAACGGTGATCAGTGACGATCCGCGAACGGCTGGAAAAGGAGCACACATGGCGGAGTACATCATCTACTTCAACCAGCAGTGGGTGGGCGACCATAGCGGGGAGTGGTTCCGCAGCCGTGGCCCGCTCGCAATGGCGGTTGTGCATAAGATGGAACAGGCCGGCGTCCTCATCTATGCCGGCGGCCTGGCGGAGGAGGTCGAGGAGGCCTTCAGCGCGGACGCAACGAGCGGCGCCCTCACGTTCACCGACGGCCCGTATGGCGAGACCAGGGAGTACCTTGGCGGACTCACCATCGTGAACGTTGCCAGCAGGGACGATGCGAAGACGTGGGCAGGCAGGATCGCGGAGGCGTGCGGCTGGCCCCAGGAGGTACGCCGGTTAAAGTCGCGACCCGGAGCGGATTGAGCCGGTTGACAGTGGACGTTCCGTTCGATTGCGGAACCTGGAGATATCGCATCTTGTCGGACCTGAGAGAACTATACCAGGAGGTCATCCTGGACCATAGCAGGAAGCCGCGCAACTTCCGAAAGATCGAGGACGCGGACCGGATGTCGGTCGGCTACAATCCGCTCTGCGGCGACCGGCTCACGCTCTTCCTCGACCTGGAGGACGGCGTGGTGAAGGACGCCAGCTTCCAGGGAGTCGGCTGCGCGATCTCCACGGCATCCGCATCGATGATGACGGAGGCCGTGAAGGGGAAACGCGTTGAGGACGCCGAGAAGCTGTTCGAGCAGTTCCACGAGATGGTTACCGCCTCCCCGGACGAGGAGATCGATGCCAGCGGCCTCGGGAAGCTCCAGGTGTTCGGCGGAGTGCGTGAGTTTCCCGCGCGCGTGAAGTGCGCGAGTCTGGCGTGGCACACGGTCCATGCCGCGCTTCACGGCCAGGAAGAGACTTCGACAGAATAGTTCGTCTGCTATAATTCACTACGGAACCACGAGTAATAGTCATGCAGCAGAGCCCATTTAAGACACTCGACTTGGAATCGCAGGTTGTGGAGGTTCTCCGGACGGTGTACGACCCGGAGATTCCCGTCAACATCTACGACCTCGGCCTCATTTATGACGTGCTGGTCGAAGATGACTCATCGATCGTCGTGCGAATGACCCTCACCTCTCCTGCCTGTCCCGTGGCGGGCACGCTTCCGCCGGAGGTCGAGGAGAAGGTGAAGTCCGTTCCGGGCGTGACGAATGCGCGGGTGGACGTGGTCTGGGATCCGCCGTGGAATCCGGAAATGATGTCGGACGGAGCCAAGCTGGAGCTGGGATTCTTCTGAACCAGCGCGCGTTCAGTTCGATGGTGGCCACCGCATCCGGATAGACCACGCTGCATCACGCTCCGCGCGCCCCGAAAGCGGGCGTGCGGCTTGACATTTGCCGGTGCTGTTGCTATTATGGACTTGAAGCGCTTAGGGATTCGGTTCCCGGAAGAAGAGCGGCATACCCTCGTTGAGACGCTGCTGCCACCTGTTTCCTCACGGATCCGCCGCTCCAGGAGATCAATTCCAGATGAGTGTTGTGGGGAGCCTTCACCTGGAGCAGGGAATCGCCTACAAGGTCGCGGGAGACTACGACCAGGCGATTCGAGCGTTCCAGGCAATGCTTGCCGAGGAACCCGACAGCAGCGAAGCACACCATCAGCTCGGTCTGGTGTACGGGTTTACCGGCCTGTTCGATGAATCGCTGGAAGAGCTGCTGACAGCCGTGGAGCTCGACGGCAATGACCTGACCACGCGTAACGATCTCGCCCTCACCTACGCAATGCTCGGAATGAATGACGAAGCAAAGGCGGGATTCGAGGAGGTTCTTCGGGTGGATCCCTCAAACGAGGTGGCCTCGAAGAACATCGTTTTTTTCGCATAGAGACCCTGTTCGCCCATCGATCCAAAGCGACAGCTTGTGCGCCCGGCAACTGATTGCCGGGCGCATGTCGCGTGTAACTACCGATGAACGCCGAAACTCCTGACCGTCCAGTCGAAGCGCCGGCTTCGGCTCGCGTGTCCGCGCGAATGCGAAAGCCGCCGACCGTGGGAAGGCGCATCGCCCGAATGCTGCTGCTGGCGTTCGGCATCCATCTGGGATTCTGCGCGACGATTGCATGGCAGACGGTCCGGCCGAAGAATACGAAGCTGACCGATTCGCCGCGCAGCGCCCGTCTTCCGTTCGAATCCGTCGAGTTTCACTCGTCCGACGGCACCCGGCTCGTGGGCTGGTATATACCGGCGGCGCCAAAGCCGCGCGGCGTGGTCGTGCTCTGCCACGGCGTTGACAGCGACCGCACCGCCATGTTGTGGAAGGCCGAGATACTGCACAAAGCCGGCTTTGCCTCGCTCCTCTTTGACTTCCGTGGCCGAGGCGAGAGCGCGCCGAGCCTCTGCACCATCGGGTACCGGGAAGTGGACGACATGCTTGCGGCGATCGACTTCGTTCGCAGCCGCCCGGACGCCGCCACACTCCCTCTCGGAGTGCTGGGAGAGTCGCAGGGCGCGGCGGTCGCGCTGATGGGAACGGCCCGGTCGCTGGACGTGCGGGCGGTCGTCGCCGAGAGTCCCTTTGCGAGGCTCGACCACGCCGTAGCGAACCACTTTGCGAAAGTGCTTGGATGGTGCAGCCCGGTGGTCGCCTGGCCAACTCAGAAGATGGGTGAATTGCTCATTCGCAAACGCTGTTGCGACGTGTCACCGGCCGACGAGATAAAGCGAATTGCGCCGCGTCCCATTCTGCTGATTCAGGATGGCGATGACCGGCTCTGCCCTCCCGCCGAGACAGCGGAGCTTCTCAGCGCTGCCGGCCCGAACGCCTCGCTCTGGACCGTCCCCGGCGCGGACCACGTCCAGGCGGAGTATATCGCACAGGACGAATTCGAGAAGCGCGTCGTCGCCTTCTTCGGGAAAGCATTGAAGCCATGAACGATGATGTGGCTCCAGATTCCGTGCGCTTTGAGGTCACCATGGAAGACCTCGATGCTCTCAACGAGGACTTTATTGTGTTGTCGCCATTCGCGAGACGGGCGATGCGGCGGTATGTCTGGACCCCGCCAATCGGCTGGGCAATTATTGCCGTGATTCTTGCAACTTGGAGGCCGAGTTCAAGCACCATTGCGTCGTTCGTGTTCTTTGCCTTGATATCGCTCATCTGGGTGCTGGTTGCCAGGCGGGTGTGGCGCCGCGTGCTCAAAAAGCGTATGCGCGCAATCTATCGCGAAGGGATGAACCGCACCGTGTTTGGGGACCATAAGGTCGCTATATCGGCAAGCGGAATCCATCACGCTTCTGAGACCAGCGATTCGCGCAATGCCTGGGCCGCTGTCGAGCGGATTACTGAGACCCCGCATCACGTCTTCCTCTACGTTGGCACTGGACTGGCTCACATAATTCCCAGGCGCGCCTTCTCGTCCGAGGCTGACGCACAGCGATTTGTTGCCGCGGCGCGGCGCTTCCGGGAAGCGGCGGCAGGTATCGAGCCCCTGGCGGAGGGCTACCTGCAATAGAACGCCTGCGCTCCTTAACCCCGGCGCTCATATTCCTGGCCCTCGCCTGCCTCTTGCTCTGGCCGGTCGTGTTTGCCGGGCGGGTATTCGTGCCTGCGACGCTGCTGCATTATGTTTCGCCGTGGGAGCAGGAGGCGAAACCCCCGTGGAATCCGCTGATGTACGATTCCGTGGGACAGTTCTATCCGTGGCGGCACTTCGCGGCGGCAGAGCTGCACGCGGGACGGATACCACTCTGGAACCCGTATCAGTTCTGTGGCACGCCGTTCGTGGCGAACAGCCAGAGCGCCGTCTTCTACCCCGGAAACCTGCTCTACTGGCTGCTGCCGACCGCGACCGCCGCCGGCCCGAATGTCATACTACACCTCTGCCTGGCGGGCTGGTTCACGTTCGCCTTCCTCCGATCTTATCGCCTGAGCGTTGGCGCGGCGGTTCTCGGCGGCGTCGCGTTCGCGTTTTCCGGCTGGCAGGTGTCGTGGCTGTCGCTGCCGACGTTTCTCTGTACGTCCTGCTGGCTGCCGTTGGTCCTTCTCTGCGTGAGGCGGCTCTTCGAGTCACCCTCGTGGAGGCGGACGGTTGCGCTGGGGGTGGTTTGCGGCGTTACAACGCTCGCCGGACACCTTCAAATCGCATTTTACGTCCTTCTGACCGCGATTCTGTATGCCTGCTGGCTGGCCGCGACCAAACCGCGCGGAACGGGCCCGAATCGCCCCGCCCATCCCGCGTCCCGCTCACGATTTGCGGGAAGCGTAGCGGCGTCTCTGCTGCTGGGAGGGATGCTTGCGGCTCCGCAGGTCCTTCCCTCTCTCGAGCTCTCGAAGCGGTCGCACAGGGCCGCTCCGGTCAGCGCGGCGGGATTCCAGCAATATGCGGCGTATGCGGTTAGCCCTGCCTCCCTGGTGACGCTCGTGCTTCCCGACTACTATGGCAACCCCTCGGACCCGGCGGAACCTTATGTCGGGGCCAGCCGCGGAGGCGCGTACTTCAATTTTTCCGAGGGAGCATTGTACGTCGGTATCCCTACCCTGCTCCTCGCGGCGTTCGCGCTCTTCAGGATTCGCCAGATTGGGACTCGTGAACTCGGATTCTTCGGTCTGCTGGCGATTCTCGCGCTCCTCCTTGCCACCGGTTCTTTCGTGGACGCCCTGCTCTATTTTTACATGCCGGGATTTGGACAGAGCGGGTCGCCGGGCCGGGCGCTCGTATTGTGGGCATTTGCGCTCTCCTGCCTCGCGGCATTCGGCTATGAGAAGCTCTGCCACGACGATGCCGCGCCCGTGAAGACTGTCACGGCTGGCATCGCGGTTGTGGCTGCTGTCGCGGTTGTCGGGATTCTCGCTGGTCCATCCGCCGTATTCAAAGGTGCGGCAAACCCCGGCGCACTCGCGCAGCTCCCGCGCCAGTCGGGCCTGTTCCTTCTATCGGCGGGCATCCTCATGGGGCTCGCGTCCGGCAAGCTGCGTGGAACCAGGTACGCGATTCTACCCCTGGTCCTTGTCGCGGTGGACCTCCTGGCGGCCGGCGCCAGCTACAACCTGACGGCCTCCGCCAGCGACGTCTACCCTCAGCGCCCTTCGCTCGACTCCCTGAAGCAGCTCGCCGGCCACGACCGAATAATGCCCGTGAATCACGGCTGGAGCTTCGCCGGCCCGCGGGCCGTCCTGCCGCCAAATGGTGCGATGGTTTTCGGTCTTCGCGACGTGCAGGGCTACGACTCACTCTTCCCCGGCCAATACAAGGCGTTTATGAACGCGCTGTCAGGGCGGGACGCCAGCCCTCCTGAAGTCGGAAACATGGTCTTCGCCAGGGATCCCTCGAGCCCGCTCGTTGCGAGGGCCGGGGTCCGCTATGTGCTCAGCCGCCAGGAGCTTCCGCTGCCAGGGCGACTGGACACGGGCGAGGGATACCTCCGCTTCGATGTTCCGGGCGCAGTCGGGCGGGCCTCCACGACCGCACGGGACGGCAGGCCGGCTTCCGTCGAATGGCTTGCGGACGATCCGGATGTCGTCTCCCTGCGCGTCACGTCGGCAGGCCCAGGTTCCCTCACCCTCGCAGATCAGCGGTATCCCGGCTGGAGAGCAAGTGTGGACGGCCGCCCCACTCCCATCGGCAAGGCGGACGACGTTTTCCGATCCATCGCGGTTGACGGCGGCAGCCATATCGTCCGGTTCACATACGAACCGGCGGCATTCCGTACCGGGCTCTACCTCGCCTGCATCGTTATGGGCACCACGGCCGCGGCCGCCGTCTCCCGCCGCCGATCCCGCACCTGAGGAATCAACATGCCCTTCCCGCAGTTCGACCGGTCAAGACTGATAATCGAACCGCTCGACCGCCGCGAGCACGACCTGACGCTTGCGGACATCCGGCCGCTCGATGCCGAGATTCCGCCGCTAGATGAACCACGGATAGCAGTCATCGCCAACCGTATCCATGCCGCTCGCGACCGAAACGCCGCGGTTATCCTGATCATGGGGGCGCACGTCATCCGGCGCGGCAACTCCCGGTTCATCATCGACCTCATGGAGCGAGGACTGGTGACGCATGTGGCAATGAACGGCGCCGGTCCAATCCATGACTATGAGTTTGCGCGAATCGGCGCGACAACGGAATCCGTCCCTCGCTACATCCGCACCGGCCAATTCGGCATGTGGCGGGAGACCGGGGAGCTGAACGATGTAGCGAAGCGGGCGGCCGCAAATGGAATCGGTCTTGGCGAGGCCATCGGCAGCGAAATCGTGGAGCGGGGATTCCCCCACCGTGAGGTGAGCGTCTGCGCTGCCGGCGTCCGGCTCAGCGTTCCGGTTACGGTTCACGTCGGCATCGGCCAGGACATTATCCATCAACACCCGAACTGCGACGGGGCCGCGTGGGGCGCGGCCTCGTACACTGACTTTCTCGTCTTCGCCAACTCGGTAGAGAACCTTGAAGGCGGCGTCCTGCTGAACTTCGGCAGCGCGGTGATGGGGCCCGAGGTCTACCTGAAGGCGCTCTCCATGGCCCGTAACATCGCCCGGCAGGAGGGCCGCCAGATTGCTCACTTCACCACGGCCGTTTTCGACCTGCCCGATCTCGGCGAGGACTTTGGCGCCGAGCCCCCGAAATCCGACGCCCGCTACTACTACCGTCCGTGGAAAACCATTCTCGTCCGCACAGTAAGCGACGGCGGCGAGAGCTTCTACGTGCAGGGCGACCACCAAGTCACCTTCCCATACCTCTGGCAAGCGCTAACGACAAATTCTCACCACAAAGACACGCAGGCTCAAAGAACGTCAAAGGCGATTTGAACCACGGGGAGCACGGGGAAGGTCAGCAGATTCGGGCCTTCCCCTTCGCGTCCATTCGCGATATTCGCGGTCAAAGCGCATTTGACGTTCGTTCCTCGCCGAATACCACCCGGTCGACATCCTGACTGATCGAATTGGGTGCACTCCTGCTGCCTGGCGAAAGAATCTCCGAATCAAACCTGCGCGCCCGTCGTTCTCTTATTGAAGGAGACAGGGATTTATGGAGACCGACGACGGCGAATGGCTCGCGATGGCGGCCGCGGGTGACGAGGCGTCATTCGGCAGTATCGTCCGCGCGCATCAGGAGCGGCTGCTCGGATACGCGGAGCGCATGCTGGGCAGCCGCGACTCCGCGCTCGACGCTGTGCAGGAGACCTTCCTGCGACTATGGGGAGCGCGGCACCGCTATTCGGCTGAAGGCGGGCTCGACCGACTCCTGCTCTGCATTCTCCGCAACATCTGTCTGGACGAATTGCGGAAGGCTCCGCTCCGCGGCCACGAGCTGACCGAAGGCGTCTTCGATCGTTCGCCCGGACCAGACGCGGAGGCGAGCGGTCGTGCACTGCGTCAGGCGGTGCGATGCGCCGTACTTGCCCTTCCGCCCGAGCAGCGAGAAGTTTTCGTCCTGACGCAATACCTCGGACTCACATACCCAGAGACCGCGGACACACTCGGTTGCCCGGTCAACACGGTAGCATCCCGCAGACATGCGGCGGTGATGACACTCCGGCGGCGGCTTCGGAGCTGGACAGGAGAGGAAGAATGACGTGTGAATCGACGATGGCCCGCCTTGTCGCGGACCTCGACGGCGAGCTGACGCCGGAAGAGTCGGCGGTAGTACGGGACCATCTCGCGACATGCGAATCATGTCGCGCCGAGCGACTCCAATTGGAAACCGTTGTGCGGGCGGCCGCGGCTTGGGATACCGATGCCAGCGACATCTGGCCGACAGTTCACGGTGCAATGCAATCCGTTGGTCCCGACCCTGTGCTTCAGGAACTGCGCGCGATGCGTGCCGAGATAGCGACATTGCGGGAAGAGATCGCCGCGCTGCGCCGCGATGCCCGCCCTGGTCCGCCTGCCCTTGTGGCAGGCAGGCTGCTGCTGGCGTTTGCACCCGCGGACGAGCCGGCGCTCACCATTATGTAGAGGAGACCGATATGGAATTGAAAGACTGTTTCGACGCGCTTCTGAAAGAGAATGGCTCGGACATTCACCTCGTGGCGGGCGAGCCGCCGGTCTATCGTGTTAACGGCGAGCTGCGTCGCGGCGAAGGCGCTCCACTCGCGGACGTGGACGTGGAACGAATGGTCTCGCCCTGGCTGCAAGAGGAGCAGCGCGCAGCATTAAGGCTTCCGACCAGCATGGTGGAGTTTACGGCGCGAGAAAGTGATCGGATATGGCGAGGTCAGATCTTTCGGTCACGAGGCCAGCTCTTCGCTACGCTCAGGCCCTTCCCGCAGCGCGTCCCAACTCTGGACGACCTCGGCTTCAGTCCCGATAGCGTACTTCGCTCGTTTACGACTCTCCCGCGCGGTCTCATATTGGTCACTGGCGCCAGGGGGAGCGGCAAGACCACCACTACAGCGGCAATGGTCGAGGAGATCAATGCGACGCAGCCGCGCCGCATCCTTACCGTGGAAGCGCCGCCCGAGTACCTGTTCGAGAGTAAGCGGAGCGTCATCACGCAGCAGCAGCTCGATACTGATGTCGTGACGTTCCGGCATGGTCTCATAACCGCCTTTCGCGCCGATCTGGACGTTGTGTTCGTCGGCGAGATCCGCGACCCGGAGGTGTTTCAGCTCGTGCTCACGCTGGCGGAGACTAGCCATCTCGTCTTCGCTACCGTCCACACCGAGAGCGCATCGGAAACAGTGCGACGGCTCGTCGAGATCTTTCCAGAGTCGCAGCGGCCAGCGGTCCGCCGCTCTCTCTCGCGTAATCTCGCCGCCATTGTCTCACAGCGCCTGTTGCCGCGGGCGGACCGCCGCGCGCGCGTCGCAGCGAATGAGATTCTCGTTGCCGACTCGCGCATCCGCCGTATGATCGTGGACGGAGTGGAGGACCTGAGCGTCGCAATCGATGCAGGCCGCGATGCGGGGATGCAGACCATGGACAACGCGGTGCTGGACCTCTACAGGCGCGGAATCATCTCGCGCGAGACGGCCTGGGCGAACCTCGACGACCTTTCAATCCCTGGCGCCGCGGAGATTCTACAGGTGACGGGAACCAACTCATAAGGAGGCATCCCCGCACCAACGGAAAGCGAACAGCGGACCGAATCACGTGATTCGGTCCGCTGCCGGTTTCCGCAGTGATTCGGCGCCCGCCAGCTTTCGCGTCTGTCCAAACGGTCGAGATCGAACGCAATCGATGTCGCACGCGGCGGCTAACCGTTGTCGCGGTGCTATCCGACACCCAACGTGGCCGGATGAACGGCTGTTATCTCGGCGAAGCCGTTGAAGTCGTCGATGTTGAACGTGACAACTTCCTCGATTCCGAGTTCCTTCATTGTCGCGACGAGGCGGAGGTCGTGAGAGTGCTTGCCGGATACACGGTAAGTCCTGGCGAGTGCGAACCAGGTGCTGAAGATGGCCGCCGGCTCCGCAAGCATTCGGAATTGATCGCACAACCCCAATACCTATGTCGCCACCTGCTCGACTGTCCAGCCCAGCCCATTAACGCTCGGCGGTCTGGTAGCGACCGACCAAAATTCGATGAGAACCTGGCTGACGAGCACCGGATTGTCTCCGCGCTCCTCCAGAGCGGCAATTGCATCCACGGCAAGAGCGTGTTGCGATGATTCCGTGTGGACCGTACGAACGATGACACCCGTGTCCAGCAGGTAGATCCTGCTCATTCGTAGATGTTCTCGCGCCGCAGCGCTTCGTCATCCAGGTCAGGAGCTGGCGGGCGTGGGCGGTTGGCCCATTCGCGGAATTCCTGTGATCTCCGGGACGGCGCCTGCTCATTCCCAGTTCGCTGGATGTCCGTTGCAGGCGAGATAATCAACCGGTCGCCGAGAGGCTCAACACGGAACGTCGTGTGCGGCTCGACCGTTCCGAGTGCCTCCGCTGGCAGTTTCAACTCGCCGCTCTCCGCAACCTCGACTAGAAACGCCATTTCTCCGCCTCCTCTTCGCGCGTTATATCATCATACAATATGTTCCGTCCGTTCACTCCTGAATCACATTCACAGAGGGACGGGCATCGCGAAGGCAGGCGCCCCGAATCGTGGGATTCGGGGCGCCCGCCGCACAGAAGGGGAATTACGCGCGGAGCATGTGGTTGGGGTCGATGACGAACTTCTTCGCCGCGCCCTTGTCGAAGTCTTCGTAGCCCTTCGGCGCCTCTTCGAGCGAGATGACCTGCACATTGACGGCTTTGGCGATCTGGACCTTGTCGTGAAGGATGCACTGCATGAGCTGCCGATGGTAGCGCATGACCGGGCACTGGCCGGTCGTGAAGCAGTGAGACTTCGCCCAGCCGAGCCCGATTCGGATGCCGAGCTGGCCGATCCTGGCGTTGTCGTCCACGCCGCCGGGGTCGCCCGTCACATAGAGGCCCGGAATCCCGATGGCGCCTCCCGCCCGCGTGATCTCCATCACCGCGTTGAGGACGGTCGCCGGCCGCTCCACGCCCGAATCGGACCCGTGGCCGCGCGCCTCGAACCCGACGCAGTCCACCGCGCAGTCCACCTCCGGCACGCCGAGGATGGCGTCAATCTGATCCGCGAGCGGAGTCGACTTCTTCAGGTCCACCGTCGCGCACCCGAAGCTGCGCGCCTGCGCAAGCCGCTCATCGATCAGGTCCCCCACTATGACGACCGCCGCTCCGAGCAGATGGCACGACGCCGCGCAGGCAAGCCCGACCGGCCCCGCGCCCGCCACGTATACGGTCATGCCCGGACCGACACCTGCCGTCACCGCGCCGTGATAGCCGGTTGGGAAGATGTCGGAGAGCAGCGTGAGGTCCTTGATCTTCGCCATCGCCTGGTCGCGGTCCGGGAACCGGAGGAGGTTGAAGTCGGCGTAGGGTACCATGACGTACTCCGCCTGGCCCCCGACCCAGCCGCCCATGTCCACGTAGCCGTACGCCGCGCCCGGCCGCGCCGGATTCACGTTGAGGCAGATTCCGGTCTTCCCCTCCTTACAGTTGCGGCACCGCCCGCACGCGATGTTGAACGGCACCGACACGATGTCCCCGACCTTGACGAACTCCACGTCGCGACCTGCCTCAATCACCTCTCCCGTAATCTCGTGCCCGAGAACGATGCCCGGAGGCGCCGTGGTCCTCCCGCGCACCATGTGCTGATCGCTTCCGCAGATGTTCGTCGAGACAATCTTGAGGATCACCCCGTGCTCGCACTTGCGGTTTCCAAGGGCGAGCTTCGGGTATTCGATGCTCGTCACCTCGACCTTACCTGGACGTACGTAAGCAACCCCTCTGTTGCCAGCCATCCTGGCCTCCTTTTCCGTCACGTCTGGCCCGATGTAGTCCCGCAACCCGGGAGTCAGCAGCGCTGCCCAGGATTTCGAGACCATCCCTCATTCCACGGTCGATTCGAGATACCTGCGGCCCTGCATGGCATTTTATCGACTTTCTTCGCGCCTCCTCTTGCCAGCTCCGTCCGATGGCGACTAGGCGGACACGACCGGAACAAAGATAGTGCTCGTCCCGTCTTCACTAAACATAAAAACCCAGGCAGCCCATATATCGAGCGCGGCCCCCCCGCTCCACAATGTCACCAGATGGCAGACGCAGAGAAGGACGGTGCAAGACGATGCAAGATGATCTGGTCGGACAGGTTGCGCTCTTTACAGGGGCGGTCAACCCGATTACGGTGACGGTGGCCCGCTGGCTGGGCAATGAGGGTGTACGGCTCGTATTCGCCGGGTCGCAGGTGAGCAGGGATCCGCTGCTGGAGTCGCTGCTGTATCAGTTCCGGCGGGACATCCTCTGCATGGATGATTGCGTCGAGGATCCGGCGGCCGTCCAGCAGCTCGTAGCGAGCGTCGAGAGTGCCTGCGGGCGGGTCGACATGGTCTTCCACACGCTGGGGAGCCGGCGGAGGACTGCCGCGCTCGATGCTTTTTCGCTCGGCGGCGGGATGGATGTGACGGATGTGGCGCGGGCCGGCGGGACGCCACTTACACCGCTAACACCGCTTAAATCGGCGCTGACGTGCAGCAGCGGGGCGATCCGCCATCTGGCGCACCGGGACCACGGGCACGTGATTCATCTGGTGACGCGCGCGGAGGTCGGCGCAATCGAGGTGGAGCAGATGGTCCTCGACCGGGTGCGAGGGCTGCTGGCACAGGAAAGAACCGGCGGGCGCCTGCGGATGAGCGCCATCTATTTCGACGGAACGGCCGCGCGACAGATTGGCGGCGCGGCAGCGGAATATGAGCCTCGAATCATGGACGAGAACACTGCGCGTCTTGTCGAGGAGGATGGCTGGATCGGCCGCGTCATGGTGGAGCGCGCTATCGGCGACATGGTTCGCGAGGTGTGCCGGGAGCAGAGCAGCGCGCCGCGGCCGATGGCTGGAGTTATGAGCGCGATGGAGACGATCGATTTTCATGGCGGCGTGCAGCCCTCGATAGAGCGCCACGCCATTCAATAGGCGGCCGCAGTCCGCGGAGCCTGATGAATCACTGACGGACGAATGAACGATTCCGAGAGGAGACAGATATGGCAGAGTTTCTGAGGCCCGAGGAGCAGGCAGCCCGGGCCGAGGCGGAGCGCATGCAGGCAGAGGCCCATCGAGACGTCGCACTCAATGCGGCGGCGAACGAGGCCGTAAACCGCGACGTCGCCGAGGCGCAGGCGGCCGATGCGCGAATCTCCGCGAACCAGGCATGGCAGGCGGCAGGCGAGATGGACACGGACCGCCGCGTCCTGCGGAATGAGCTGACTGGTGAGCGAGCCGCTGCGTCGAACAGCGCTTTCGGGTTCTATCTGACGCTGGGCGTGCTGCTCGCGGCGATCCTGATTGGCGGATTCTATCTGTATAATCGCTCCCAGAATCCGGACAACGTGATCGTGAACGCGGCCCCGGCCCCACCCGCGCCGCCGCCGGTCGTCGTTACTCCGACGCCGCCCGCGGTCGCGCCGCCACCGCCGCCCATCACCGTGACTACGCCGGCCCCGACGGTAAACGTGACGCCTCCCGCCCAGCCGGCGCCGGAAGTGAACAATCACGTAAACGTCACGCCACCTGGCCCGGCCACAAGCGGTTCGACCGATAATACCGGCACGAGTCCCTCCGGAACGGGAGCGAACGGCGGTGGAACCGGGGGCTCGGACACCGGTTCGACGGGCAATGGCGGATAGGAAACCGATTCTGGAACGGAAAGGGCAAGACGATGGACTCAGATAGAATCAAAGGCAAGATCAAGCAGGCTGAAGGCAGGGTGCAGGACGCGGTAGGCGACCTGACGGACAACCCTTCGGACGATATCAAGGGCAAGGCGAAGCAGGCGGAGGGCAAGGCCCAGGAGGCCTGGGGTAAATCCAAGGACGCCATGCGTCGCGAGCTGAACAAGCCGTAGCGATACGAACAGCCCTCTCCAGGAGGCCGCGCGGGACCGATATCCCGCGCGGTTTCGTGGCAAATGGGCAAACCGGACTGGACTATGCAGGGGATGACCCGCTCATCCTGTTCCGGTTGGCAACACCCGACCTGCTCCCCAGCGAGCAATGGTCTTTCACCAAT
>Ga0068855_100004303_pt1 | contig 17405 bp, 17 predicted proteins | sample KBSCornC52_FD_66592 | JGI IMG/M metagenome (GOLD analysis project Ga0068855, IMG submission 66592) | Corn rhizosphere microbial communities from Kellogg Biological Station, Michigan, USA - KBS Corn C5-2 | ecosystem: Host-associated > Plants > Roots > Rhizosphere > Soil ...
AACTTCTATTCGGCGCAGGGCACCACCGTGTTCGGCAGCCCGATCCAGAGCCGCCTGTTCGACAAGCCGCTGCTGCTGAACGTGCTGCATGGCGGCGGCCGCATCTTCACCAGCCAGGACGATGCGAACGCCAAGTTGATCGCCTACTGGATCAGCCATCCCGTGCCGGCGGGCCAGGACGAGTTCAGCACCACCAGCTACAGCATGTTCACCCCCGCGGATCCGGCCACGGGTACGTGCAACACCCAATGAGCGCCCGCCCGGCCGCTCCGAAGGGCGCTCGCGCCGCAGCCCGCCAGGGCGGAGGTTGCCCTATGACCGCCCGCCCGGCCGCTCCGAAGCGCGCTCGCGCCGCAGCCCGCAGGGCGGAGGCTACCCAATGAGCGGCGCGCGCGCCGTCTCGACCACGTCCACGCCGCTGCTTCGCGTCGTGGCGTTGCTGGCCTTCGCGCTCGCGTGCGCCGGCGCGCGCGCGGCCGATGCGCCGGTGCCCGCGGAGCCCGGCTCCGCGCCGGCGGCCAGCGCTGCCGCCTCCACACCCGCCGACGCCGCCTCCGCGCCCCTGGCCGACGACCGTCCCCGCACGGCCACCGTGCCGGTGCCGGGCTCGACGCAGACCGTGGACATCCCCGCGCCCGTGACCACCGGCTCGCCGCCCACCGTGCCCGTGGCCGACAGCGTGCCCGGCGGCGACAAGCGCGAGCGCATGCAGGTCACCGACCCGTACATCGAGCTGCACACCTTCGCCGGCCGCGGCTACCCGGTGTTCTACGTGGCCGCGCGCGGCGAGTGGATCTCCATCGAGCTGCGCCACACCGACTGGTACAAGGTGCGCACCGCCACCGGCAAGGTGGGCTGGGTGACGCGCCAGCAGCTGCAGTCCACGCTGGCCGAGAACGGCGAGCCCAACGACTTCGGCGACGTCCGCTACGACGACTACCTGCGGCGCCGGGTGGAGCTGGGCGCCGGCTACGGCCGCTTCCACCGCGAGTCGATGATCAAGTTCTGGGTCTCGTACCGCATCTCGGACACCCTCAGCTTCGAATCGACGCTGGGCCAGGTGCAGGGGGTGTTCTCGGGCACGACGCTGTGGCACGTCAACCTGCAGGCCGAGCCCTGGTCCGACCAGCGCTTCTCGCCGTTCCTGGGCATCGGCATCGGCCGGTTCAACAACATCCCGAACCAGAGCCTGGTCGCCTTCCAGACCACCAACGCGCGCATGGCCGACGCCATCATCGGCGCGCGCTACCACCTCACCGACCGCTTCATGCTCCGGGCCGACTACGCGATCTACACCGCGTTCGTCTCCGACCAGCGCTCGCTCGAGTACCGCGCGGCCACCGCCGGCCTCTCCTTCTTCTTCTGAAGCGCCACCCCATGACCGCCAAGAGCCGAACCATCGCCGCCAAGCGCCCGTCTCCCACCGTCCTCGCGGTCCGCGCCGGCGCGCTCACGCTGCTCGCGGGCGCCGCGCTGGCCCTGCTGGCCCACGGCAGCGCCCGCGCCGCCGACGCGCCGGCCGCCGACACCTCCGACCAGGTGATCGTGCCCCAGGTCGAGCGCCGCGAGGTGCACAAGCCCAAGTACCCGTCCAACGACTTCGAGCTGGGCATGTTCGGCGGCACCTACACGGTGCAGAACTTCGGCACCCACTTCGTCTGGGGTGCGCGCCTGGGCTACGACATCACGGAAGACTTCTTCGTCGAGGCCACCTACGGCCGCACCAAGGCCAGCGACGCGGAATTCCGCCAGATCCTGCCGGGCGGCATCTTCACGGCCGAACAGCAGAAGCTGCAGTACTACGACCTGTCGCTGGGCTGGAATTTCCTGCCGGGCGAGATCTTCATCGGCAAGAACTGGGCAAAGGCCTCGACGATGTATGCGATCGGCGGCCTGGGCAGCACCAAGTTCGATTCGCAGCGCATGCAGACCTGGAACTTCGGCCTCGGCGCCAAGCTGTTCCTGGCCGACTGGGTGGCGCTGCGGGCCGATGTGCGCGACCGCATCTACACGCTCGATCTGCTCGGCAAGCGTTCCTCCACGCAGAACCCCGAGGTGACCCTCGGCTTCTCGTTCTTCTTCTGACAAATGAGGCTCCGATCCGGCTTGACCCGGTGGCACGCGACGTCGATATCCCGTCGACACCCCCGTCCCCAACCTTCAAGCAGGTGAATCCGACATGCGCATGATCCGCCCCCTCGCCACCGCCGCTGCCGCCCTCGCGCTCGCGCTGGCCGTCGCTGCGCCGGCCCACGCCGTCGCCCCCCCCGCCAACGCGGTCGCACCCGACTTCACGCTGCGCGGCGCCGACGGCCGCAACGTCCGCCTGGACGAACTGCGCGGCCAGGTCGTGCTGGTGAACTTCTGGGCCACCTGGTGCGGCCCGTGTCGCGAGGAGATGCCGCGCCTGGAGACGCTGTACGAGAAGTACCGCAAGTCGGGCTTCGTGCTGCTGGGCGTCAACGTCGACGACGATCCGAATGCCGCGCTGTCCACCGCTGCCAAGCTCAAGGTCAGCTTCCCGGTGCTGCTGGACACCGACAAGAAGGTCAGCAAGCTGTATGACCTGAACACGATGCCGTCGACCGTGGTGATCGACCGCGACGGCAAGATGCGCTTCCTGCACCGCGGCTACCGCGCGGGCACCGAGGCCGACTACGAACAGCAGATCCGCGGGTTGCTGAAGGAATGACGATGGTCCGTGTCCGCCCCGTCCTGACGATGATCGTTGCCGCCGGCGTGCTTGCGGGCACCGCCGGCTGCGCGCTCAAGCCGATCGAGCCCTGGGTCAAGCCGTACGAGCGCGAGCGCCTGGCCGATCCCGTGATGAAGGCCTCGCTCAACGAGCTGCCGGGGCGGCAGCAGGACCACGTGTACGTCGTGCGCGAAGGCTCGCGCGGCGCCACCGGCGTGCAGGGGGGCGGCTGTGGCTGCAATTAAGCGCGCCGCCAAGGTCGCGGGCCTCGCCGCGGGTGCGGTGGCCGCCGGCTCCGTGCAGGCCGTCGACCTGCCCGAGGATCGCGCCGAGACGATGTACCACCTGTACGACGGCGGCGGTGTCATCGCGCAGGGACCGGCCCTGCTGGTGCGCAAGAGCATGCTCGACCGCGTGTCGCTGCAGGGCAGCTGGTATGTGGACGCGGTCAGCAATGCGTCGATCGACGTCGTCACCACGGCCAGCAAGTTCAAGGAAGTGCGCAACCAGGGCGAGGTGGGCCTGGACTACGTGGTGCGCGACTCGCTGATCCACGTGTCCGGCTCGCGCAGCGTCGAGCCCGACTACCAGGCGAGCACGCTCAGCGTCGACCTGACGCAGGACGTCTTCGGCGGCATGACCACCGTGCTGCTGGGCTACAGCCACGCGGACGACAAGGTGGGCCAGCATGGCACGCCAGGCTGGGTCGGCACGGCACACCACTGGCAGTACCGGCTGGGCCTCACGCAGATCCTGACCTCGCGCTGGACGGCCAGCGCGAACCTGGAGTCGATCAACGACGACGGCTACCTGCAGAGCCCGTACCGCCTCGCGCGCGTGTTCGGCAGCTACATCCACGAGAACGCGCCGACCACGCGCGAGAGCAAGGCGCTCAAGCTGTCGGCCACCGGCGACATCACGCCGGAGGGCGCGAACAACCGCCGCTCGTTCCGGGCGGACTACCGGTACTACTGGGACAACTGGGGCATCCGCGGCCATACGCTGGAGCTCGCGTACAACCGCAACCTCGCGCCCGGCTGGCTGCTCGAGAGCAGCCTGCGCTACTACCGCCAGAACCACGCGCTCTTCTACAGCGACAACTCGCCGGTGCAGACCCTGTACGTGTCGCGCAACCGCGAGCTCGCGACGATGCACGACTTCGGTCCCGGGGTGACCGTCACGTACACGCTGCGCAGCCTGCCGGGCAAGTACGACGTCAAGCTGAGCGGTACGTACCAGTTCATCGATTTCCACTACGCCGACTACACGAAGCCGGACACCGGCAAGCCGTACTCGTACCACGCGAGCGTGTTCAACACGGTCCTGTCGGCCACGTTCTAAGAAAAGACAAGAGAGATCAGCATGCTGAAACCGACTCGCACGGCGTTGATCGCCTTCGGACTGTGTGTCGCCTCGGCGCTCGCGCCCGTCCTCGCGGCCGACGCGCCCGCCGGCGCGGCCTCCGCGCCGCTGCCGGCCGCGGTCGTCGATGCGATGCCCGCCGCCATGCCCGCTGCCGCCGCCTCCGCGCCGGCGCCCGCTGCCGCGGCGTCCGCACCCGACGCGGCGGCCAGCGCCGCCGCCAGCGAGCCCGCGCCCACCGGCAGCCTGGACGACCGCGTGCAGCAGACCAAGGCCGACGTGATCCGCCTGAACCGCGACCTGCTGGTGCTCGAGGAGGAACTGCTGTTTCCCGCCAACACGCAGGTGGCGGTGTTCGTCTCGATGGATGTCGGCCTGATGTTCGACCTCGACTCGGTGCAGATCAAGCTCGACGACAAGGTCGTCACCACCTACCTGTACACGCCGCTGGAGGTGCAGGCGCTGCATCGCGGCGGCGTCCAGCGCGTCTACCTCGGCGACCTGAAGGCCGGCCCGCACGAGATCGTGGCCTTCTTCACCGGCAAGGGCCCGCACGACCGCGACTACAAGCGCGCCAGCACGATCAAGTTCGACAAGAGCACCGAGCCCAAGTACATCGAACTGCAGATCAAGGACGTGCAGCAGAAGCTGCAGCCGGAATTCGACGTCAAAGTCTGGCAGTGACGACGATGCGCTTGCGTTCGCGTCTCCTGCCGCCCCGTCGCCTGGCCGCCGCGCTCGTCGCGGGCGTCCTCGCGACGGCGGGCGTGCGCGCCGCCGATGATCCGGACAAGGTGCCGGCCGATCCGCCCAGGCACCCGGTGCTGGATCCGCACTACGGCGACGTGCTGTTCGAGTTCTACCAGGGCCGCTACTTCCCGGCGATCGTGAAGCTGGAGGTGTCGCAGCACTTCGACCGCATGCAGCACCACGCCGACGAGGCCGAGATCCTGCGCGGCGGGCTGCTGCTGTCGTACGGGCTGCACAAGCAGGCCGCCGAGGTGTTCGAGGCGCTGCTGGCGCGCGGCGCGCCGCCGTCGGTGCGCGATCGCGCCTGGTACTTCCTTGCCAAGATCCGCTACCAGCGCGGCCTCCTGCCCGATGCGTCGGCGGCGCTCGGTCGCATCGAGCACGTGCTGCCCGAGCCGCTGGAAGACGACCGCAAGCTGCTGCAGGCCAACGTGGCGATGGCCCTGGGCGACAACGCCACGGCCAGCAAGATCCTCACACCCATCGCCGGCCCGCGCGGCACCGACCTGTACGCGCGCTTCAACCTGGGCGTGGCCATGATCCGCAGCGGCGACGTCGCCCACGGCACGAACGTGCTGGACGACCTCGGCCGCCTGACGATGCCCGACGAGGAGAGCCGGGCGCTGCGCGACAAGGCCAATGTCGCGCTCGGCTTCGCCGCGATGAAGGACGGCAAGCCGATGGTCGCGCGCGACTTCCTGCAGCGCGTGCGCCTGCAGGGCATCCAGGCCAACGCCGCACTGCTGGGCTTTGGCTGGGCGGCGGACGCCGTCGGCAACCCCAAGCAGGCGCTGGTGCCCTGGCTGGAACTGGCCGGGCGCGACCCGAGCGACCCGTCGGTGCTCGAGGCGCAGCTGGCCGTGCCCTACGCGTACGCCGAACTCCACGCCGACGCGCAGGCGCTGCAGCGCTACGAGAACGCGATCGCCAATTTCGAGAACGAGGACGCGAACATCGACGCGACGATCGCCGCCATCCGCCAAGGCAAGCTGGTCGAGGGCCTGATGAGCCGCAACCCCGGCGACGACATGGGCTGGTTCCAGACCTTCCGCGACCTGCCGCTGATGCCGCACGCGAGCCTGCTCACGCCCGTCGTCGCCGGCAACGAGTTCCAGGAAGCGTTCAAGAACTACCGCGACCTGCACTTCCTCGCGCGCAACCTGAACGAGTGGCACGACAACCTGGGCGTCTTCGGCGACATGCTGTCCACGCGCCGCCAGGCCTTCACCGAGCGCCTGCCCAGGATCCGCGAACAGCAGCAGGCGCGCGGCCTGGGCCTGGACGAGCTGCAAAAGCGCAGCGACGCCAACGCCGCCGACCTCAAGACCGCCGAGGACGCCGCCGACGGCGTCGCCTTCGCCGACGCGAACGAGCGCGCGCTGCAGCAGCGGCTGGCGCGCGTCACCGACACCCTCGCCAGGCTGCCCGCCGACGCCGATCCCGGCCTCGCGGACGCGCGCGAGCGCCTGCGCCGCGTGGCGGGCGCGCTCGCGTGGCAGCTGGCGCACGAATACCCGGCCCGCGCCTGGAGCGCCAGGAAGGGCCAGAAGCAGACCGAGGACACCCTCGTCGCCGCGCGCCAGCACGACGCCGACCTGGCCAAGGCACAGCAGGAAGAGCCCGCGCGCTTCGACGACTTCGCACGCCGCATCGCCGAGCTCGACGCCCGCCTGAACGTGCTGCTGCCGCGCGTGGCGGCACTGTCCACCGAGCAGCAGGGCGCGCTGCAGGAGATCGCCATCACCGAACTGAAGGCGCAGAAGGAGCGCCTGGCCGCCTACACCGCGCAGGCCCGCTATGCGGTCGCGCAGCTGTACGACCGCGCGACCGAACCGAAGGAGGAGGGCAGCCATGCGGACAAGCCCTGAACGCCTCCTGCCGATGCTGCGCCTGGCGCCGCTGCCGCGCGCGCTGGCGCTGGTCGTGCTCACCACCTCGCTGGGGGCCTGCGGGGTGCTGGGCGGCGGCGCGAAGAAGCCGGGCGCCACGCCTGACAACGCGCCCACCATCAAGTCGCTGCTGACCAAGGAAGTGGTCATCGACCAGGACCCGGGCATCCCGGCCGACGAGGACAAGGCGATCGCCGCCTACCGCAACTTCCTGGCCGTCACGCCCGACGCCAAGCAGCGCGCCGATGCGCTGCGCCGCCTCGGCGACCTGCAGATGGGCAGTGCCGACAACGCGAACGCCGCGAACCCGACGCCCACCGGCGTCCCCGACTACAGCGCGGCCATCGCCCAATACCGCGACTACCTCAAGACCTACCCGAACGACCCGAACAACGACCGCGTGCTGTACCAGCTCGCGCGGGCGCAGGAGCAGGGCGGCGCGCTGGAGGAATCGCTCAAGACGCTCGACGAGCTCGTCGCCAAGTACCCCAAGACGCACTACTTCGACGAGGTGGAGTTCCGCCGCGGCGAAATCCTGTTCACGCTGCGCCAGTACCCGAAGGCCGAGGCCGCCTACTCGCTGGTGCTCAAGGGCGACTACGACAACCCGTACCGCGAACGCGCGCTGTACATGCAGGGCTGGTCCAAGTTCAAGCAGGGCAACCTCGAGGAGGCGCTCAGCTCGTTCTTCGGCGTGCTGGACGGCAAGATCGTGGGCATCCGCGACGACGACCTCAGCCAGACCGACAAGCTCACCCGCGCCGACAAGGAGCTGGTGGACGACACGCTGCGTGTGATCGGCATCTCGCTGGCCAACCTCAAGGGCGCCGAGTCGATCCCGCCCTACATCACCGATGCCGGCCGCCGCGGCTACGAATTCCGCGTCTACCAGCAACTGGGCCAGCTGTACCTGAAGCAGGAACGCCCGAAGGACGCCGCCGACACCTACGCCGGCTTCGCACGCCTGAACCCGCTCGACGAGCAGGCGCCGATCATGCAGGCCAAGGTCATCTCCATCGACCAGGATGCCGGCTTCGACCAGCTGGCGTTGTCCGCCAAGAAGGACTACGTCGCGCAATATGGCCTGGACGGCGAGTTCCGCAAGGTCAACCCCGAAGGCTGGGAGAAGGCGCAGCCGCTGGTCAAGACGGCGCTGGCCGAACTGGCCCAGCGCTACCACGCGCAAGCCCAGAAGACCAAGGCCAAGGACGACTACGTCGAGGCCGCGAAGTGGTATCGCGCCTGGCTGGCCGAGTTCGGCAGCGACCCGGACGCCGCGGAGAACAACTTCCTGCTGGCCGAGGTGCTGTACGAGAGCGGGCAGTTCTCGGCCTCGGCCGTCGAATACGAGAAGACGGCCTACGAGTACCCGACGCACCCGCACGGCGCGGACGCCGGCTATTCCGCGCTGCTCGCCCACACGGCCGAACAGAAGGGTGTCACCGGCGCCGCGCTGCTGCCGCTGCAGCGCGCGGGCGTCGACAGCGAGCTGCGCTTTGCCGCCGCGTTCCCGAACGACCCGCGCACGCCGGCCGTGCTCACGAACGCCGCCGACGCGCTGTTCAAGCTGCACGACAACGACCGCGCCGCGAGCGTCGCCGAGCAGGTGCTCGCGCTGCAACCCCCCGCCACGCCGGCGCAGCGCCGCGTGGCGTGGACGCTGGTCGCGCACACGGCGTTCGAGGCCGGCAAGTTCGACAAGGCCGAAAAGGCCTATGGCGAGGTGCTGGCGCTGGTGCCCGAGAAGGATCCGGCCCGGGGCGAACTCACCGAGCGCCTGGCCGCATCGATCTACAAGCAGGGCGAGCAGGCGCGGGCCGCGGGCGACAACAAGGCCGCGGCCGAGAACTTCTCCCGCGTCGCGGTGGCCGCGCCGGGCTCGGCGATCCGCGTGAACGCCGAGTACGATGCCGCCGCCTCGCTGATCGCGCTGAAGGACTGGGCCGCCGCCGCCAAGGCGCTGGAGGCCTTCCGCCAGCGCTATCCGAACCATCCGCTGCAGGGCGACGTCACGGCCAACCTCGCGCTGGCCTACAGCGAGCAGAAGCAGTGGGCGCCGGCGGCTGCGCAGTACGAGCGCATCGCGAGCACGCCCACGACCACGGCCGACGGCGCCACGCGCGCCCGCGCCGCGCTGTGGCAGGCCGCGACCCTGTACGAACGCGCCGCTGCGAGCGACCCCGAAAGCGTCAAGGCCGGCAAGCCCAGGCCGGGCGATGCCGCGGCCAATCGCGCCGCCGCCGCCAGGGACTACGAGCGCTACCTGAAGCAGTACCCGACGCCGCTCGAGCCCGCCGTCGAGGCGCACTACCGCCTCGCGCAGCTGGCGCACATGGAGGGCAACGCCGCGGTGGAGAACGCGCACATGCACGCCATCCTCGTGGCCGACCAGAACGGCGGCAGCGCGCGCACCGACCGCACCAAGACCCTGGGCGCAATGGCGGCGCTGGCCGCGGCGCAGCCGTCGTTCGAGGCGTACCAGAAGGTCGCGCTGGTCGAGCCGCTGGCCAAGAACCTCAAGCTCAAGAAGGCCAGGATGGAGGATGCGCTCAAGGCGTACGCCGCGGCCAGCGACTACGGCGTGGCCGAGGTCACCACGGCGGCCACGTTCCACGTCGCGAACGTCTACCAGGACTTCGCCAAGGCGCTGACCGCGTCGCAGCGCCCCAAGAAGCTGTCCAAGCTGGAACTCGAGCAGTACAACGAGATGCTGGAAGAACAGGCCGATCCGTACGTGGTCAAGGCCATCGAGCTGCACGGCGTCAACGCGAGCCGCACCACGCAGGGCATCTACGACGAGTGGGTCAAGAAGAGCTTCGAGGCGCTCAAGACGCTGCAGCCCGCGCGCTACAACAAGTCCGAACACAGCGAGGCGACCGTCGATGCGATCCGCTGAACGTCTGTCGCTGGCGCTGACGGCCGCCGCCGCGGCGCTGCTGCTCGCGGGTTGCAGCTCCGTGAAGTTCATGGGGCGCGGCGCCGCGCAGGACGCCTCCGCCTCGGCCAGCACACCGGCGCAGGCCGCCAGCGCCGCCGCGTCTGCCGCCGTGCCCGACGCCGGCCCCGCGCCGGCATCGACCGGCCCGATTCCGGCCGCCACGCAGCGCGCCTACGACGACGCGCTGGCGCTGCTGCGTGCCGGCCACGTCGCCGACGCGGAGAAGGGCTTCCGTGCGCTCGCGCAGTCCAATCCGGAGCTTGCGGGCCCGCACGCCAACCTGGGCGTGATCGCGCGCAACGCCGGCCGCCTGCCCGAGGCCGTCAGCGAACTCGAGAAGGCCACCACGCTGGCCCCCGGCCATGCCGTGGCCTGGGACCAGCTGGGCCTGACGTATCGCCAGGCCGGCGAGTTCACCAAGGCGCGCGACGCCTACCAGCACGCGCTGGCCATCAACCCCGGCTACGCCACGGCGGTGCTGAACCTGGGCGTGCTGGAAGACCTGTACCTGGCCGAACCGGCCAAGGCGCTGGAGCTGTACACGCGCTACCTCGCGCTGGTGCCCGGCGGCGACCCGGTCGTCACCAAGTGGCAGGCCGACGTGCGCCGCCGCGTGCCGGGCGCCGCGGCCGCGGCTGCTTCCGCGGCATCCACCGCGACGACGTCACCGGCGGCCGCAGCCGCATCCGCGCCCGCGCCTGCGGCAGCCCCCGCGCCCGCGCCGGTGCCGCCCGCCAAGCCCGCGGCCAAGCCGGCCAAGGGCGCCAAGGAGAAGAAGCAATGACCGCACGACGCCCGCTCGCGCTGATGCTTACGATCGGTTGCCTTGTCTTACCAGCCTTTGGCCAGGACCGCGCAGAAATCGATCCCACGAAGATCATCGGCAACCGAGAATTGCCGAAGGTGCTCTACATCGTGCCTTGGAAGAAGCCCCTGCCCGGCGACCTCGCCGGCCGGCCGCCGGTGAGCGTGGTCGACGAGGCGCTGGCGCCCGTCGATCGCGACGTCTTCCGGCGCCAGGTGCGCTACGACAAGCTCGAACGGGAGCACGCCGCCGCGGTGGCGCCGCCCGCCGCGACGCCGGCAGCCCACTGAATCCACATCGTCCCTTTTCGTTTCACGTTCCCGAACCTGTTCCCGGAGATTTCCAGATGGATACCATCAACTCGATCATCAAGTTCTTCCAGGACTGTGGTTGGTTCATCTTCCCGAGCCTCGCGATCATGGCCACGGGCCTGGCGATCGCCATCGAGCGCTTCGTGTTCCTGCAGAAGGCGCGCGTCGCCAACCGCCAGGACTGGGCGCGCGTGCTCCCGCTGCTGCAGGGCGGCCAGTGGAAGGAAGTGCTGGGCATCACCGCGGCGTCCGATTCGGCCATCGGCAAGATCGTGCACAACGGCCTGTCGCGGCTGCAGTCCACGCGCCGCCGCGACGACATCGACGCCGCGATGGAGGAAGGCATGATGGAGATCGTGCCGCGCCTGGAGAAGCGCACCCACTACATCGCCGTGTTCGCCAACGTCATCACGCTGGTGGGCCTGCTGGGCACCATCACGGGCCTGATCCACGCGTTCACCGCCGTCGCCCAGGTCAACCCGGCCGAGAAGGCGGCGCTGCTGTCGGCGTCCATCTCCATCGCCATGAACAACACGGCCTTCGCGCTGATGGTCGCGATTCCGTTCCTGCTGATCCACTCGTTCCTGCAGGCCCGCACCGCCGACATCGTCGACGGCCTGGAAGGCGCCAAGATCAGCTTCCTGAACCTCGTGCAGCGCCTGGCGCCGGAACACAAGGCCGCCTGATCATGAGCCGCCACACCCACCCGCAACACCGGGGGTGCCGCCATGGCCGGTAGACGCCGCCTGAAGAAGGGATCGGAGGCGCTGGAGGTCAGCGCCTTCATCAACCTGATCGTCGTGCTGGTGCCGTTCCTGTTGTCGACGGCGGTGTTCTCGCGCATGGCGGTGATCGACCTGACGCTGCCCGCCAAGTCGTCCAACTACGAGAACCTGAAGGACAACGACCTCAAGCTGGAGGTCGTGGTGCGCCACGACAAGATCGAGATTGGCGACAAGATCGGCGGCCTGTTCTGGACGGTGCCGAACCTGCCGACCGGCCCGGACCTCGTGACCGTCAACGCCCACATGTTCCAGGTCAAGAACGATCACAAGGACGTCATCACCGCGTCCGTGCTGCCCGAGCCCAACATCCCGTACGAGACCGTCGTGCAGGTGATGGACGCGATGCGCTCGGGCAAGTCGGCCAACGGCGGCACCACGGTGGTCGACGTCGACCTGTTCCCTGCGATCAGCATCGGCGACGCGCCGGTGCGGCATTGAGGAGGGGCGGACATGAAGCTCACCCCCATCCAGAAGCGCGCCGCGCGCAATGCCCGCCACGGCAACTCGCTCGACATGAACCTCGTGTCGCTGATCGACGTCTTCACGATCCTGATCTTCTTCCTGCTGTCGAACTCGGGCGTCGAGACGCTGCCGGCGGCCTCGGTGCACCTGCCCGAGTCCACGGCCAAGGTCGATCCGAAGCAGACGCTGGTCGTGGCGGTCAACGCCAACGAGATCGTGGTCGAAGGCCGCAAGGTCGCCGACGTCGCGCCGCTGATGGCCCCCACGGCCACGGACGACCTGATCCCGGGCCTGAAGGCCGAGCTCGACGTGATCGCCGCGCGCCCCGTGGCACAGGCCGAGAACGCCGCCACGGCGCACTCGGTGACGATCATGGGCGACAAGGACATTCCGTACCAGTTGCTGCGCAAGGTGATGTACACCGCCGCGCGCGCCGACTTCACGAATGTGTCCTTCGCCGTGAACCGGAGGGACTGACGCGATGACCGCGATCTCCTTCCGCTATTCCACGCTCCCATGGGCGCTGGCGCACGACGACGAGGAACGCTTCCGCAAGCTGTTCCTGGCGTTGATGGGCTTCGTCATCATCTTCGGCATCGCGCTGCGCTTCATCACGCTGCCCGAGCCCGAGCGCGCACCGGTGGCCACGCTGCCGCCGATCGCCGCCAAGCTCCTGCTGGAAGACAAGCCCAAGCCCCCGCCGCCGCCGCCGCCCAAGACGTCCGAGAAGATCGAGCCGCCCAAGCCCGACCTGAAGGACAAGTCCGAGCCGGCGCCGCTGCCCACCAAGCCGGTGCCGCGCGAGCGGCCCGTCGTGGAGGCGCGCCAGCCGATCCCGGGCAAGCCGCCGGGCGAGGATCGCGACGCCGCGCGCAACAAGGCCGCCGGCGTCGGCCTGCTGGCTGCGTTGAAGGACCAGCCGCCCGAAGTCCACGGCGCGCCGCTGGCCGTGCAGCTGAACCAGAACATCGACAAGAAGGGCGCCGGCGTCGGCACCGGCGTCGGTGTCGGGGTCGGCATGGGCAAGGAACAGGGCCTGCCGGACCGCAACATGATCACGTCCAACGCCGCCGGCGGCTCGGGCGGCATCAACACCGCGGGCTTCAGCCGCGACTCCGGTGGCGGCGGCCTGGCCGGCCGTTCCACCACGCTCGTCGCGGGCGTGGCCGGCGGCGGCGGTGGCGGCGGGCCGGGCCTGGGCGGCGCCATCACGGGCTCCGGCGGGCGCGGCACGGGTGCGGGCGTCGGCAAGGCCGGCGGCTCGATGTCCAAGAGCGGCAGCGGCAAGGCGTCGCGCTCGCTGGAGGAAGTGCGCCTGGTGCTCGAACGCGCCAAGGGCTCGCTGTACGCGATCTACAACCGCGCGCTGCGCGAGGACGCCTCGTTGCAGGGCAAGGTGGTGGTCGAATTCACCATCGCGCCGAGCGGCAGCATCACGTCGTGCCGCCTGGTGTCCAGCGAGCTGAAGAACCCCGATCTCGAGCAGAAGCTGCTGGCGCGCATCCGCACGCTGTCGTTCGCCGCCGAGGACGTGGAAACGCTCGTCACCACCTACCCGCTGGACTTCCTGCCGTCCTGACGCCCCCGCGCCCCGCGCGCCACGCCGGCCCTCGCGACATGCGCGCGACGGCCGGCGTTTTTCATGCCGCGCGTGGCCATGCCGGCCGACGCTGTCGGCCTGACGAGCGCCGAAACGCCCGCCATCGCGCGTCCGGCGCAGGGCGATCCCACCGGGGATGCTTGAAAATGGGGTTCTGGCTGCAAAATGGGTGTTGGAGGCACTCACCCGAGCGCCCCAACGCCACAACGGACTTCCCCATGAACCAGGCAGCCAGCACGCTCCCCCCGCCCGCGGCGACCACGCCCGCGCGCGCGGCCGCGGCCCTGCTCGCCAGGCATTGGGACGGCAAGCTGCCGGTCGATCCGCGCCGCATCGCCGCGGCCCTGGGCATCCGCGTCGTCGCGCGCGGCGGCCCGGATGATCCCGGCTACGCCTACAGCGGCTACTTCGACAACAGCGGCGCGCAGCCCGTGATCGAATACAACCAGTCGGAGGCGGTCGTGCGCCAGCGCTTCACGATCGCGCACGAGCTCGGCCACTACGCGCTCGGCCACGCCAGCTCGCCGCGCGACACCCCGGCCAACTTCAGCACCCAGGTGGCCGACGACGCCGAGCGGCTCGCCAACCGGTTCGCCGCGGAACTGCTGATCCCGGCCAAGGAACTGCGCATCCTGCTGCAGACGGGCAAGTTCAAGGACGTCGCCGATTTCGCCGCCGCGTTCTGGACATCCCGGCTGGCCATCACCTACCGCATGCAAGGCCTCGGGTTGATCCCATGAGCTTCGGTCCCGACGACATCAGCGACGACGCGTCGCCGCCGGTCACGTCGACGGTCGCCAACGATCTCATCTCGGACCAGTCCACCCGCCGCTGGTTCCGCAGCATCGCGCTGGGCGCTGCGTTGCTGACGCTGCTCGTGCTGCTGTTCACCATGGCGGCCATCGTCCACACGTTCCTGTCCGAATTCCGCGTGCTCGCGCTCGACACCCAGGTGCAGCTGGCCGCCGCCCCGCACGTGGCCGCCGCGCCGGCCGCGGCCGCCTCCGTGGTGCTGGTCGCCCCGGCGACGACCCACGTCTGGGTCTCGCTCGGGGCATTCACCACGTCCATCGCGGCGCTGGTGACGGCGCTGGTCGTCGCGGCCACGGTGCTCGCCATCGCGCTGGTGCGCGCCAGCTTCACGCTCACGGCGCGCGGCGACGATCCCGCCCACGCGACGACCGACGCGGGCGAGGACGCCCCGGTGACGCTGCCCGCAGCGGAATTCGTCAAGGCCTTCGGCGAGTCGGTGAACACCGCGCTCAAAGGGCTGCAGGCGCCGGCGCGCTGACGGCGCGTCGCGCGAAGCGCACACGTGCCATCCTGCGTGCAGTCGCAAGATCCACCGATCCCTGCAGCGGCGCCGTTCGCCAGCGTGGATCCTGCGACTGCGCGCAGGATGACAACGAAGCGGCGCTGACGCGCAGGCGTCGTTTCGCACGGCGCGCGCCAACGGGCCGGGCGCGTCGAGCGAAACGGCTGCAGGCGCCGGCGCGCTGACGGCGCGTCGCGCGAAGCGCACACGTGTCATCCTGCGCGCAGTCGCAGGATCCACCGATCCCTGCAGCGGCGTCGTTCGCCAGCGTGGATCCTGCGACTGCGCGCAGGATGACAACGAAGCGGCGCTGACGCGCAGGCGTCGTTTCGCACGGCGCGCGCCAACGGGCTGGGCGCATCGGGCGAAAGGGCTGCAGGCGCCGGCGCGCTGACGGCGCGTCGCGCGAAGCGCACACGTGTCATCCTGCGCGCAGTCGCAGGATCCACCGATCTCTGCAGCGGCGCCGTTCGCCAGCGTGGATCCTGCGACTGCGCGCAGGATGACAACGAAGCGGCGCTGACGCGCAGGCGTCGTTCCGCACGGCGCGCGCCAACGGGCCGGGCGCGTCGGGCGGGGTAGCCAACTTGCTCTACCCGCCTGACCCGCCCTACATGAGCCGCGAGCCCTTGGGCAGGCGCGCGGCCAGCCACTCGTGCACGTCGGCGCGGATGTGCCGGCCGGCCAGCAGGAAATCCTCGAAGCGGCTGGGCACGTACGGCAGGTACAGCAGCCGCATGCCCGCCTGTTCGGGCGTGCGTGCCGCCTTGCGGCCGTTGCAGGCCGCGCAGGCGGTGACCAGATTCATCCAGCTCCACGCGCCGCCGCGGCTCTCGGGAACGATGTGCTCGCACTGCAGGTGGCGCTCGGGAAAGCGCTGGCCGCAGTAGGCGCAGGTCATGCGGTCGCGCCGAAACAGCTTGCTGGCCGTGACCGCCGTCGTGCGCTCGAACAGGTTCACGCGCGCGGCGCCGCGCAACGCGATGATGGGATGGACCTCGATGGCCGACTGCCGGCCGCTGGCGACGTTGAAGCCGCCACGCAGCGTGCGCAGCGGGCCGTCACCGTCGAACCAGGCCACCGCGCCCGACGCGTGGTGGGTGGCGGCCTGCTCGATCGAGATCCAGGCCTGGGGCGTGCCCTGGATGTCCAGTTGCAGGACGTGTTGATGCGTGGCGTGCATGGCGGTGCCCTCCTTTCGCGGGCGGTGCTTCAGTCGCGTGCGTAGTGGGCGCGATGGCTGCCGTCAAAAGCAGCCGGACTTCATGCAGCAGTTCCTGAACCGCCGCGCCGCGCCGCACACGCACGGGTCGTCGCGGCCGAGCTTCTCGCGCAGTTCCTTGTCGCCGTGGACGACGCGTTCGCCGCGCTTGACGCCGGTCTCGGAGGGATAGCCGCTACGGCGCTTGCTCGTCCGGTGCGTCGTAAAAGCTGAAGTCGTCTTGGAGTTCGTGTTTCATGATGGTTCTCCTCGTGGTCCGTTTGATGACATGCGCTTGGGGGTGGCCGACCGGAATCGAACCAGCGTCAACGGAATCACAACCCGCGGCTCTGCCATTGAGCTACGGCCACCCCCAAGCGCACGAAGCGTTGGACTCGACGGTCGGACTCGAACCGACGCGGGCTTGCGCCACCTGGTTTGCAATCAGGCGCCTTCGACCACTTGGCTACGTCGAGCAAAAACAAAAAGGTTCCGGTCACGGGTTCCGGAGCCGCCCAATCGTTGCGGCCGGTTTGCGTCGCCAGGCGTGAGCGCTCCGGCGACTTCGGTTCAATGGCGTCGTGTGCGGGCTTGCTCGGCTCCGCCTCGGCCTGACGGCCCGCAGCGAAGCTGCGTCCAGCGCTACGCGCTGAACGAACCCGCGTTGCAGGGTTGAAAACCCCGCGTCCTCACCTCCAGACGAACACGACTCGAGCCTTCCACTTCGGCTGTGCCCCCACGCGAGCCCTCCCGTCGGAGGCGGCGTCTCGCTGCACGAAGGCGGGTTTCCCGCCGCGCACATCCCGCGTCGCGTACGCCATGCGTCGATGCGACGTCGGAGTGCAGGGGCACACCCGAAGTGGAAGAAAAACAAAAAGGCCCGGATCCTTTGCGGAACCCGGGCCTCTGGAATTCAGAGAGCGGCCTGGCGCGTCGTTCAGACGCGGCGGCCTCCCGGCGGGGAGCGATCCTCGGAGTCGCGATGCTCATGCACCTGCCCATACGGCAGGCCGCGCAAGGCCAGCGAGACGGCGCACGCGAACGCACACGAGCCGGCGAGGGCTTGGGCGTTGCGAAGGGCGTTCCGGCTGTTCACGATGAGTTCCTGAGGTCGGTTCCGTTTCGAGGGGCGCGTCGAGCAAGGGTCTCGGGCGGGGTCCTCGTGCAAAGAATCGTCGCTCTTCCAAGCGACAGGTCGCAGTGTAAATAGTCTTTACGGCTTGCGCAAGGGGTGCACGCAGGAAATGTTGCAGGACGCCCACGCCGGCCTCGAAAGCCGTGCGGCGCGCGTC
>Ga0068855_100004304_pt1 | contig 17405 bp, 17 predicted proteins | sample KBSCornC52_FD_66592 | JGI IMG/M metagenome (GOLD analysis project Ga0068855, IMG submission 66592) | Corn rhizosphere microbial communities from Kellogg Biological Station, Michigan, USA - KBS Corn C5-2 | ecosystem: Host-associated > Plants > Roots > Rhizosphere > Soil ...
CAACATCGCAGTGGCTTTCAGCGCGGGCCGCCCGGCCGCAGCGGCAAATGCGCTCGCCGACGCGCCCATGTAAGGTTGCGGAAATATACCAATCAGGACTGTCCCGGCGACGCCCGCCACAATACTCAGTAGCAACGCAGGCCGCGCTCCGATTCGCTTGACGTCAACCTCATTACCTTCGCGCGCGTACATCTCTACGATCACGCGCGTGTAATAGTAAGCCGAGATTGCGCTGTTGAGCGCCGCGATAACCACGAGCCACACCAGTCCCGCATTGAGCGCCGCCGAAAATAGATAGAATTTGCCGACGAATCCGGCCAGCGGCGGCACCCCCGCGAGCGAGAGCATGAACAGCACCATTGCGGCCGCGAGCCCCGGATGAGTGCGCGCCAATCCACGAAAATCGCTGATTCGATCGCGCGTCTCGCCAGCGCGTTCCAGCGCGATTACCACCGCGAACGCGCCGAGCGTGGTGAACGAGTAACCAAGCAGGTAGTAGAGAATCGCCCCGCCCGCCTGATGCGACGAGGCCGCCGCCATCCCGAGAATGATATAGCCGGCGTGCGCGATCGCCGAGTACGCAAGCATCCGCTTGATATTGCTCTGCACCAGCGCGATCAGGTTGCCGACCGACATAGTCAGTACGGCAAGTACCCACAACACGTCCGACCATTGCGCACTGATCGGACCCAGGTGAACCAGGAAAATGCGCAGGAAGCCCGCGAAAGCGGCGACCTTTACGCCGACCGCCATGAATGCCGTCACCGGTGTCGGCGCACCCTCGTAAGCGTCGGGTGTCCACATATGAAATGGCACCGCTGCAACCTTGAAGCCGAAGCCGATGAGCATCATGCCCAGGCCCATCAGCAGCAGCGGATTAGACGCCATGTCGGTCGCGACCGCCGCCCGCAGCGGATCGAGCCGGATAGTGCCGGTGGCGCCGTAAACCAGCGCGATACCATAGAGCAGAAAACCGGTCGAGAATGCGCCGAGTAGAAAATACTTGAGCGCCGCCTCGCTAGAGCGCGGGTCGCGGCGCAGGAATCCAACCAGTGCGTAAACCGCGATCGACATGGTTTCGAGGCCGAGAAATATGATGATGAGATCGCCGGCCGCTGCCATCAGCATCATGCCGAGCGTGGCGAACAGTACCAGCGCATAGTATTCGGCGCCGGCTATGCGCTCGTCGGCGACATAGTCGAGCGACATCCCGATAGTCACTGCGGTCGCCAGCAGAATGACTAGTTCGAAGAATCCCGAGTAGTCATCTACGGCCAGCGCGCCGCCGAACGAAAGAGTATTCTGGCCGAGCGTGAAAAGCGTCAGTACGAACGCCGCGAGCACCGTCATCAATGCGATCAGGCCGAGGCCCGCGCTGTCCTCGTCGTCAACGCCGGACCCGACGAGCATGATGATCATCGCACCCACCGCGACCACGATAAGCGGCAGAATTGGCAGCCAGGCGAAGTTAACGGCGGCAAGCGTGAATTGATTCATTTGTCGGCAAGGTCCCGCGCCGGTGTGGCCAGCGCCGCGATAGTCCGGCCATGGGCGGCGTCGAGACGCGCCTGCGCGGCCCCGACGCGATCGAGTAGCAAGTTGAGCGACGGCTCCATCCGGTTGATCAATGGCCGTGGATAAAGACCCATCAGCAGCATCAGCGCGATCAGCGGGACCATCACGGCGATTTCGCGCTTGCTCAAATCCTTGATCGTCTGGTTGACCGTCTTCGTGATCGGGCCCCACATCACACGCTCATAGGCCCACAGCATGTAGAGCGCGCCGAGCAGCACCCCAACCACCGCGACTTCCGCCGCCCGCTGCGACTTCAGGAAAGTGCCGAGCAGGATCAAGAACTCACCCACGAAGCCATTGAGGCCGGGCAATCCGATCGACGCGAGCATCACGACCATGAAGACCGCCGCTAACATCGGTACGCTTTTCCCCAGGCCGCCGAACTCCGAGATTTCTCGCGTGTGCCGTCGCACGTAGATCATCCCGACCAGCAGGAATAGCGCGCCGGTCGAGACGCCGTGGTTGAGCATCTGGTAAACCGCGCCATCAAGCCCCTGTGGATTGAGCGCGAAAATACCTAGCATCACGAAGCCGAGATGGCTCACCGACGAATACGCGATGATGCGCTTCAAGTCCGGCTGCACCATCGCGACCAACGCGCCGTAGATAATCCCGATTACCGCCAAGGCCATGAAGATCGGCGTCGCCTCGATCGCGACCTCGGGAAACAGCGGAATCGCAAAACGCAGAAAGCCGTAGGCGCCCATCTTCAGCATCACGGCCGCCAGCATCACGGAGCCCGCCGTCGGCGCCTCGGTGTGCGCGTCGGGCAGCCAGGTGTGCACCGGCCACATCGGCACTTTGATCGCGAAGGCGATCGCGAAGCCGGCAAACAGCCAGCGCGCCTCGGTCCGGCTGAGCGGCACTCGATACAGATCCGGCAAGTCGAAAGTGAGGTGTCCAAGTTGGGCCCGCGCTGCACCCACCAGGTACAGAATCGCGACCAGCATCAGCAGCGATCCCAGCATCGTGAAGAGCACGAACTTGAACGTCGCGTAAATCTTGCGCCCGTGACCCCAGATGCCGATCATCAGGTACATCGGCACCAGCATCACTTCCCAAAATACATAGAAAAGAAACAGATCGATCGCGAGCAGCGCGCCGATCAGCCCGGTCTCGAGCACCAGCATCATGAAGCAGAATTCGCGCGGGCGCGTCTCGATATCGCCGCCCCCGGAATACAGTAATGACAGTGAGACCAGCAGCGTGGTCAGGATCACCAGGAACAGACTGATGCCGTCCATGCCCATGTGATAGGAAATCCCGAACTGCGGAATCCACGTGTAGCGTTCGACGAATTGGTAGCCCGCCTGATGCGGATCAAAGACCACGAACAGGTAAATGCTGATCGCCAGCGGAATCAGCGAAAAGATAAAAGCCGACCGCCAGATCGATTCCTCGTCGCTCTGCAACAGAACGCCGAACGCTCCCAGGATCGGGACGAAGGTCAGCGCGGTTAGCCAGAAGCCGCCCATCAGCGCATCACCATGTAAACGTAATATCCCGCGACCGCAACCGCGCCGATCAGGTACACGAAGGCGTAATGTTGCACGTTGCCGGTTTCGATTTTGCGCGTCGCCTCTCCGCCGTCCTCCACCGCGCTGGCGCTGCCATCGACTATGCCATCGATAACGTCGTGGTCGATGCCGTTACTGAGTATGTGGGTTGACGTCCAGAACAGCGGACGCGAAATAAGCAGATCGTAGATTTCATCGATGTAGTATTTGCGCCACAGCAACTCACGCAGAGCGTGGAACCTGTCGGCGATGCGCTCGGGCAATTCAGGGTGCTGAATGTAGAGCATCCACGCCAGAAAGATCCCGACCAGTCCCGCCACCAGCGCGATAACGCTCAGCGTCATGCTCACTGAGAAGCGATGAACGTCGATCATCACTTCGGGCAACGCGAAAGCGCCGTGCGGTGCAAAGATCGGCGCGAGAAAACGCTTGAAAGCGTCGCCCCACAACAGCCATTCGGGCAGTCCGACCCAGCCGCCGACAATCGAAAGCCCCGCGAGCACGATCAGCGGTATTGTCATCGCCGGCGGCGCTTCGTGCACGTGATGTTCCTTCTCGGCCTCCAGCCGCGACGTTCCGTGGAAGGTCATGAAGATCAGCCGGAACATGTAAAAGCTCGTGATGCCCGCCGTCACCACTCCGATCAACCACAGCCAGGTGTGGCCGCTCGCAAACGCACCCTCGAGAACCAGGTCCTTGGAGAAATAGCCGGAGAACGGCGGTATCGCGCTGATGGCAAGCGTTGCGATCAGCATGGTCGCGTAGGTGATCGGCAGTTTGTCCTTGAGCGCGCCCATCTTGTTCATGTCCTGCTCGCCGTGCAGTGCGTGGATCACAGCGCCCGAGCAGAGGAACAGCAGCCCCTTGAAGAAGGCGTGCGTCATCAGATGGAAAATGCCCGCGGAAAACGCACCGACGCCGACGCCGACCATCATGTAGCCGATCTGACTAATGGTCGAGTACGCGAGCACGCGCTTGATATCGGCTTGCACGATCGCGATCGTGGCGGCGAAAAATGCAGTCAACGCCCCGATCGTCGCCACCACCTCCATCGCGGACGGCGCGAGCAGGTAAAGGAAATTGAGCCGCGCGATCATATACACGCCGGCAGTAACCATGGTCGCGGCGTGGATCAGCGCGCTGACCGGGGTTGGACCGACCATCGCATCGGGCAACCATACGTAGAGCGGAATCTGCGCGGATTTTCCCGTCGCGCCGAAAAACAACAGCAGGGCCGCCGCCAGCGCAACCGGTCGCAGCAGCACCGCGTGATGACTCATCGCGGTGAAATTCAGCGTCCACACACCGTGCCGCGCCAGCGTCGCGACGATCGTGAAGATGCCGAGCAGGAAACCCAGGTCACCGAGACGATTGACGATGAAGGCCTTGCGCCCGTTGTACGCGTATTGCGCGTTGTCGAACCAGAAGGCAATTAGCAGGTATGAGCAGAGGCCGACGCCTTCCCACCCGATGAACATCTGGAGCAGGTTGTCCGCCAGCACCAGCACCAGCATCGAGAATGCGAACAGGTTGAGGTACGTGAAATAGCGTGCGTAATCCTCGTCCTCGGCCATGTAGCCCGCCGAGTACAGATGAATCAGCGCCCCGACGCCGGTGACCACCAGCGTCATCACGGCCGATAGCGCGTCGATTTTGAGCCCGAATTCGACGTGAAAGGACCCCGCCGCGATCCATGGCCACAACCCGTATTGCAGCGCCGCGCCCGGCGGCATTCCGATCAGCCTGACGAAGGCCCACAGCGAGACGGCGAAAGCGAGAAAAATCACGCCGACGCCCACGAAATTGACCGCCGCACGGCCCACGCGCCGTCCCCAAAAAAGGTTGAACAACACACCGAGCGCTGGGAACAGCAGGATTAGGCCGAGGGCCGGAAAGTCTTGGGTCATCATCAGCCAGCGATTACCAGTTTTTCACCAGCGCAGCAGGTTGAGTTCATCGGCGTTGACGGTGCCGCGGTTACGGAAAATCGAAATGATAATTGCGAGGCCGACCGCCGCCTCGGCCGCAGCCACCGTCATCACGAAAAATACGATCACCTGCCCGTCCATCGAGCCGATTCGCCGTCCCAGCGCCACCAGCGCGAGGTTGACCGCGTTGAGCATCAACTCGATCGCCAGGAACATCACGATCACGTTGCGGCGAATCAGTACGCCGGCCACTCCGACCGCGAACAGGATTGCGCTTAGCGCCAGGTAATAGCTGATTGGCGTCATGGTCAGGCGCTCTTCCTCTGCGCGGCCGCGTCGCCCGTCGGCGCCAACGCGCTCGCATCCCGCGCCGGTGCCGGCGTCACCAGCGCCAGCGCGGGCGAAGTCTTCCGCGCGAGCGCTATCGCACCGACGATCGCGGCCAGCAACAGTATCGATGTCACTTCGAAAGCGACCAGGTAATCCGAAAACAGCGACCGCGCGAGCGCTGCGACCGTGCCGAAATCCGGCGGCAACGGGCGCAGGTCACTGAGTTTCGGCGCCTGGACGATGATCGCCGCAAATTCAGCCGCCAACGCAGCCGCGCCAATCGATCCGAACAGTTTCAGCGCCAGATGACGCCCCAAGCCCGGATCCGCCTGGACGTTCAATAGCCAGATCACGAACAGGAACAGCACCATGATCGCGCCGACGTAAACAATGATTTGCAGAAAGCCGAGCGTCACCGCATCCAACCCCATGAAGAGCACGCCCAGATCCATCAGCACCAGCGCCAGCGCGAGTACGCAATGCACCGGATTGCGCTGCATGATCACGCCGAAGCCCGCGATAATCGCGAGCGCGGCCAGGAACATGAAGATCCCGATCGGCATCGTCATTTCCCTCCCGCCACAACTACTACGAAAGCGGTCACGACCAGATTGAGCAGGCCCAACGGCACCAGCCCCTTCCATCCGAGTCGCATCAACTGATCGTAGCGAAAGCGTGGCAGGGTCCATCGAATCAATATCTGGAAGAAGCAGAAAATCACTACTTTGACCCAGAAAGCGACGAATTCGAGCAATGCCACGACCAGGTTCGGCAGCCCCAGGTGGCCGCCGCCCGGGAAATGAAAGCCATCGCGCGCGAGCCACGGCACCTGCCATCCGCCGAAAAAGAACGTCACGATCAGCACCGAGACCAACAGCACTTCGGCGAAGTCGGTCATCATGAAGACCGCCTGCTTGCCGCCGGAGTATTCGGTGAAGTAACCGGCCACCAGCTCGGATTCGCCCTCGGGCAGGTCGAACGGTACGCGTTTGGATTCGGCCATGCCGGCGATCAGCAGGATTATGAATGAGATCGGCTGGAGCAGAATTCCCCAGCGCGGCAGGAAACCGAACCACACGCCGCCCTGCAGCCGGCACATCTGCTGCAAGTCGAGCGTGCCGTAACTGACGACCACCGCGATAATCGCGAGGCTCATCGCAATTTCGTACGAGATCATCTGCGCGCTCGCGCGAATACCGCCGAGTAGTGCCCACCGGTTGTTCGACGCCCATCCGCCGAGCGCGATCCCGTAAACGCCGATGCCGATGGTTGCCAGCAGGTACAGCGCCGCAACGTTGAGGTTGGCCGGCTGCAAATCGATCGTGTGCGATCCGATTTGCAGCACATCTCCCATCGGCGCTACTGCAAACGTCACCAGCACCGGAAACAGCGCCAGGAACGGCGCGAGCCAATGCAGGAAGTGATCGGCGCCGTCCGGCACGAAGTCTTCCTTCGTGAACATCTTGATCGGATCGGCCAGCACCGTATTGATGATGCCGAAGTTGGGCATCCCAAAGCGCTTGCCGATGCCGAAAATATCCGCGCGATTCGCCCCGATACGATCCTGAATCAGCGCGGCGCCCTTGCGCTCGAACCACAACATCATCGTGGTCAGGCCCAGTACCAGCAGCACGATTACGACCGCCTTTACGGCGCCAATCACCAGTTCAATCGTCACGGCTTCAAGGCTCTTGCGGATGAATCTTCAACTGAGCGGCGGCGGCGCGCATCGCCGGCCGCCCAAATGTCGCCCCGGCTCAATCCCTCGCGACAACGCACGTGCGAAGGGCCGGCCACCACCGCTGATGCACCATTTCGGCGCGTCGGATGGCCCGCAGGTTCACGGTCATCTGATGACGCCGCCGGAAAGTTTGCCGAAGCCGGAGCGGCGGAAGTTTCAGGCACTATAAACGAACCCTAAGCGCCGACAATTTTGCAGCGCAAATCTTTTCAGTTTGAGAAATCCTATCTTAGGTAGCTTAAATTTCCGGCGCGCGCCAGAGTCTTACCCTTCGCGAGGCATGCGCGCAACAAACTTGCCGCTGGCGGTCAGACTGGGCTATCGTCCCGCAGCCGCGGCAGGCACCTGCCCGACCGGTTGTAGAGACCGCCCAAAGTTCGCTAGAGCCTTGAGCGTAAGGCGGCGCGATTGGTCACCGGTGGCGGTGTTAGTTCGCGGGCGGATGAAGTGCGCGCCAAAATCGGTCACGAGCAGGTTATCGATGAAAGTTTTCATCTATCGAGCTGACCAGAAACCGGGGCCGCGCTTGCGATGCGCGTGATCGCCGGCCATGCCCACGGGCGCCGCATCGCTGCGCCGCGCGGCCTCGAGACGCGGCCGGCTACCGCGCGCGTACGATCGTCAATCTTCTCGCGCATCAACGCCCGTTTCGACTTGTCCGGCGCCCGCGTGCTCGACCTCTATGCGGGCAGCGGCTCGCTCGGTCTCGAGGCGCTTTCGCGCGGCGCCGCCCATGTAACGTTCGTCGATTCGTCGCGCGCCGCCGCTGCCGCGATCGCAAAAAATCTCAGCGTCTTCGGCTTCGCCGATGCGGCGCGGATGTTGACCGACGACGTGATGCGCGCGCTGGCCGACCTGGGTGCGGCACGTGAACGCTTCGACCTCGCCTTCGTCGATGCGCCCTACGCCGATGATCGCAGCGCCGCCGTACTTGCAGAGCTGGTCGAAAAGACGTTGATAGTCCCACGCGGCTGGATAGTGGTGCGCCAGGCTGGGCGTGCAGCGGTGCTGGCACCCGCGGGACTCGATCGTGTAAATGAAGCAACCCTCGGCGATCATCGCATCGCCCTTTACCGGCGCTTTCAACAGCCGCCGAAATGAGCGGAACGGGTCGGCATGTACAACAAACCCAAGGAACACACCAAGTCTATCGCCATCTATCCGGGCAGCTTCGACCCGATCCACAACGGCCACGTCGATATCATCCGCCGCAGCGTGCTGATCTTCGATGAGGTCATCGTGGCCGTGGCGTACAATCCCCACAAGGACTCCGCGCTGTTCTCGCCCGATGAACGCGTCGAGATGATCCGCGATTGCATCAAGGACCTCGAGCCGCGCGCACGCGTCGATAAGTTCAGCGGCCTCTCCGTCGATTATGCCGAACGCATCGGCGCCGGCGTCATCATCCGCAGCCTGCGCGCCGTTACCGATTTCGACTACGAGTTGCAGATGGCGCAGATGAACAAGCAGATGATCGGCACCATCGAGACGGTCTTCCTGTTCGCCAACCCGAAGCTCTTTTTCACCGCCTCGCGCCTCATCAAGGAGGTCGCCGGTTACGGCAAGCGGCTGCCCGAGCTGGTGCCCGAGAATGTGATGAATCGCCTGCGTTTAAAGCTCAAGCTCGACTGAGACTTTTGCCGATTTCGCAAGACGCCCTGGCGCGGAAATATCTCATGGGTCGTCGGTGCGAGGTTTCGTCAGCCGTCGATGACCGCTAAAATCGCCCACCGAGGCGCTCTTTGCTCATCGGCGCCATAAGTAGAACCATAATGATCAAGCTCAATCGCCGTATCGCCGCGCTCAAACCCTCTGCCACGATGGCCGCCGAAACCCGCGCCACCGAACTCAAGGCCGCCGGCGTTGACGTCATCTCGCTCGCCGCCGGCGAGCCCGACTTCGACACCCCTGAACGCATCAAGAACGCCGCCCGCCGCGCACTCGACGCCGGCCAGACCAAGTACACGCCAGTCACCGGCACCCGCGACTTGAAAGAAGCGATCAAGCTCAAGCTCAAGCGTGAAAACCGCCTCGATTACGACATCACCGAAATCATGGCGTCGGCCGGGGGCAAACAGGCCGAGGCCAACATCATCGCCGCACTCTTCGACGAGGGCGACGAAGTTATCATCCCCACGCCCGCCTGGGTCAGTTTTGTCGCGATGGTGAACCTTGCCGGTGCGGAGGCCAAGCTCGTCGAGTGTCCCGAGGACGCCGGCTTCATCCTCGATCCCGATCGTCTGCGTCGCGCGATCACCCCGCGCACGCGCGGCATCATCCTGAATTCGCCCTCGAATCCGACCGGCGCCGTGTACTCGCCCAGCCAACTCGGCGAACTCGCGAAAATCCTGCTCGAGGCCGACCTGTGGGTGCTTTCCGACGACGTTTACGAGCACATCGTTTACGACGGCGCGGTGCCCCACATCTTCCAGATCGAGCCGCGGCTCAAGGCCAAGGGCTTCGCGCTCAACTCGCTGTCGAAAGCCTACGCGATGACCGGATGGCGCATCGGATTCGCCGCCGGCCCCAAAGAGGTAATCGCCGCCGCCGCGCGCCTGCAGGGCCAAAACAGCGGCAATCCCAATTCGATCACACAGGCCGCCGCCATCGAAGCACTCACCGGCCCGCAGGACGAAATTAAAACGATGATGGCGGAGTTCCGCCGCCGCCGCGAACTGGTCGTCGAGCGCGTGCGCAAGTTGCCCGGCTTCAAGCTGCCCAACGTGCCCAGCGGCGCCTTCTACGCCTTCCCGAATATTTCCCAACTGATCGGGATGAGCCTCGCCGGCAAGACCATTAGCGACGGTAACTCGTTCGCCGATCTGGTCCTGAGCGAGGCCCACGTCGCGCTGGTCGGCGGCAATGATTTCGGCGCCCCGCATCACGTGCGGCTTTCCTACGCGACCTCGATCGAGAACCTCAACGCGGCCTTCGATCGCATTGCCGCGATGCTCGCGAAGCTCAAGCGCTAACCCGCTGTGCCCCGGCGCGACCGAAAAACGCCGCGACGGTTTCCCGCTCGCGGCGTTTCATTTTCGCAATCGCTGCCGGCGTCACCGCTCGCCCTCAGTCGTGATCTTAAGCGAGGTGCGTTACTTTGGCTCTTCCTTCGGCGGCGACGGGACCAGCCACCACGCCCCGGCCAGCGGACCGATCAAGCCCAGCGTCGCGTTGGGCTTCAGCTCCGACGCTACCTGCTGGCTGGTCTCGATTTCCGCGCCCGCATCCTTGAGCGACTTCAGCGCCTGGTCACGCCACTCGTCCGAGGCCCCCGCGACCGCGTCGCTCACCACCGTCACCTTGTAGCCCAGTCGCAATGCCGTCGTCACACTCGCGATCACCGATCGTTCAACATAGGCACCGGCGACGATCAAGTGTCCCACGTTTTGCTCGTTGAGCCACGGCGCGAGCTTCGAATTGCTGAAAGCGTCGCGACCCTCTTTGTTGAAATCCGGGCCCGCAAAGACGTCGGCGGCCTCGTCAAATTGCGATCCCGCCCACAGCCGCGGCGTCGCCTGATTGCGATAGTGATTGCTGAGGAACGCAAACGGGCTCGATTCATCACGAACATAAAATACGCCGACCGCGTTCTTGCGCGCCGCCTCGACCATCGTGTCGGTCGCCTGAATCATCGGCGCGACCTGGTCCTGCGCGACCGGCAGCCGCCCGTTCGCCGCCAGATAGTCGCTCTGATAGCCAATCAGCATCAGCGCCGTGTTGTCGCCCCGCGCCCTTGCCGGTTGCCCCTCGCATCCGCACACCATGAACATCGCGGCCATCGCCACGGACAGCGTCAACAGGGATCCACGAGCCATTTACTCCAATCCTCCTGAAATCTTGCGGCGGACTTAATCTCGTCCGCGGACCGCCCGTAGCTTACGTCGCTCTGGGCCTGCGGGCAACGCAAAGCGTGCTAGCCGCGCCCGCCTGATATAACCTTGCCGGCTGTATGGCCCACAATCGCCGCCCCGTCCTCAAGCTCGGCGTCGTCGATATCGGCGTCGAGAGCGCAGAACTTCCCAACGGTGTCACCGTCGATCTCGCCGTCATCCGCCATCCCGGCGCAAGCGCGATCGTCGCGATCGACGCCGACGGCAGGATCCCACTCCTGACCCAGTACCGTCACGCCACCGGCGGCTGGCTCAAAGAAATCCCCGCCGGATGCATCAACGCGGGCGAGACGCCGCGCGCCTGTGCCGAGCGCGAACTGCGCGAGGAAGCGGGACTCATCGCGCGCCGATGGGATCGGCTCGGCCAGATCGTCACGATTCCGAGTTTCTGCGACGAACGCATCACGCTCTACCTCGCGCGCGATCTGAGCGCCGCCGATCGCGAACTCGATCACGACGAAGTGATCAACGTCGAGCACGTGCCGTTGGACGAAGCGCTGATGATGATCCGCCGCGGTGAGATTTTCGACGCCAAGACTATCGCTGCGCTCCATCTGACTCGCGAATTTTTACGCGATCCGCTTGCGGCGTGAAAATCTTCGCTCCGCAACTTTCCCAGCGTCTGTCGCGCGATCCGTTGATGTCTCGATTATTATTTCGAATGGTGTGCGCGCGATCGATCTGCGCGCGCACGTCGCCGGTTGCCCGCGTTAGCGCTGGGATTCGTCCTCTTTCAGCATCTGCGTGAATTCGCTCATCGGCATCGCCTCCGAAACCTCAATCGTAAATAGCCCTTCCGCGAGCATTGTGGTCATCGCGCGCTGCATCGCGGTACCGCTCGGATACTCCGCGATCACCACGAAATCGAAACGTCCGAAAGTCGCATAGGCGCCAATCAGTTTGCCGCCGTTGGCCTCGCGAATCTTCGTCGCGCGCTCCGTCACGCTCGAAAATTCCTTGAGACTCTGGTGGCCCTTTTCGGTGCGCCGGACGCCTATGATGTAGATTGGCATGATCACTCCCTGCGCAAAGCGGGCGACCGGTCAGCGAATCACCGCGTGCGCGCCAATGATTCAACGATCATACGCATCCGGAAACCGCAACGAAACTGTGAAGTGCAAACCCGCGGCGGGCTATGACTAAGCCGCCATGCGATACCTTCGACCGTCGTCCAATGGCAAAAATAGCAGCCTACGCGGTCGTCGCTGTCAGATATCCGGCGATGGATTCTTTCTCAACCGCTCACGCCCGCCACGCCTCGCACCGATCAACGCATCAACCGCCGGCCTGCGTAACGAATGCCCGCCGACCGGGAGCGCTAATTCACGGAGACTTCGGTAGGGAACAGAAAAGTCGTGCTCCCATCGTCGAACCGAACCAGCAACATGTGCCGGCCAAGGTTATCGACTTCGCGCACGATCAACGGCTGCTCCGTGAAGCGATTGCGTCCTTGATTATCGCGCACCGCGCGGAGCAACCGACAATGACGACCGACCAATGATTCAGCATTAATTGTTTCCATAGTCCAACCGCCTTTCCCACCCAACCAGCAATTTCAGACCTGCTGCCAACCACCTACCTTTCATTGTAGCAATTCGCGGGCCGGATAGGCAGACGCTATTTGCTACTTTATCCGGTCTCTGATCTGCCGGCAGTTCCAACATAAAACCTTACCTGTTTCAATTCTGCCCGAAATTTTTTCCGCACAATACGAATCTCACCCGTGCTATCGCGCCCTCGCTCTGGTACACGATTACATACGATGGCCATACGAATTCGGATGATCGTCGGACAATTTCGTTTCTCCCGCTATTTTCGGCGTCAGAATGGGTGATGCGCATGACCACATGGTATCCACTGGTAATGGGCCGCGAGGCGATGGTCGCTACCGAGCATTATTTATCGGCCGCCGCCGGCGCGCGCATTTTCGCAAAAGGCGGAAACGCAATTGATGCTGCCGTCTCCGCTACGCTCGTTGAAGGCGTCGTTAACCCGCACATGCATACGATTGGCGGCGAAGCTCCGATGCTCATTTATTTGGCAAATGCGTGCCGCGTGGTCGCAATTAACGGCAACATGACCGCACCCGCTCGCGCCACCATCGACCATTACCGCGCACTCGGTCTCAAGCTCATCCCGCCCGAGGGACTGCTCGCCGCAGGCGTTCCCGCGGCCTTCGACGCCCTTGCGGTCGCCCTGCGCGAATTCGGTACGATGACGCTCGCGGAAGTCGCCGCGCCTGCGATGGCGCTCTGCGAAGACGGCATCCCGATGCATCCGGGGCTGGCCGGCGACGGCGAAACTCCGCAGGATCTGTCCGGACTCATCGGTACCGCGTCGATTCGCTTCAACGCGAAGAAATTTCGCGAAAAATGGCCGACCAGCGCCGCCCTTTACATGCCCAACGGTGAGCTGCCGCATACCGGTGACCTCATTCGCAATCCCGCGCTTGCGAATTTCTTCCGCCGCCTGCTCGACGCCGAGGCCGCCGCGCGCAACCGGGGACGCGAGTCCGCCATCGACGCCGCTCGCGATCGTTTCTATCGCGGCGATATCGCGCACGACATCGTCAAATGGTCCGACGCCAATGGCGGGCTGCTCGCCTCCCGGGACCTCGCCGCCTTCGCCTCCAAAATCGAGGAGCCCGTCAGTGCGAATTACCGCGGCGTCACCGTCCACAAATGCCAGCCGTGGTCGCAGGGCCCGGTCTTCCTCCAGCAACTGCGACTGCTCGAAGGCTTCGATCTAGCCGCGATGGGCCACAACTCCGCCGACTACATCCATCACCTGGTCGAGGCCGCGAAACTCGCCTTCGCCGACCGCGAACAGTACTACGCCGACCCCGAGTTCACGCCAGTCCCGCTCGAGGGCTTGCTCTCGCAACGCTATTCCGACCTCCGCCGCACGCTGATCGATCCCCAACACGCCTCGCTGGATCAGCGGCCTGGCGACCCACGCGCGATGCGCCCGCTGCTCAACACCAACGGCGCCGACGCACGCTCATGGGGCCCCGGCACTATTCACGTCACGGCTGCCGACGGTCGCGGCAACATGATCGCCGTCACCGCCAGCGGCGGATGGATTCCTAGCTCCCCCGTCATCGATACCCTCGGCTTTCCGCTCGGCTCGCGGATGCAAACCTTTTTCCTCGACGAGCATCATGCCAATGCGCTGCATCCCGGCAAGCGTCCGCGCACCACGCTCACCCCTTCCCTCGCCACCCGCAACGGCGATCCGTTCCTGTCTTTCGGTACACCCGGCGGCGATCAACAAGATCAATGGACCCTGCAATTCTTCCTCAACCTCATCGATTTCGGCATGGACGTACAGGAGGCCATCGAGGCGCCACGCTTCTCGACCGCGCATTTCCCCTCGACCTTCTATCCGCATAACGCGCGCCCCGGCGTCCTCCGTGTCGAGGATCGCATTGGCGAAAATGTCCGTGCTGATTTGACTGCCCGCGGCCATCTCGTCGAAAGCCGCCCGCCCTGGTGCGAAGGTCACGTACTCGGTATCCGTTTCGATTCCGCGCGCCGCCTGCTTCAGGGTGGCGCCGATCCGCGCGGCCAGATGGCCGTCGTCATGCCCGCGCAGGCCATCGGATGGTAAGGGAGAAGAGCGTGGGGCGAAGGTGATGTGACAGCGGTGAGCGCGTCGCCTGCAGCCGTGCGGATATCACCGGTGTCCAACCAATAGGGAACTCTGAAACCTCCTTGAGATTTCAGTCAAAATAATAAATCTTGCGTTCCTCTACTTGATTTTTCTCGTTCTTGAAATTGGGGAGGGTCTCATTTGAAGCTCCACGTAATTGCGCTCGGCATGCTCGCCGTCGTTGGCGGTGTGAAAGCGGCCTTCGCCGCCGATTCGTCGCCCGCGTCACCCGTCGCCACTTCAATCAATCCGGCAAAAATCGTCGATCTCACCTACCCCTTCGACGCCACCACAATTTACTGGCCAACCGAACATCCCTTCACTCACGAGTTCGAGCATGACGGCATCGAGCAGCCCGGCGGCTATTTCTATGCCGCTGCGAAATACGCCGCCCCCGAACACGGCGGCACTCACATGGACGCCCCGATGCATTTCAATAGCGCCGGGATGACGGTTGACCAGGTTCCGCTCACTGCGATGATCGGGCCTGCCGCGGTCATCGATTACTCCGCCCGCGCTGCCAACGACCGCGATACGATGCTCACCGTTGACGATATCAACCGCTGGGAGGCCGCTCACGGCCCGATCCCGGACGGTGCAATCGTCGTCGCGCGCTCCGGATGGGGCCGTTTCTGGCCCGACAAAAGCCGCTACCTCGGCACCGATCGGCCCGGCGATGTCCCTCATCTCCGCTTCCCGGGTTATTCCGCCGAGGCTGTGGACTTCCTGCTCCAGCATCGCAAGGTCATCGCGATCGTCACCGATACCGCGAGCATCGACCCCGGTAACTCCAAGGATTTTCCCGTGCATCGGCATTGGCTCGGTGCCAACAAGCCCGCCTTCGAGAATCTCGCCCACGCCGACAAACTGCCGCCGACCGGCGCGATGCTCTTCTGCATTCCGATGAAAATCGGCAAGGGCACCGGTGCCCCCACGCGTATCTTCGCCGTCCTCCCCTGACCCAATTGTCGTGCTCTGAACGGCTGATGATTCGTCCATTTTCGTGGATTTTTCACGGCGGCCTTCGATCGCTTTTGTGGACGTTTGTAGGAAAGCATCAATTACATGACTGATCGGGCCCCGATTTTAATCTATTGATAGCTATTAGATGTTATCTAGCGACCAATCATCTATAGAGCGTCGGCATAGAACCTGCTGTCTTGTCTCCGCGCGGGCATCAAGCGGGGAGAATTGGTTTTCGATGCGAACGAGATGGGTTGCTGCAGGCGCTTTCGCCATCGCGATATCGGCGATACCGGCGATCGCCTCGGCACAATTTACCGAAACTCAGAAGGGAACCGGCGTCGGCGTACTGCTGGGCGCAGGAACCGGCGCGATCGTCGGCGCCGCTGTACATCATCCGGTCGCCGGCACCCTTATCGGTGCGGGTGTTGGCGGTGTGGGCGGCTATGCGATTGGCCATGGATTGCAGCAACAGCAAGACATGAACTACGAGAATCGCCGGGCGATCTATTCGCAACAGCGGCAGATCGAACAGCAGCGTCGCGAAATTCAGCAGTTGCAGCAGGTTCAGAGCACCGAATAACTGTCACCCTCAATTCCTGAAGGAGTATGGAATATTGCGTAAGTGCAAATTGGGAATCGTTGGGGCAGCATTGGCCGCAGCCTTGTTGATCGCGGGATGTTCGGGTCAACCGCTCAGCACCCGCGAAAAGGGCACCGGAATAGGAGCCCTGCTCGGCGCGGGTAGCGGCGCGATTGTGGGCGCAGCCGTCGGCCATCCGCTTGCCGGCGCGGCGATCGGCGGCGGCCTTGGCGGCGCGGCAGGCTTCGCGGTGGGCAACGAAATGCAGAATCTGGAACACGAAAACGCACGTACGCGGCATGCTTTGCATTCACAGCAGCGTGAACTCGCCGCCCAGCGCTCAGAAATCCATCGGCTGCAGCAGTCCAGCGAGACCGAATGACGCTTTAAGGGCAGCCCGCGTAACGCTGCTCGGGAAAGTCGGAAACTATTTGAACTCTGAGCCGTTTATAAAAAGGCCACAGCTCTTCAGCAATGATGCGTCAGCAATGATACGTTCGACGCCGTGGAGTTGGAAACATGAGTACGACTGAACAGGAGGTAACTTCTATGCGCAAAGGTTGGATTGCGACCGCCGGAATTGCATTCGCGGTTGTGCTCTTCCTTGGCGGATGTTCGGGACAACCGCTCTCTGACCGTGAGATGGGCACGGGCGGCGGTGCCCTGCTGGGCGCCGGTACCGGGGCGATAATCGGTGCAGCCGTCGGCCATCCCGCCGCTGGCGCATTAATCGGTGGCGGTCTCGGCGGGGTTGGCGGCTATGCGGTCGGCAACGCGATGCAGAACCAGCAGGTGCAGAACGACCAGACCCAAAGCCAGATTCAGCAACAGCAGGGCGAGATCGAAACCCAGCGCCGTCAAATCGAAAGTCTGCAAAGCCAGCAGAATACCGAATGATTTGACGACATCTCCAACTAACTGCGGGGACGCCCCTTGCGCGGGCGTCCCCGTTTTTTATTTCACCTATTAACGCTCAAGACGCTCGCAACTCTTCGACAATTTCTATCCGTTGGCTACGCCGGATGGCAGAGCTTGCACGCTCGCATTCCCTCTCCCTGCGCGCGCGCCGAGTCCGTAAAGATAAGCCACTTCTTGCGTTCGGCGCGACGCACCGCCGAACAGGTCGGCCGGCAGAAAATTCGCGATTGCCAATGGCCATAGACCGCCTGTGGTCCCACGCGCTCGCCACGATCCACTGCGAAGCCTTCCGCTCGCAACAACTTGAGT
>Ga0068855_100004305_pt1 | contig 17403 bp, 16 predicted proteins | sample KBSCornC52_FD_66592 | JGI IMG/M metagenome (GOLD analysis project Ga0068855, IMG submission 66592) | Corn rhizosphere microbial communities from Kellogg Biological Station, Michigan, USA - KBS Corn C5-2 | ecosystem: Host-associated > Plants > Roots > Rhizosphere > Soil ...
GTATGCGGCCGAGCGGCTGTTCGAAGTGGGCGGTGCATCGGCGACCGCGCGCGTGCACAACCTCGACCGCCACTGGCGCAACCTGCGCACGATCTTCAGCCACAACCCGCTGCTGCACAAGGCGCGCGTGATCGGCGACTACGACCTGAACGGCGTGACCACGCACCTGACCGAAGGACGCGTGTTCTGATTCCGCTGCATCCGCAGCCCACACTTTCCGCAGCGACTACGCGGGCCGCACGCCGCGCGATCATCTCGGGTTGCGACGGCCCGCGCGGCACGCGTTCGCCGTCTCCTCGGCGCCGGCGACGTCTGCGGGTTCGACGGCCGCGTTCGCCTGAACTCAGCGCCGCAGGCCCGCGTCGCGCAGCAGCGGCAGCACGCGCGCGCCGAAGAAGTCGAGATCCGGCTTGAAGTCGTAGAAGCTCAGCTGGATGCCGTCGATGCCGGCCCGATGCAGCCGCACGATGTAATCGGCGACTTCGTCGGGCGAACCGGTGATCGAGATGTTGCCGCCAATCGCGCGCGCGGCCGCCTGCGACCGCTGATCGAAGCCGCCGCGCCACGCATGGGCGTCGCTGTCGAAGCGATGAAAGCTGCCTTCGTCCGCGTGCGCGACGATCGCATCGCGGTACGCGCGCGCTTCGGCCGCCGTTTCGCGGCAGATCACGAGCGGATTGAGCAGCGTGCGGATCGTCCGGCCGCGCACGGCTGCGGCCGCCTTCACGCGGGCCGTGTGCGCGGGTAGCGTGTCCAGCGCGAGCTCGACATCCGGGCCGGCGGGGCTCGTGACGAACACGATGTCCGAATAGCGGGCCGCGAAATCGATGCCCGCGTCGGAGCCCGTCGCGTTGATCAGCAGCGGGCGGCCGTATTGCGGCTTCGGCGTGACGAACGCGCCAGAGAGCCGCCAGCTCGACAGCGCGGGCGCGTAGCTGAAGTTGTCCGGTTGCGCCCACAACTGGCTGACCGCGTCGACGAATTCGGCGGCCATCTCGTAGCGCCGGTCGTGCTCGATCCGGTTCCAGCCGAACATCTCGTGTTCGATCGCGCGGTGGCCGGTCACGACGTTGATGCCCCAGCGTCCGCGCGAGATGTGGTCGAGCGTCGCCGTGAACTTCGCGAAATGCAGCGGATGCCACGGACCGTACAGCACGTGGCTCGTCGCGACGAGGATGATCCGCTCGGTGCGCGCGGTGAGCGCGGCCAGCGTCATGAACGAGTCGAGCGCGTGGCCGTCGAACACGCCGCCGTAGCCGCCTTTCGGCAGCCACTGCGACAGCGCGAACACGAGATCGAAGCCCAGCGCTTCGGCGCGCGCGACGAGATCGGCGTTGTAGTCGAACGTCCAGTCGGTCGAGCGCGGCAGCGTCGATGCGCTCCAGCCGCCGGCCTGGATCGGCAGGAACAGGCCGAGCATCAGCGGTTGCGCGAGCACGCGCGACGCGGGGCTGTCGGGAAAATCGGCCGGTGAGCCGACGTCGACGAACGGCGTCGGCGTGAACGGGGCATCGGCCTGGGCGGCGGCGGAAGTGTCGGTCAAGATGGGCTCCATGCGACGCGCGCCGGCGTCGAGCGAAAGAATCGCGTGTGCTGTGCCCGCAGCCGACGCGCGTTGGTGTCCGGCATGCCGGCAAGCGCGTCGTGTCGCGTCACAGCCGTCCCGGCCGCGGGTCGGGCACGAAGCCGTCGCGGTTCGGCATCCTGATGCGCGGCAGCGTGCGGGCGTCGAGCGTCGCGTCGTCGGGCACGATGCCGTTCAGGTGCAGCACGTACGCGGTGACCGCATAGAGTTCTTCCGCGCTCAGCGATTGCGGCGCGTTGTACGGCATCGCGCGGCGGATGTAATCGAACAGCGTCGTCGCATACGGCCAGTAGCTGCCGACCGTCTTTTTCGGCCTGACGCCGGCGAGCGAGCCGCTGCCGCCGACGAGCGGATCGCCGACGCCGCCCTGGCCGCCGGCGCCATGACACATCGCGCATTTGTCCGCGAACACGTGCGCGCCGCGCGCGACCGTTCCGGCGCCGCGCGGCAGGCCGCGGCCGTCGGGCGCGACGTCGATGTCCCACGCTGCGATCGCCGCGCGGTCGACCGGCTGACCGAGACCGAAGCCGGCGCCGAAGGCCGGCAACGCGATCGTGCCGATCGATCCCGACAAGACGGCGAGCGACACGAGCAGACGGACAGTCGGCCTACGCATTGCGCACCTCGCCGTCCGCGCCGACGCGCCAGTTCTGGATGCCGTTGTAGTGGTATTGCGAATTGACGCCGCGCGCGGCGACGAGCGCGTCGCGGGTCGGCTGCACGTAGCCCGTTTCGTCGGTCGCACGGCTTTGCAGGTCGGCCGGCTCGCCGCTCCAGACCCAGTCTGCTTCGAAGCGCGTCAGCGCGCGATCGCGCACGTCGCCGGCGAGCCGCGCGGCGCGCCAGGTGCGGCCGCCGTCCGTCGACACCTCGACCGCGCGAATCCGGCCGCGTCCCGACCACGCATAACCGCTGATCGGGTAGTAGCCGCGCGACGCGAGCCGGTGCCCGGCCGACGGGCGCGTGATCACCGATTTCGCATCCATCTCGAACACGAACTGGCGGGCGCATCCGTTCGGCAGCAGGCTCGTGTATTTCGACGTTTCCTCACGGGTCATCTCCGGCGCGCGTACCAGCTTCAGCCGCCGCAGCCACTTGATGTTCGTGTTGCCTTCGAAGCCCGGCACGATGAGCCGCACCGGATAGCCGTTCTCGGGGCGCAGCCGCTCGCCGTTCTGCGCATAGACGACGAGCGCGCGCTCGAGAATGCGATCGAGCGGCAGGCTGCGCGTCATCGCCGCGCCGTCCGCGCCTTCCGCGAGCAGCCATTGCGCGGCCGGGTCGATGCCGGTTTCGTCGAGCAGCGTCGACAGCCGCACGCCGGTCCATTCGCAGCACGACAGCAGCCCGTGCGTGAACTGGACGGGCAACCCGCTCGGGCCGTTCCATTCGCTGCCGGTGTTGCCCGAGCATTCGAGGAAATGGATTCGCGACTCGGACGGAAAGCGCAGCAGGTCGTCGAGCGTGAAGACGCGCGGCTCGCGCACGAGCCCGTGGACGACCACGCGATGACGCTGCGCATCGATATCGGGCACGCCCGCGTGATGGCGTTCGTACACGAGGCCGTTCGGCGTGATGTCGCCGAACAGGTCGGCGAGCGGCGTCATCGAGGAGCCGGAGCCGGGCAGCGCCGGCGCGCGCGCGCTGCGGCGGATCACGTCGCGTTCGTGCCCGCCCGGCACGCCGTACGGCGGCGACAGCAACGGTGCGCCCGGCGTGCGTGTCCACGGCGGTACGTCGAGTGGCGCGAGCGTCTGGCTCGCCAGCGCGCCGCCTGTTGGCAGCAGCGCGGCGGCCCAGCCGCCGGCGAGCTGTCGCAGTGCCGCGCGGCGGCCGGTGCGGCGTGGACGGGAAGAGGTATCGGTCATCAGCGAAGCCATGTCGCGCGCGGCGCGGCAGCATCCGGAAAAACGGACATTGTCGGCAACCTGGCGCGGCGCGACAAACAACGATTCCCGCTTTGCTTATCGCGCCGCGCCAGTGTCACATTGCGCGCACGTTCAGAACTTGACGCGCAGCCCGCTGACGAACGCGACCTGACGGTTCGTCGACGACGCGCTGCCGATGTTCGAGATCGCCGCGATCTTGCGATAGCCGCCCGACGACGCGGTGCTCGCATCGCCTGCGGCGAGCTGGTAGATGCCGGACAGATAGATGTCGGTGCGCTTCGACAGCGCATAGTCGAACCCGAGCGTGAACTGGTGCCAGCGCGGCTTCAGCGTCTGGCCTCCGGTACCCGGCAAGCCGCTCGCGCGTCCGTCTGTGAACGTGTAGACGCCGATCAGCGTCGCCGCCGGCGTGATCTGGTAGCGCCCGTTCACGTCGTAGTTATTGAACTTGCGCGACGAGCCGTCGACATAGTCGAGCTGCGTATGGCTCCACGCGAAGCCGAGCGTCGCGCGGCCGAGCGCGTAGTTCGCGCCCGCGACACCGATCTGCTGTTTGCGCACGCCGCCGTTCAGCCCGTAAAAGAACGCGCCGCTGTAGTCGTTGCCGGTCGTCGTGGTCGCGCCGCCCACCGCGCCGCTCGTGTTCGACGTCGCGTTCGGGTGATTCAGCCGCACGTAGCCAGCACCCGCCGAGAACGGGCCATTTACGTAGTTCGCCGCCACGCCCCAGGCGTTGTTGTTCGAGAAGCCGGTGCCCGCGCCGCCGTTCGCCTGGTTGCTGAATGCGTACAGCGCGTCGGCCGTGAAGCCGGCGATCGTCGCGCTGCGGAACTTCACCGCATTGTTGATGCGGAAGCTCTGGTTCAGGTTGTCGTTGTCGCCGATGTGGGTTGCCGGCGACCAGAAGCCGGATCCCGAGTACGGCGCGACGAGGTCGGTGATCGGCTCGTACTGGCGGCCGAACGTCAGCGTGCCGAGGCCCGTCTTGTTCAGGCCGACGTAGGCGGAGCGGCCGAACAGGCGACCGCCCTGGCCGAGCCCGCCGTCACTTGGCCTGAACCCGCTTTCGAGCGTGAATACCGCCTGCAGGCCGTCACCGAGATCCTCGACGCCTTTCAGGCCCCAACGGCTGCCGCTCAGCTTGCCGCTCGTCTGCTGGATGTTGCTCGCGCCGCCCTGGTTGTTCGTATAGGCGAGGCCGGCGTCGACGACGCCGTACAGCGTGACGGAACTCTGCGCATGCGCACCGATGGAACCGATCGAAACCAAACCCAGGACTACCGACTTCTTGATCATGAATATCCTCTGTTTTTTTGGGGTACCTCTGCGAGGATCACGATGCTATTGAATTCGGCATGGTCGGCGAACACTCGATCCGTGGTTTGCAATTCGCTGCGCGTCCGGATTGCAATGCGTGGCGATGCCCGCCCGGCGCACGCGCCGCGATCGCGTCCGGCTCGCTTGCTGCAGCGAACGCATTGGCATCGATGACAAACGCCGTGCGACGACAACGTGCAAACGCGCCCATATCGATCGATGAAATCGTTCGATGCCGCGCCGAAGTTCGTTCCACTGACGATGTTTTTATGCAACGCGGTGCTGTTACGCGCACGGCCGATGCGGTATGCACGTCGGCATATCGATTCCGCAAAACGTTGGTAGGGCCGCACGATGCGCGGCGATACAGTCGTGCATCCGGCCGGGCACCGTGCACGCAGTGTGCGTGCATCCCGGTGGAATCACGAACATGGGAGCCGTGTGAAATGAGTCGGGATGTGCTGTTTCTGCTGGAACCGGGCTTTGCCGATCCGAAGTATCCGGGGCAACACTTCGTCTGTCCGCACGGGCTGGCGATCGAAGGGCTGCTCGCGAGCGCGCCTGCTCGGGCCGACCGCCTCGACGTGCGCCGCGTCGGTTTCGAACGGCCGCGACACGCGGTGATCGACGCGCTCGACGACGCGCATCAGGGCCTGCCGGTGCTCGTGTTCGGTAGCGCGCAACCGGCGCCGGACGATGCGCAAACGCTCGGCGCGGTGCGTTTCATCACCGACCCGCGCCGGATCCTCGACCTGCTCGCCGAGCGCCACGGCTTTCCGGCGGTGCATTGACGCACGTCGGCCGTCGCGCGCGGCGGCTTCCTCTTTTCCCTTTTCTTTCAATCGACAGGAGCATTCGATGGCGCCAACTTCGGCGGCACGCCGCCGCCTGCTGTTCGCCGGCGCCGCGCTCGCGGCGACCCCCGTGGTCGCGCGGGTCGCGCTTGCCGCGCCGGCCGCCAACACCGATCTGGCCGGCACCACACTGCGCATCGCGACCTACAAGGGCGGCTGGCGTGCGCTGCTGCAGGCGGCTGGCCTGAGCGACACGCCGTACCGGATCGAGTGGCGCGAGCTCAACAACGGCGTGCTGCACATCGAGGCGCTGAACGCGGATGCGCTCGACATCGGCTCGGGCAGCGAGATTCCCGCCGTGTTCGCCGCGCGCCAGAAGGCCAGCGTCCGGTTCATCTCGCGTACGCGGGAAGACCTGAACAACCAGGTCACGCTCGCACGCAAGGACACGCCGATTCGAAGCATCGCGGACCTGAAGGGCAAGCGCGTCGGGTACGTGCGCGCGACGACGTCGCACTATTTCCTGTACCGGCAGCTCGCGGAGGCCGGTCTCGGTTTCGACGACATCCACCCGATCAACCTGTCGCCGACCGACGGGCTGTCTGCCTACGATCGCGGCGATCTCGACGCGTGGGCCATCTACGGCTACAACGGCCAGCTCGCGCGCAACCGGTACGGTGCACGCGTGCTCAAGACGGGCAAGGGCTACCTGTCCGGCAATTTCCCGATCTATGCGAACCCGCGCACGCTCGACGATCCGCGCCGGCGCGCGGCGACCGGCGATCTGCTGCTGCGGTTCCAGCGCGCGTACGCGTGGGCGAACGGGCATTTCGACGCCTATGCGCGCGTGCAGAATGGCGAGACGCGCGTGCCGGTCGCCGATCTGGCGGCGATGTTCGCGCAGCGCAGCGACGACTACGCACTGCTGCCCGTCACGCCCGACGTGGTCGCGCAGCATCAACAGGTCGCGGACGTGTTCGCGCGGATCGGCGTGCTGGATGGTCCGGCCAACGTCGCGCCGTTCTGGGATACGTCGTTCAATGCGCTGGTGGCATCGGCGTGACGCCAGACGGCAGCAGGGCGCGCGTGCGAGCGGAGCGGGACGGTTCTGTCGCAGCAAGACCGCCTGACAGGCTGAAGCCCAGAAGATCGGGCGCTCACCACCGGGAGCGCGTCGCAACATGGCCGTCGGGCAGCCTCGCGGCGCCGAACAGCTTTTCCCGAAACGATCCCGACGGCCCGTCCCAATACAGTTCGGCGGCCAGCTCGACCGCGCACGTTTGCGTCGTATGGGCGAGCCGGAACGCGTCGCCTTCGATGGTCTCGTCGGGAAACTCGGTGACGAGCGTGAACGGCAGTGCAGCCGCGCGCCGGTGCGTTCGACCGCGTCGAGCCGGGCGGCCTTCTCGCCGAACGGCGGCTGCGTGCGGGCTTCGAGGTCGTCGCCGAGCGAGGTGAAGCGGGCCGCATGCGACAGGTGCGTCGGATAGCTGGCGCGCAGGTGGTGATGCAGCGCGGCGCCGTCCGGGTTCTCGTGCGGTACAAGCGCGTAGTGCGCGCCGGATCGCGTTCAGCGCATGGGCCGCGCGCAGCGCACCGACCACGCCCGACGTTTCGTTGGCGTGCTGGCCGCAGGTGATGACGAGCCCCGGCAATGTACCGCGTACGTAAATGCCGTTCACGCTGCGGCCCTGGTGGGACGTATAGGCGAAGCGCTCGCCGGGCAGTGCCGCGAGCCGCGCTAGCCGGAAATCGTGGGCTGCGCGACGGGACCACCCACGGCCGACGTGGCGGCAGGCCCGAACGCCGCATGCTCGGGAAGCGCGGCGGGCAGCGCGACGCGCACATAGAGAAACGCCCGCCGTTCGCGGTCGGGCAGTACCTGCGGGCCGTAGCTGATCGTGACGGCGCCGTCGTGCAACTCGCCGGCCTGTGCGAAACGCCACGCGCCGGGATCGCTGTCGAGCAGGAATTCGGCGCGCGAATAGGCGTGCGGCTCGAACAGCTCGGGGATCGCGACCGGGCGTCCGTCGAGTTTGTCGAGCAACGCGTCGACCACGTTGAACCCGTAGCCGTCGCGCACGATGTCGCAGATGAAGCTGCCCGCGATGCGCGGATTCAGCTCGATCACGTGCGGGACGCCGTCGCGCACGATGCAGTCGAGATGCACGGGGCCCCAGGTGAGCCCCGCGGCCGCGGTCGCGCGTGTGCCGACGTCGATCAGCGCGCGCAGCGTATCGGCGTCGAGATCGAGTTCGGACGTATAGCCGCGTTCGAGAAAACCGGCGCCGTGCCGTTTCAGCTTGCGCAGCGCGCCGACATAGCGTCCGTCGAAATACTCGACGCAGTATTCGCTGCCGCTCAGGAATTCCTCGATGACGACGCGCTCGGTAGCGCGCGAGGCCGCATCGGCCTGCGCGGCGGCGAGTGCGTCGAGCTGCGCGCGCACTTCGGCGATGTCCTCGCAGCGCCGGACGCCGTCGCTCGCCGATCCCTCCGACGGCTTGACGACGACCGGAAAGCGCAGCGGTTCGGCCGCGGCGGCGAGCGCCGCGGGCGCGGCCAGCGTGCCCGCGACGAACTGCGCGGCCGGGATCCCGTGCTCGGCGAGCAACGCCTTCTGGTTCGACTTCGATACCGCGTGTGCGACATGCCGTGCATCGGGGCCGGGCAGGCCCAGCGCGTCGGCGACCCACGCGGCGGTGCGCGCATAGGTGTCGTGCGCGGTGGTCACGCGCAACGTGTCGAGTTCGTCCGGGAAGCGGGCGCGCAGCCAGGCGGCCAGTTGCGCGGCGTCGGAGGCGAGGTTGACCGTTTCGACACCGTCGGGGAACGCGCCGTCGAGACGATGGCCGGGCGCGGTGATGACGGTCACGGCCACCTGGCGCGCGAGCGCGGCGCGCACCAGTGCGACGCTGCTTCCGGTGGCGCGTGCGCCGATCACGATGAGTCGCTTCATGCTGGATCCTTGTCGAGGACGGGAGAGGGGCTAGCGCGTGCGCCTGCGCAGACGCTGTGCTTCGAGGCGCGGCAGCAGGTGCTGCACCACGCGCGGCAGCGTATAGATCGGCAACTGCGCGCACGTGAACACGAGCGCCATGGTCGGCGTGGCCGCGAGCCCGAGCGCCGCCCACATCAGCCCGACGTTGCGGTTGGCGACGATCAGCGCGACGTTGAGGCGCGTGCGGACGTCGCCGGGCGTGATCCCGTACGCGACGAGCTGGAAGCCGGCGTTGACGGCGAAGGCCAGTGCGATCGCCGTCAGCGCGCGGTGCGGCGCGTCGATGATCGACTGCTGCATGCCGGCCATCGTGCCGAGCGCGAACACCAGCAGCGCGATGACGACGATTGCATCGATGGGCGTTGCATGACGGTCGAGCCGCGACCCGGCGAAGCGCCGCACGACCAGCGCGACGCCTTCGGCGCTGCCGATCAGCAGCGCGAGCCTCAGCGCGAGATTGACGGGCGAGATCGACACGGCCGCGTCGTGGCTGAACCAGGCCGTCAGCAGCGGCGCAGTGAACGGCACGAACACCATCGACGCAAGGGTTGCGACGAGCGCGACGCTCGCGTCGAGCGACAGCATCCGCGCGATCGTCGACGTGCCGCTCGACGGTGGCGCGCAGTAGGCGATCACGAGTGCGACGACCCAGTCGTACGGCATGCCGGCGAGCCGCGCGGCGATGCCGAGCGCGACCGGGCACGCGATCATCGTCGCGGCCGGCAGCAGCAGCGACACGGACGGGCGTCGCGCGACCGCGCGCACGGTGCTGGGCTCGACGCGCAGCAGCGTGCCGAGCACGAACAGGAACACGGTGACGGGCATCAGCGGCCGCGCGAGTTCGGCGAGCGGCGGTACCAGCAGCCCGAGGCCGACGCCGCACGCGAGCACGGTCGGCCCCCGCCGCACCAGCGCGGCGATCAGCGCACGCATCGGTGAACCGCGGACCCGCGGCGGACGAAGGTGAAACCTGAGCAGACAGCGGATGGCATGCGGAGTCCTCGGAAGGGGCCGGCCGGCACCGAATGTCCGCTAGGCTAATCCGGATGATAGGCGAAGTAAAATGATATAAACTGAATCAGTAACAAGAGAAAGCGATATGAACATACCTTTGCTCGAAACCTTCCGGGCCGTCGTTCAGGAGGGCAGCGCGCTGCGCGCGGCCGAGCGGCTCGGCTGTACGCAGTCGAACGTGACCGCGCGACTTCGACAGCTCGAGGAGTCGCTCGACGCGCCGCTGTTTGACCGGCACGGCAAGCGGCTGGTGCTCAACGACGCCGGTCGCAGGCTGATCCCGTATTGCGACCGCATCCTGCGCCTCGTCGACGAAGCGACGCAGGTCGTCCGCGAGACACCGATCGCACGCAGCTTCCGGCTCGGTTCGATGGAAAGCACGGCGGCCACGCGCTTGCCGGCGCTCGCGGCCGCGTTGAAGGAGCGCGATCCGGCGCTCGGTCTCGTGGTACAGATCGGCAGCGAGCCGGAACTGGCTGACGCCCTGCTGCGCGGCCGGATCGACGCCGCGCTGACCGCGCGTGCGCTCGTGCGGCCCGGGCTGCGTTACGAGCCCGCGTTCGCCGAGGACATGGTGCTGGTGAGCGCGGCCGCGCTCACGCGCCGGCAGTTGCTGGCCGACAACACCGTGCGGCTGCTCGCGTTTCACGAAGGCTGTCCGTATCGCTCGATCGCGGAGCACTGGCTGAAGGCGCGCGGCTTCGCGATCGAATCGGTGTCGTCGTTCGGCACGTTCGGCGCGATCCTCGGCTGCGTGGCGGCCGGCATGGGCGTCGCGATCCTGCCGAAGCGGATCACGACCGAGCATGTCGCGCGCAAGGATCTGCGCGCGTATGCGTTCGACGATCTCGGCAGCGTGACGACCTACCTCGTCACGCCCGACGACGCACCCGTGCTGCCCGAACTCGATGCGTTGCGTGCGGTGCTGGGCCGCCAGGCGGGCGCGCTGCTCACACGCTGACCCGGGCGCCGCGGCGCGCGGCGGCGACCGCGCTAGGCCGGAGCAACCGCGCGTTCGTCGGCGAAGAAATCGGCCTCGATTTCGCGGATGCGCCGGCAATCCTCGAGCAGCCGCTCGAACGTCGGGCTGTAGAGCCCGACCGTGCCGAGCGCCGTCTGCAGGTCGGTGGTCACGCGCAGCGTGTCGCCGACCTTGATCCATTGCTTGAAACCGACGAACGAAGGCAGCGCCTGGATCGCCTGCCACGTGAAGTCCTGCCGGAGCACGCCGTTGCGTGACGACAGCAGCAGCACGTGGCCGCAGTAGCCGCGAAAATCCGTCGGCGCGGTGACGTCGCCGAACAGTCGTTCCGGATGCAGCACGGCTTCGACGGTGGCGGATACGTGGTTCTCGCCGCTCACCGCGCTGGTCAGCCGCGGGTCGAGGCTGCCGTGCAGCCGCGCGTTCAGTTCGACGATCGTCGGGCCGTCGGCCGTATCGAACAGTTCGAGGTGGGTCGGTCCGAAGCGCACGTCGAGTGCGTCGAGCACGCTGGCCGCGTAATCGAGCAGCGGCGCGTAGCGCGGGTCGGCATGGTTCAGCACCAGCATCTTGTCGAGCCGCGGCGCATGCGTGCGGTCGCGGTGCACTTCCCACAGGCTGACCACGCGATGGCGGCCTTCGAACGACACCGAATCGACGATGTATTCCTGCCCCTCGGAATAACTCTGGATCACGATGTCGTCATTCGGCTGGTTGTACAGCGAACGGGTGGCGAGCACGTCGCGCGCGGCCGCGTCGACCTGCGCGAGGGTCCGGCAGATCTTCACACCGGCCACGCCCGCGCTGCGCGCCGGCTTCACCACGAGCGGCAGCGTGGCCTGCGCGCGTGCCCATTCGAGCGCTTCATCGACCGACGTGCTGTGGAAGTGCGCCGGTGCGCGCAGGCCGGCCTGGCGAATGCGTTCGTTCATCGCGAACTTGTCGCGTCGCGCGGCCGATGTCGCGAGCGGGTTGCGATACGGCACGTCGAGCCGCTCGGCCAGCGTGTCGGCCAGCTCCAGCGCCGCGTCGAGGCCGTGCAGCACGGCACCGATCCGCAGGTCGCTCAACTGCGCGAGGGTTGCGTCGATGTCGCCGCGATGCTCGACCTGGCGGACGTAGTCGGACGGATTGAACTGGTTCCGGTAGATGGCCGGCAGATCGGGGGCGCTGATCACGTGCGCGCAACGGATGCCGTACGCGCGAAACGCAGGCGCCAGATAGGCGGCCGTCGACGCGCCGTCGACGATCAGGACGGTATCGATGAAGCGATGCTGCATGGAGTCCTCGCTCGGCTGGGGAATCGGTTGAAGGATGACGGACCGCACGCGATCAGGGCCGCGTGCCGGCAGGCGGTGCGTCGCCGCGCCAGCGCGCGGCCAGCACGATGCAGACGGCGACGAGCGCGGCCGCGATCGCGAACGCGCGCGCCGCGCCGGTCACGATCGCCGCGCCCTGGCCGGCGACCAGCGCACCGAGCGCCGCGACGCCGATTGCGGCCCCCACCTGGCGTGCGGTATTGAGGATCGCTGACGCCGTGGCCGAGCGGCTGGTCTCGACGCTGCCGAGCAGCGTCGACGTCAGTGCCGGAATCGCGATGCCGCCGCCAACCGCCATCGCCGCGAGCCCGGGCGCGAGCAGCAGGTACGGCGTATGGGCGGCAAGCGTCTGCCACAGCCACAGATAGCCCACGAGCGATACGGCGAGGCCGATGACGACGGTCACGCGGAATCCGTACCGGACTGCCAGCCGCGCGCTCGCGATGTTGGCGAGCATGATGATCGTGAGCGGCGCGAGCGCCAGCCCCGATTCGGTCGCGGTGAAGCCGCGTGCGTTCTGGAAATACAGGCTCAACGAGAAGATCAGCCCGTAGAACGCGGCGTTCGTGATCGCACCGATCGCGAGCACGCCCGGCACGCGCGCGATCCGGAAGAACGCCAGTTGCAGCATCGGCGCGGCGACGCGTCGCTCGATCGCGACGAACAGCGCACCGAGCACGACCGACGCGGCCAGCGCGCCGACCGCGTAAGGGTCGCCGATGCCCTGGGCGCCGGCCCGGATGATCCCGCCCGTCAGCAGCCCGAGCACCAGCACCGCGACGATCTGACCGGCCGGATCGAACAGCCGCGTGCGTGCGGCGGCCGAATCCTGCACGTGGCGCAGCGTGAGCCATAACCCGATCGCGCAGATCGGCAGGTTGATGAAGAAGATCGCGCGCCAGCCCAGCGAGTCGATCAGCAGGCCGCCGAGCGTCGGCCCGGCCGCGCTGATCGCGCCGCCTGTCGCGCTCCACCACGCGACGGCTTTCACGCGCGCGGCGGCGTCGTTCGCGCACGCATGCGTGATGAGCGCGAGCGACGTCGGCAGAATCATTGCGGCGCCGACGCCCTGTGCGACCCGCGCTGCGATCAGCGCGGCGAGCGATGGCGCGAGCGCGCAACCGAGCGACGCGAGCAGGAACAGCGCGAGGCCGTATGCGAACAGTTTCCGGCTGCCGAAGCGATCGGCCAGCGTGCCGGACGTCAGCAGCAGCGCGGCGAACGACAGCGTATAGGCATCGACGATCCATTGCAGGCCGTGAACGCTCGATCCGAATGAATGACCGAGGCTAGGAATCGCGACGTTGACGACGGTCACGTCGAGCTGGACGATCGCGAAGCCGAGGCTCGCGGCCGCAACCGTCGGGAAGATCGCGCGCAGTGACGTGCGGCGCTGCGGCGCGGCGGCGACCCGTGCGCTGTCGAGTGCGGGAACACGCTCGCTCATCGCAGCTCCCGGGCCGCGTGGCAGATGACGCCGTGCGTCGGCAGCGAGGTCTCGTGGCCGTGGGCGCGGCATGACAGGCGGTATCGGTTCATCTGCGGGTTCCCGTATGGCGGATGAAGAGCGCCGACCGTCGATCGACGGCCGGCCGCGTCGTGGAGTCCGACAGAAACTAGCATCGACCCGCTAGCGAATACAAATAATAACCAGCGATTTTTTAACAACTACTCGTGTTAAGGGAGAAATCGGCCGGCGCGGCCGCGCGCCGATTGCGTTGCTGAACTTATATCGATAATTTTTGTTTGCAATCGAATTTATATCATTTCTAAATGGAATGCCGGTCCCCTAGTCTTGTCGAGCGCTTCGCACCGAGGACGGCAACGCGCGGCGGTGGTGGCACACCGCTCTTCGATCCAGGAAATTAATACGAGAGACCTATGACCTATCTCGCAGATGAACGTATCGTTTTGACGGCAGCGGAGTCCGGCCACATCCGGAAGACGCTCGGCGCGCTAAATTACGACCCAGCCGGCGGCGCCGGCTACATCAGCGCTGTCCGCAAGCTCGCCTACAACGCGTTTCCCGACCGGATCGTCGACGCGTTCGATCGCGCGAAGGCGCCGACCGCCGACGCGCACGGCTCCATCGAGATCGACAATCTGCCGATCGACGGCGACGTGAACGGCAGCCCGCGCTTCGAGGAAACCGGCCGCTCGTTCAAGGCCGGCGTGCTGAGTGAAAACGTGCTCGTCGCATTGAGCACGCTGGCCGGCGAACCGTATTCGATCGCGCACGAAGGGCGCGAGCTGGTGAACAACCTGACGCCGCACAAGACGACCGCGCGCGATTACACGGGTCTCGGTTCCGAGGTCGAACTCGATTTCCATATCGAAAACGCCGCGCAGGCCCACATGCCCGAGGGCGACACATCACCGTTCGCATTGTTGCTGCTCGGTATCCGCAGCGAAGCCGGCGGCGGCCCGTACACGCGGCTGGCCGACGCGCGCCGCGCGCTGCAGCTGCTGTCGCCGGACGATATCGCGCAGCTGTACGGCGAGCATTACATCATTCGCGTGCCGTACCGCTGGCGTGGCGCGACCCCGACGCCGCGCGACAACACCGACCTGAGCGCCGTGCTGTCGGGGCCGCTAGACGCGCCGCGCGTGACCGTTGCGTTCTATCCGGACATGGTGCTGCCGGTCAATACGCGCGCGCAGGAGGCACTCGCCAACCTGTATCGCGCAGTGCGCGAGGTGTCGTTCGGCGTCCAGGTGTCGCCGGGCAAGTTGGTGCTGATCAACAACCACTTCACGCTGCATTCGCGCGACAAGTTCGATCCGCAATACGACGAGAACGATCGCGCGTTTCGCTGGGTACAGCGTGTGTTCGTGGCGCGCAGCCTGTGGAACTTCCGCGCATTTACGCCGCTGCAGGCGCGCGTATTCGACCCGAAGGCGTTGTATGCGGGCGACTCGCAGGCGCAGCGCCGGGCGCCGGCTGCGCGGCCGGCGGTCCGTCTTGAAACTGCGACCGATCTCGAGGCAACGCCGGCTTGACACGGACCGGAACGTGGGGCGGGGCGATGTGTGGTCAAAATCGTTCGGTTCCCGTCCGCGTTCGTTGCTTTTTTTATTAGAAGGACGGAAAGGGGTGAGTAAGATATGAGACGAACTGCATTCCCGATTGCGCACCTCGTTCGCGTGCTGGCCGTTGCGCTGATCGGCGCTGGCGTTGCCGCCCAGGCTGCGACATTCGACCTTAGCCCCGAGCAGCGGGGCCGGCAGCGCGGCACTGTGAACCCGGCGGTCGAGCAGGCCGTGCCGGGCGGCTTCAGGTTTGCCGAAGCGAACACGCTGACGATCGGCATCGCACCGAACTTGCCGCCGCTGAGCACGTACGCGACCGACGCGCGCACGGTAGTCGGGTTCGATCCAGATCTCGCGCAACTCGTTGCGGACAGTATCGGGCGCAAGCTGAAGATCGTACCGCTCTCATGGGCCGACTGGCCGCTCGCGCTGCAGTCGGGCAAGGTCGACGCGGTGATCTCGAATGTGACGGTTACCGAGCAGCGCAAGGAGAAGTTCGACTTCTCGACGTATCGCAAGGATCAGCTCGGCTTCTATGTGAAGTCCGGCAACCGGATCGCGGCGATCCGCGAACCGAAGGACGTCGCCGGGCTGCGCGTCGTGACCGACTCTGGCACGAACCAGGAAAAGATCCTACTCGAATGGAACCGGCAGAACGTCGAACGCGGCCTCGCGCCCGTCGCGATCCAGTATTACGCCGATGCTGCGGAACGCTGGGTCGCATTGCAGTCGGGCCGCGTCGACACGATCTTTAGCGTGAATTCGATGCTCGCGTACCAGGCGTCGCTGCGCGGCGATGCGAAGCTGATCGGCACCGTGAGCGGCGGCTGGCCGCGCACCGCGGATATCGCGATCACGACGCGCAAGGGCAGCGGACTCGCCGATCCGCTGACGCTCGCGATCAATGCATTGATCGCGAATGGCAGTTACCGGAAGGTGCTCGGCCGCTGGAGTCTCGATGCCGAGGCGATCGACAGGTCGCAGACCAATCCGCCGGGATTGCCGAGGACGTGAACGCGTATCGAGCGTGCGCGGCACCGGGCGGGCCGCGCGGATGCGTCCGACCGGAAAACGTCGTCGCGACCACGATGCCGAACACGAGGCCGTTGATCGCCGGTACCAGGGCAGGGGGCTGGGTGCGGCCTTGCTGGTCAATGCACTTCGACGAGCCGCCCGCTCGGAGATTCCGGCCGTCGCCTTGACCGTCGACGCGAAGGACGAGGGCGCCGCGGCGTTCTATGGACACTTCGGCTTCCAGTCCCTCACGCACGATCCGTTGGCGTTGTTTCTGCCGTTGGCGACAATGAAGTAGGCGGCGGAGTCACCTCATGCGACGACGGCAACCTGGCAGTAGCCGGGTTTTGCGTCGTCAAGTCCGCTAATTCTTATTAGCGGCATTACGTGCCGCGTCATCGCAGCGACATTTTTCTCGCGTAAATCTATGGCACTTCGCCTGTCGGCGGGGTACCGTTTTCTCAAGGAATACCGACCATGGCGGCAAAACGCCTTCGCATCAACATGATTACCCGTCGCCAGTCGACGTTCGATGGCCGGCATCTCGACACCGAGGCGGCACGCCGTTTCGGCGCGCACGCGTACGACGCGACTCCTGCTCATCTGAAAGGTACGCAGGGCGCCCAGGCTGAATGGCTGCCGCGCGTGAAGGTCAGCGAGCGATAACCCGGTTACGCTCGGTGTTCTGCGTCGCCCGGCGCCGTCTCGCGGTGCGGCCCAGCGGGTCGACCCACCAAAGGAGCCGCGATGCGTCCGTGACGCCATGGGATCGCGGCTGCCGTCGTCATCGCGTGCCTGAACCGGCGAATTCGTCAAGCCACCGGCGGCGCGTGCCCATGATCCCCCACCCCCTGGGCGTCGTCGTATTCCCGCGAAATATCCTTGTTTGTATAGTCCCCGAGCTTCGATGCGGCGACCACGCTCAGCACCGCACACACCAGCACGTACGCCGCGATCGCATACCCCGAGTGGTAGTAGGCAAACAGCGCCGTTGCGATCAGCGGTGCCGGGCCACCGGCAATGACGGAAGCGAGCTGATAACCCATCGACGCGCCGCTATACCGCAACCGCCCTGTGAATGACTCGGCAATCAATGCAGCCTGCGGTCCATACATCATCGAATGCGGAACCAACGACAATACGATGGCCACGAAGATCCACACCGGATTCCGGCTATCGACCATCGCGAAGTAGACGAATCCGAATACGCCGGCGGCAGCCGCACCGATCATGTACATCCTCCGCCGCCCGATCAGATCCGACACGTGCCCGAACAACGGAATGGTGAAGAACTCGACCACGGATGCGACCAGCACCGCTGCCAGCAGTAGTTCGCGCGTGACGCCCAGCGCCGTGATCCCGTAAGTGAACACGAACGCCGTATAGATATAGAACGGCGCCTGCTCGGCCATCCGCGCAAACGCCGACAGCACGATATCCCTCGGCTGCTTGCGCAGC
>Ga0068855_100004306_pt1 | contig 17402 bp, 32 predicted proteins | sample KBSCornC52_FD_66592 | JGI IMG/M metagenome (GOLD analysis project Ga0068855, IMG submission 66592) | Corn rhizosphere microbial communities from Kellogg Biological Station, Michigan, USA - KBS Corn C5-2 | ecosystem: Host-associated > Plants > Roots > Rhizosphere > Soil ...
TGCGCCAAGCGGTCGTGTTCGCTGCTCGCTTCGAGTATGCGACGCAGCTCTTCAGCATCCCGACGGGCTCTCGCGGTGTGGGCCTCTCGCTCGAGCAGCTGGGCCTCGACGCAGACAAGCGCCTGCCGCTCGGCGTGAAGCCACTCGAGCGCCCGAACCGCATTCGCGAGTATTGGACCGACGTGCTGTCGCCGGGCACGCCGGTGCACGACTATCCAAAAGAGTGGTGCGGAGCGCTCTGCCTGTTCTGCATTCACCGCGCCGAGCTCGGGCTAGACGTGTTCTGGAAGGGTGGCTTTGCTGCGCGCGTGCTACGGCAGCTTGAGCCGCACGAGATGCCCCAGCCGGGGGACGTCGCGTATTTCGCGAAGTACCAGCACCACGCGCTTGTCGAGCGCGTCGACGATGGCGCGCAAACGTTCGACAGCATCGACGGCAACCAAAGTCCAGGAATTGTGCGGCACGTAGGGCGCCCGCTCGCGGCCGCTGCAGCCTTCTACTCGCTCGAGCCGTTGCTCGAAGCAAAGGAGGCAGCGTAGATGGGACCAGTATCCAGGGAAGCCGTATGCATGGCGTTGGGGCATCTAATCGACGAAGCGCAGCAGCAGCGAGCGGTGTTGCGGCGCATCGAACAGCTGCTCGAGCAGCGCGCTGAGAACGACTCGGAAGACCTGATCCAAGTCAACAAGCGCGTGACTGAGCTCGAGCGCGAGGTGAGGGGTCATGGTACCGCGCCAAACCCGGCCAACCAGTGACCCGCTCGAGCTCGCGCGCAGCGCCCTGCAGGAGCTGCGCGCAGCGCCGGACTGGAACGAGGCTACGCCGGTCGTGCACGTGAATGTGCAGCCGCCGGCGGCGCGTCGGAGCTCGCCGCCGCCACCGCCGCGTCGGTCGCTGGCGGCGCCGGACCGCGGCACGCTGCAAGTCTTCGTCGCGGTGTTCCAACGCTTTCCACCATGGGGCGCGGTGCTCGTCGCCGTGGTACTAATTCTTGCGTGGGCATACCTGGCCGTACACGGGAAGGCGCCGGTTCCGTGAGCTGCTGCAGCCTCACGCCGTGCTCTTGGCCGTTCTGCGACGAGCGGGTGGCCTGGGCTGTCGTCGCGCTCGAGCTCGCGCTGATAGCGCTGGCGCTGTGGCGTGCGGCGGCCTCCGAGCCGTCTTGAATGCCGGCCGCCCCCGCGTAGTCTAAAGAGATGGCCCCGCGGCGCTGCAAACGCCCGAGGCCGCGGCCGCAAACGAGAAAGGTCTGCAGCATGGGGAGTATACGTAGCGTCGCTGTCGGAGTCGCCCTGGTCGGGCTGAGCGCGTGCAGTGGCAGCGCCTTCACGCAAGGAAGCCCCACCGGTTCCGACCTCGGCGGCGCCGCCGCAACGGCGGGCGCCTCCTCCATCGGAACCGGTGGATCTTCCATGCTCTCAGGCGCTGCAGGGCAGGGCGGCAAGCCCATGGCGAGCTCGGGCAGCGGCAGCGGTGGCAGCGGCGCCGGCGGCGAGCTCGAGCCGGCTGCAGCTGGCGCCGGCGGCGAGCTCGAGCCGGCTGCAGCTATGCCCTGCGACCGCTCGCAGTGGAAGGCCACCGCGTCTCTCACCAACGACGTGGCGTCGTACGCGCTCGACGGGAAGCCCGCCACGCGCTGGACAACGAACGTGCCGCGCGAGCCGACGCAATGGTTTCAGGTCGACTTTCCGGAACCGACGGCAGTCGCGACGCTCGAGCTGCACACCGAGCTGTACCCGATGGACTCGCCGGAGCTCGTGCGCGTCGACGTCGACGGCAAGCCGGTGAGCTTCAAGCCGACGACGCCCGAGCCTGGCGTGCTCGTGCTCGAGCTCGCCGGAACGCCCGCGAGCCGCGTCAGGATCATCGCCAGCGACCACGGCAAGCCCGTGCCGGACTTCATGGACCAGCTCGCCTGGTGGTCGATTTACGAGCTCGAGGGCACCTGCCGCTGATCACGAACCAGCATCAAAGACGCTGCGAGAGATCGAACGCTTGACCATCGGCCCGAGATCCGGGTGAAGTTCGGGCAAACCGCGACCCCCACAAAAGCGGAAAGCCGACGTTACCAGCGTCGGCGATCCTGGGGGGCGCCACCGCAGAGGCTGCTGCAGTGACCAACAAATCAGAACACGAACCAGGGCGAGCGGCAACACGCAGGCCGGTCATTTCGCGTCCGAGGTGGGGGCGTTGAGCACGGCTGGAAGTTGCCACGACGCCCAGCAGCGGGCGACGGCGGCTCTCATGGAAGCCGGCGCGACACGTCTCGAGGCGCTCGTGGGCGGCCACGTCGCAAGCTTCGGAGACACGTGCTGGCAGACCGACGGCAAGCTGCAGGAGTCGCTGCGGCGACCCGATGGCCGCCGCTATCACGTTGAAAGCATTGCCCGCGCTCGGCGCCGTCTGAGGGACCAGGGGTTCATCAGCTCCGTGCGCGTTTTCATGGGGGCGAAAATCCCCGGGGCCAAGTGGCGCAGCGCACGCGGCACCACCCTCAAGGCTTTCAACTGGCGGACGATCGCCCAGAAGAACCCCTTTAGCCGGCGCGAGCGGCGCCGAGCTCGGCAGGAGCAAGCTGCAGCGGCCAAGGCCGCTGGCGAGCTTGTACCGGCGCGGCCGCGTTTCAGTGGCGTGACGACTGCCATCGAACCGACGTACCGACCGCCGACGTCGCCGCTCGACCCTGACTTGGCGGCTGTGATCGAAACGGCGCGGAGCGCGCACGAGCAACGCCAGCAGCGGGCGGCGGCAGCGCGTTCCGGACAGGTGCCGGGGCGCGCTGCTGCGCCCGACAGACCGCCGCCCGACTAACGCGGCAACGCGCAGCCAGTCTGCGCAGCGGGCTTCGCCCCGCCTGCGCGAAGGTGCGACGCGTGTCGTGTGCGCAGACGTGTGCAACGCGTGCGAGCGGCGCTGTGGGCAACTTGTGAGCGCTTTGGAGGTGCTGAACGTGCGCACCACTGCGTGCGCAGCTGCTCAAAATGTTGGGTCTGAGACAACCTCTAGATCGGTTCTTCGAAGCGCCTCTCACTGGAGACGACCATTCCGATCGACCACTCGACGCTGCTCACGCGGACCCAAAGTGTCGACGGCGCCTTTCGTGCTCCGCTGCGCTCTCGCTCGGCACTGCAGCCCGAGAGTGCGCAACGGGTAGCGCACGCGCTGGCGCCCCTGCCGCGCGGCTTGCGCCGCCAGTTCACGTCCGCGCGCCTCCGGCGCCGAAGCGGCTCATAATGAGCCCTGTGGCGGCCGCGGCGTATCTCCGAGTCAGTACCCATCAACAGGATTGGAAGCTTCAGCGGGACGCCATCGCGCGAGCCTGCAAGGCTCGCGGCGACCGCATACCGAAGTCGCTTTGGTTCGAGGAGAAGAAGTCAGGCGCTAGCATCGAGCGCGCTGCTCTCCAAAAGTTGCGCGGGGCGGTGCGCGCTGGGCGCGTCGGCCGCGTGTACGTTTTCCGTGTCGACCGCCTCACACGTTCAGGCATCCGGGACACGCTTGCTCTCGTGGAAGAGTTCCGCCGCGGCGGCGCCGAGCTCGTCACCGTCGCCGACGGTTTCGATCTGAACGGGCCGGCGGCGGAAGTCGTGCTCGCTGTGATGGCCTGGGCCGCGCAGATGGAACGCAACGCCATTGGCGAGCGCATTCGAGCGGCGCGCGTACGCGTCGAGGCTTCCGGTGGTCGCTGGGGGCGGCCGCGAGCTCTGGACCCTGCTACGCTCGAGCGGGCTCGGGAGCTGAAGAAGCGAAAGAGCCTGCGTGCGGTCGCTGTGGCTTTGAAGGTGCCGCGGTCGACGCTCGCCGATGCGCTAGCTGGAAAGGGCCACTATGCAAAACGTGACGTTCAACTGCGACAGCTGCGGCAAAAAGATCGAACCGATACGCGACCTGGCCGGCGCTCCACAACCGTTCGACGAGGGGGCGGAGCGAAAGCAGGCGGCGTACTTCGAAATAACGGTGAAGCCAAAGTACGTGTTCGCGCAGACGTGGCGCGACGGCATCGGCTCGGGCGAAAACTACCAAAGTCACGGCGCGCAGAGCGCTGACAGGATGGTCACGCGCGAGTTCTGCCGCAACTGTTCCGAAGCGAAGACGCTGCTGCAGCTGCTCGCACCGAAGGAGTGAGGGTGCCGAGCTTCGGCGTTGCGGCGCATGTGAACGGCGTATTGTGCCCGGACTGCAAGAAGTGGATCTTGCTCGACATCGGCCGTCGTGCCGATGAGGACGCGAGCTACCAGCAGGTGCGATGCGCCGCCTGCGGGCGCCGCTACGGTGTTCAGGTCGATTGGGTGCACCGCTCAATCAGGGCGCTCGAAATCAAGACCGACGGCTGAAAAGGTGTACGCTAAGTGAGCTTGCTCGTGCCGAGCAGCGCGCCCCGGCGAACGGCAAACGCCCCACGCGCGGGCTGGGGCCCCGGGCACCCATCGGCGTGGAATGATGGGTGCCACGGTTTTGACCCGTTGCGGCGAGCATATACACGTGTATATGCTCAGGACAGATGCAAGCTCCGCCGAAACGGACCGGACCCGCCGAGGTCGTGCGCTTCAAGCGCCGCAAGCAAAAGCGTCTGCCGCGGCGACTGCTCGAAGCCGTCGCCGAAGACTGGGAGCGCTGGGACGCTGCAGCTCGAGCAGCGGGCCTCAACTGGAGCGAGTTCACGCGCCGTGCTCTCAACGCAGCGGTGGGCAACGCCGGCGCGTTTCCGACTCGGCTCGAGCGCAAGACGATGCAGCTTGCTTCGGCGTTCGTGTCCGAAAAACCTGCCTCCAAAAACGGCGCTGCGCCGCGCAAGAAAACGGCGGCACGCGTGGCGCGCGGAAAGGGTAGTTCCCGGACATGAGCGGCGCTGCGTTGCTCGGGCACTTGAACGGTTGCGATCGTTGCGACACGCACCTGTGCGACGAAGGCGCGGCTCTGCTTCGTGCTGAAGTGGCGGAGCAAGACGCCTCGCTAGCGCCTGCAGTGTTTCACCTAGAGCGCTCGTTCCTGCAGGTGCTTGATGATGGCGTCTATGTGCACGTGGAAGATGACCACTACAGCGGCAAGCTCGCTGCCGTGGACGCGCTGGCGCTGGCGCATTCAATCCTCGCGCTCGTGAAGGAAACCCGGCCATGAGCCATCTAACCGACGAACAGCGCGAGGAGCTCAGCGGTTGCGCTGAATGCATGGCAGCGCTGTGCGCGGTGTGCGGGCACGAGCCGTGCCCGGTGTGCGTTGACGACTGCGACGACGCGGAATGCATCCTCTGGAGTCACGGGAAAGGCACCAAGAAGCACGTGTGCGTTTTTGCTCGCTGCGCGAAGCACACGGCTTTCGAGATTGTTGAAGCCTCGCCAGGCATGCCGGCGGAGCTGCAGACGGAGCTACTGGAAGCGCTCGAGCGAGCGGACAAGGGAGAGCATTGACATGGCTGCATTGCGTCGACTGAACCGAAAGCAACGCCGGGCCGGAGCGCAGCTCCTGGACGGCTCGCGCGCTTACATACGCGCCGCGGCCGAGTCGCTGGGCTTCAGCGACGAGCAGCTGGCCGAGGCCCAGAGCGGCGCCGGCGAGAGCGCCGACATGCTCATGGCTCGCGTGTTCGAGCTGCTCGAGCTGCAGCACGGGCACACCACGCCGGACTGCGACCAGGCTCGCGCCGAGATGGAAGCGCGGCGCGGCGCGGGCTTCGTGAAGCGCGTGCAGCGCATGGGCAAGCCGGCGGCGGTCGCGCTGCGAGCGCTGCTGATGACGCTCACTTTGTTCGTGCTTTCGCTGTTTCCGCGCAGCGCCGAGGCTGCCGTGGCCAAGTTGGCCACCCTCCGAAACGCGCATAAGATACAGAGACGCAACCGCAGGCACCCCCGACTAGGAGCGCGTGTCCGGAATTTTGCGGGCAGCGAACCGGCACCCTACCATCACTCCGGGGGATGGACCCGGTCGAGTCGAAAATCCGCAGGTTTTGCGCGGCTTTCTTCGTTGTTCCGCAGTTCAGAAACTGGCTTCGGACGAGGGCGCGCGAGCTCACGAAGCAGGGCGAAGACTTCGAAATCATCCTTGTTTGGGGCCGTCGTCGCTTCCGGGTTGGCCATTTGCCCGAGGGAGACCCGTATTTCGCGATCGAACGACGAAACGGGACGCTGGAGGCCTCGCCCTTCCTGCACGAGCGCTAGCGCGGGGGCCTTCGAAAAATGACTACGCGCGAGCTCGTGTCGCTCGCGCGGCGAGCGTGCAAGCGCGCTGAGCAGCGAATGGCTGCAGCGCGACGGAGCGGCAACGCCCTTGAGCTGCAGGCGGCCTCGCTGCTGTGGCAGCGCTCGCTGCAGGACATGCACCGCGTGCTCGTGGCGGTCGGCCAATGATGAAGCCTGACCGCCTGGTCGAGGGCCTCACTGGCCTGACGAACCTCGCAACGGCGAGCGGCATGCCCACGACTGATCAGGTCTGGGCGCTGCTAGTGACGGCGCTTGCCATCGCGGACGACGAGATGCCGATGGGCACGTCGCGCGACGAATGGCTCGAGATGTGCGGTCACGCCTACGACAAGATGCGTCAGGCGCTCGCAGCGGGGCCTGCAGCGTGAAAGCCGCGTCCATCGTCCAGCTTTGCGACGACGAGCAACAGCGGCTCGAGCGGCGGGTCGCTGCGCGCAAGAGGCGCGACGACGCGCAACGGGAGTACGCGCGCACGCGGCGAGCGCTCGCGCGGCTGCAGGGCAAAGAACGGAGCCACAAAGGGCAGTTCGTTACCGAAAAGCAGCTGAACGACGCACACGAGGCTGTCTATCAAGCGCGTTGCGAGTTGGCGAAAGCACAGCGCGAGCTGCTGCGCAGCATGTGAAAAAAAGAAGGAGCAAAGGGCATGAACCAGTTCGGGGTCGGTGCAACGGGTAAGAAAGTCCAAATCACGAACCTGCAGCCGCAGCCGCGGCTGGAGCCACGCCAGGCCCTGAACCTCGCAGCGTGGCTCGCAGCGACTGCGCTGCCGCTGATGCCGGGCGAACCGGTGGCAGAGCTCGGCAACTTTATCAAGCTGCTGGGCGACGTCGCTCGCGAGAACGACTCCGACGACCTGGCCGACGCGGTCAAAGCGGAGCTCGAAGAATGATCGCGCGGGTGCGCGTGGCGGTGAACGATGGCCTTTGGTGGCTGTTCTGGCGCGTCGCCTACGCGGGGCGCCGGGGCTAGTGAAGCCGGCGATCAGCATCGACGAGCGCGGCGTGCTGCTGCACCTGACCGATGCAGAGGGTCACGGCTACGCGATTCCGCTCAAGCCCGAGACGGTGCTCGAGCTCGCCGGGACCCTGCAGCTAGCCGCAGACAAGCTGAAGACGCCCGAGGGCAAACGCACGCTCGTGCGCGGAGCACTCGAGTTGATCACGAAACTTGCGGGAGGCAAAGATGGACCAGAAGACTGAACCGAACGAAGACGAGACGCGCGACACCGAACCGCCGACGCCGCTTTGCGGCAAGAAGCGGCGCGCCGCGGGCAACATCCTGCACTGTGACAAGGAATTGGATCACCAGGGGCCCTGCAGCTTCGAAGAGGACTTCGAACCGTGAACCAAGTCGACCTGTTCGCGCCGGCCCTGACGCCCGAGCCGCCGAGCTCGGGCGAGCTCGTGCACTTGCCGCGCCGCCCCAAGAAACGCTCGAGCCGGCCGCATCTACGCGTCGCCGCCGAGCGTCCGGCGCGGTCTCGAAGCGAGCCGCGCGGGCCGCTCGGCGTCGTCGCGCAGGTGCGGCTGGCGCTGCGTCCAGGCTCGCGCCTAGCGTTCGGGCTGGGCGTGCTGCTCGGCGGATTCGTGCCGATTGCGACCTTTCAGATCAGCCACACCGAGCTCACCGCAGCCCGCGACCTTTGGCTGCAGCCGGCCGCGTTCTTCGTCGCCGGCGGCCTGCTCTTCTCGGCCGTCACCATGTATCGCTGGGGGACGCTCGCTTTCACGCAGCGAGCTAAGGCGCTGGGCTTCGTCGTGCTGCTCGAGGGCACCATGGTGACGTGCCACACGCGCTGGCTCGCGCTTGCAGCGTTGGGCTACCTTGCGGCAATCAACGGGGTCGCGACAGCGTGCAACCTCGCCCGGTCAGGTGAAACGTGAGCTGCGAATGCAGCGCACCGGTCAACGGCGGCGACCACGCTTCGTGGTGCCCAGCTCGAGGCGCGACGCTAGAGCTCGTGCGCTGCGGTTGCGGCCTGGTGCGCAATGACGAAGACGCGGAGCTACAGAGGGACGTCCGGGGCGAAATTCTTTGGGTGCTGAGCTCGAGCCCTGAGCGGATGGAGAGGCCCCGCGCATGCCGGGGCTGCGGCGGCATTTACATGCTGCCAAAGCCGAGCGCGCCTGCCCAGAAGGGTAGTTCTCGGTCATGACGCCGGCGCAGCGCAACGCGAAACCGTGGCAGCTCTCGCCGTTGATGAACAAGTCCGACGCGAAGCGGAAGGGCTTTCGCATCGGGCGTTGTCGGCGTTGTCGGCGGCTGTGGACTTGGCACCCCGGACGATTGGTCGTGACGTTCGGTAGTCACGTCGACGACACGCAGATTGGCCAGTGCGCGCCTTGCGCGACGGCGCTCTATCGGAGCACGTGGGGAAGCGACCGAGTCGCCATCGTTTTGCCAAGGCAACGCGACGAAAGGGGGTCTCGGGTATGAACGCCGAGGCGAAAGTGCTGGCGCAGCTGCTTGAGCTGCTGCAGTCGGGGCAAGCCGTGTCGATTGTGCGCGATGCCGAGATCAAAGAGGGAGGCCGCGCGAAGCGCGTGCCGTGGCTCGTGCACGTGCGGAGCGAAGCCGACCCCGGCTGGATGCACACCGGGCCAAAGCTGCTCTCAGCGCTCGAGCGCGCGCACGCCCGCATGATTGCCGGGCCTGGCCGCGGGGGTCAGGGATGACCGGCCTGTATCTCAACTTCGGCGCCGGCCCGAACCAGCTGCCGGCGCCGTGGCAGAACCTCAACGCCGAGCACGACATTCGCAAGCGGCTGAAGTTCGAAGACGAGTCGGTGCGGTGCATCTTGGCCGAGCACGTCATCGAGCACGTGCCATTTCTGCAGGGCTACAACTTCGTTGGGGAGTGCATGCGCGTGCTCGAGCCGGGCGGCGTGTTGCGCCTGGCGTTTCCGGACATCGGTCGGTTCGTCGCGTCCTCGGCCACTGACCTGCAGAGCGGCACATCGCTAAAAGACTTCAACGGTCACTCGCTGAAGTACGCCGAGACCTTGGCAAAACGGCCCGACGGCGAACTGCTGCGCAAGGTGCGCCGCGGCGAAAAGATTCGCGGCGCGATGGTTCTGCTGCTCGCCGGGTGGCACCACCAATGTGCCTGGACCGAAGCGAGCGCCGCCGGCGTGCTGCTCGCGTCGGGTTTTCACACCGTAACGCGCGTCGCTTACGGGCGCAGCGCGCACACCGACCTTGAAGGCGTCGACGGTCACCACCGCGACGTTGGGCTCGAGCTCGCCGAGCTCGAAACGACCGTGCTGGAGGCTATCAAGTGAAAAATACCCTGATTGTGATCAGTTCAAACCGCGAGATGGAACCGCAGACGCGCGACTCAGTGCAGGCGCTGTGCAGCGCCGGCGCGCAGCTCCTGCTCGAGCGGGGAAGCGCGTGCGTCACCTTCGCGCGCTGTCGAGCGCTCTCGCTGGCGTGCGAGCACTTGCGCGGAGCGTTCGCGGAGCGCGACGTGGTGCTGATGCTTGATGACGATATGATCGTGCCGCTGGAAGCGGCGCAGGCTGTCGTCGACGCGGCGCGCTCGAGCGGCACGCCTCACGCAGCGGCTTATGCGACGGTGGTCAAGCGGCTGGCTGCGGCGCGCTGGGATGGACACCCGGGACTTTGGCGCACGGGGCTGGGGTGCGTAGCCATTCCGAAAGCGAAGCTCTTCGAGCTGGAAGAGCGCAGCGAGTCCTTCGAGATGAACGGCAAGGCCTATACCGCGTTCACGTCGGCCGGCGCGCATCGGGGCGTGTGGATGGGCGAGGACTTCAGGCTCTGCGAAAACCTCGGCGGCGTGCGCTTGCTTCCGATCGCAGTGGGGCACGTGAAGAAATGGCCGCTCTGGCCGGACCAGGCAACGCTCGACAACATCGCAAAGGACCCCTGACCATGGCCGACGAAGACAAGAAGATCGAGATTGAGCTGCAGCCCGAGCGCGTCGACTTTCAGTGTCACGACTGCGGCGCGCCGTGCATCCTCTGGCCGAGGCATCAGCCCATGGCGGTTCAGCACGCCGAGCCGACGACGTGCGCGAGCTGGAAAGCCATCGAGAAGACGCCCAACGCAGGCGAGCGCCGAGACATGACGCACGAATTTATCAAGCTGTCGCGAATTCCCACGCTGGGCGGCGGAACCCTTTTCACATCGGGCATCCCGCACAGCTAGCGCGTCGCCGCGTAGCTGATTCCGGCGACGAGGCCGACCACACCGAGCGTGAGTAGCGCAGCGCCCCAAGGCGTGTGAATCACGTCTTTTAGCGTGTGCTCGAGCACCAGGCCGCGCTCGGGATTGGCCTCGTCGACGTGGTCGACAATCCACGTGCCGTCGCTGTGCACCATCAAGTGCATTGCTTTGCGGTCGACGTCTTCGCGGTACTGCGCGACGACGCCGCTGTAAGGCGCTGCCCACGTGGTCGAGCGCTTGAAGGCGTGGCCGCCGATGGCAACGGCGTCGGGGAAGCTCAGCGCGCCGTGCTCGTCGCGCGCGGGCCACGAGCCGCGGAGCGGTTCGGGCAGCTCGACGAAGCCAACGGCGGGGCAGTAGCTCACGCCGTCAGTGTATCAGCCGGCGCGACGGCGCGCACCGCTCTGCGCTTGCACGCGCCTCGGCTGATGGCGCGGCGCTCCGGGCAGAAAGCGAACGACTTTCCAGACGGCATCGCGCACGACTTGGGCAAGGTTAGCGTTCGTGTTTTTGGCGGCGACCTTCGCGAGCTCGAGCAGCTCGGGCTCGAAAGTGATCACGCGGCGGACCATGCGGCTAGAGCCGCGGCGCGCCTCAACGGCTTCGCGCGTTTGCGCCTTGCGCGACTTTTTGGGGCGGTGAGCCTGCAGCACCACGGCGATGGCGCTGGGCGTCGCGCCGCAGAGCCGCGCGAGCTCGAGCACGCTCGTCGCGCCGTCGCGCTGCGCGAGCAATACCGCTCTTTCAGCGTGCGAATTGGCCCAGAGAAGCGAGCAGGCCTCTTGCAGCGTGATGCATACGCGCACGTCGAGACGACGACCGAGCTCGGTGAAGATTGCGCTGCGCCGGCGGCCATCGAGCAACTGGCCCTCGTACTCGAGAGCGGGCTGCAGCTGGCCGACAGCTAGCAAGCTCTCCCGCAAATCGTGGTCCCGCATCACACGTTTAGACATACACGCAGTCGATTTGTCTGCCAAGAGACGGCAGAAATTCCGCTTTCAACGCTGCAGCGCGGCATACACGCTCGCGAAAGCCTTGGAGGCCTACATCGCCATGGTGCGAACGCTCGAAAGCGCATGGCCAGTCAACTCCTCAAGCGAGCGGCCGAAGTGATCAAGCGGCAGAAGGACCGCACGATCAAAGCGGCTCGCGAAAACACGCACACCACCGCGCTCCTCGCGAGCGGCATCGCAGGCTCCGGCACCGCCGTGGCCGCTGCGTTTGCCGACCAGAAGATGGGCGAGGGCAAACAATGGAAAGTAGGCCCCGTGCCTGTCGTCGCCATCGCTGGCGCGGCCGCACTCGTGCCGGCTTTCTTCACGCGCAAGATGCCGATCGTGCAAGCCGCGAGCGTTTCCGCGGGCATGACGGCGCTCAACATCGCCGGTTATCGCTGGCTCGTCGAAGAGGGGATCGACCCCGGTCAGCCCGGCTAGTTCGCGCGTGAGCGCGTGAGCAGGGGGCGCGTGTCGGGGGTTCGGTGACGAAGGTTTTCGCAAGTTCGCTTTGAAAGGTTTTTTGCAAATGGATCAGTCCGCACAAATCGCATCGTCTCTTCTTCAGGGCCAAGTCGGCGGCTTCGAAGCTGTCGGGAACTACCCGAGCTACCCGGCTGCTGGTGACCTGGTGAACGTCGTGCCGATGTATCCCGGTCAGCAGCGCGTGGGCAGCCCCGCGGTGCAGCCGTACTACGTCGGCGCTCCTGCTGCCGAGATGGCGCAGCCGAGCGGCCAGGTCGTCAACTACAGCCCGCCCCAGTACGTCGCTGGCGACGTCACTTACTTGGGCTTCGGCACCGACACCACCAACGTGGTGCCTGCGGGCTCGGTGGGCACGCCAATTCCGGTCGGCACCAATCGCCCTTTCACGCCGCAGAAGATGGGCTGCCCGAGCACCGTGCTCGGCCTGTACATCACGCAGGTGAACATCAGCGGTACGAACCTGCTGGCCAACTCGCTGGGCATTCCGATCGAGCTCTTCTCGGAAGTCTCGACGTTTCCGCAGATTCTGTGGCCGACGCTCGACACCGCGACCGGCGTGCAATTCGTCATCGCAAACCCCACCGGCGCCGACCTGGTTTTCAAGGGCGCCTTCTACGGCACGCAGGTTCGTCGCTAAGGGCGGCGCGCCGTCGTGCTGGTCGCAATCGAGATCGGCGATGAATTCGCCCCCGTCGAGCGGGCCTGGTTCATCAAGTGTGCGATCGAAGGATTCGCACGCGGGTGCATGCCAGCCTTTCGACGGTGGAACCTGCCGCCGCTTTATTCGAGCGGCGTCAGGTTCCAGCTTCCGCCGGAGCATGGGTCCGGCGTCGAGCGGATGCAGACACCGCTCGAAACGTACCGCGCACGCGTCGGCGACTGCGACCGCCTTCTGGTTTGGTGGTTGTGCGAGCGCTGGCTTCACAACCTTCCGGCGTGCTGCTCGTGCATCTTCCTCGGCGGCAACATGCACGTGCTCGGGCGCAAGTCGAACGACGAAAGCGGCGAGCTGGAAGATCCATCGGTGCGGCTCGGCGCGGTCGTGCCGCGAGGCTGGCCGCCCAACTATCCACTGATTCGAGCGAGGCAGCTGTTATGAGTCCCGGAGCCAAAGTTTTCCTCACCCTGACCGGCGTCGGCGTCACGCTCGGCGTGCTTGCGCTCGCCGCTTCGAAGAAAGCCAGCGCCGCACCCGCAGGCGGAACGGTGGTGGTTCCGCCGCATGACGACCTGCCGCCGGCGGTGACGCCGAGCGAGCCCGAGGGCGGTTTCGATCGCTCCGGTCCGTTTGCTGTGCCGGGCGTGCAAGACGCGGCCGAAGCAAGCCGCAACCTGCTCTCGTGGTGGTCGGCCGAAGGGCGCTCGCTCGTCGCTTCCGACACCGACCCCAGCAAGCCCAACGTGCCGATCGATTTCGGCAGCCAGCCGGCGGACTTGTCCGGCGCGTTCGGAGCTCGCACGCAGGCCGTCGCGAAGGCCTTCGAGCACTACAACGGCTTGACCCCCGAGGATGGGGTGCTGACCAACCCGCTGCTGCTCGCGCTGCGCCGCTGGGCTGACTCGCAGGCGCTTCCGCCGCAGGCGCTGCCGCCGGCGCAGAGCTCGGCGCCGCCGGCGCCCATCGTGCTCCCCAGCGCCCCGCCGGTCGTCTCGACCGCTCCGCCGGTAGCGCCACCCATTGTGCCGCTGCCCCCCATCGTGCCCCAGAACCCCCCGGTGGTGCCGGTGCCCCCCGTGCTCCCCGCTCCGCCGAACGTCGCCAACCAGCCGCCGCAGGTGCTGCCGCCCGTCGTTGGGCCCGTGCCGGTGCCTCCTGGCCCGGTGCCGCTGCCGCCGGTCCAGACGGTGCCGCTGCCCCCTATCGTCGCTCAGGCGCCGCCACAGGCGCCGCCAGCGCCGCCGGCGAGCACCCCCGTCAGCGCCGACACGGCCGCCATGGTCGACACGCTGCTGAAAGCGGAGGGTACGGCCGGCTGGAACCGCGTCGAGCCGATCGTGCAGGCGTGGCAGAAGCCGCGTGGCCTGAAGGCCGACGGCCTGTTCGGTCCGAAGACCGCGCTGATGGTCGCCCAAGAGTTCGGCACCGTGCCGATCGTTCGCGTGTGGCCGGCCGGGTCGACCAAGGCGAAGGTGCTGCAGTCCTACCGCGCGTCGCTGCAGGAGCTCGCGAACGGTGCCACCGACCAGACTCGAGCGGCGCAGCTCCGCGTGAGCGCGCAGCGTGAGCAGGGGCAGGGCTTCGGCCCGAAGCGTGGCACCGCAGCGCCGTTGCCCGGCTCGCTTCAGGTGCAGATTGCGAAGGTGGCCTGATGGACGCTGTTGCACAACTTCAGCAGCTCGGCTGGCAGTGGCGCCCTGACGGCGCCGGTACCGGCGCCGGCCCCGGCGTGCTGTTCACGGTCAAGGTGAGCGGCCGCAAGCGGAGCGTTTTCGTTCCGCTGCAGCGCGTTTGGGTCACGTTCGACCACGAGCTGCAGGCGGTCGGCTGCCCGAGCTCGGCGAGCGTCGGCGCGCCCTTCAGCGTCGGCGGCTTCTTCTCGTTCGTCAAAAAGGCGGTGAGCTCGGTCGCGCAAAAGGTCGTGCCGAAAGTCATCCGCAAGGCGGCCGAGAAGGTGCACAACCTCGCCAAGAAAGCGGCCGTCACGACGATGAAGCTGGCGATGAAGCCGGCGCAGTGGGTGGCGCACGCGACGCGCAACATCCCCATTCTGAACCGCATCACCGGCGCGGCCGGCATGCTCGGTAATCTACCCTTCAGCACAGCCAGCCAGCTGATGCAGGGCGGTCGAATCGACAAGGTCGCGTTGGGGCAGTTCAAGCAAGCGCTTGGCGCGACGCGCGAGCTCGCTCCGTACATCCAAACCGTGATCAGTTTCGTGCCGGGCATCGGCACGGGCGTGAGCGCGGGCATCGGTGGCGCGCTCGCTCTGGCAGAAGGCAAACCCATCACCGAAGCGATGCTGGCTGCTGCGAAGTCGGCTATCCCGGGCGGCCCCGCCGCTCAGATGGCTTTCAACATCGCGCAGGCTGCTTTGCAGCACAAGCCGCTCGACCAGATCGCGATTGCAGCGCTGCCGATTTCGGACACTGCCAAAAAGGCGCTCGTCACCGGCATCGCCGTGGCGAAAGACCTTGCAGCTGGCAAGCGCGTCGACCAGGTGCTGCTCGACCAGGGGACCAAGATGCTGCCGCCGCAGATGCAAAAGGCGGTGCAGATCGGTATCGCGATGGGCCACGCGAAGTCTCTGCAAGGCGCGCTCGGCGCGGCCGCGCAGGGAGCAGCGGAAATCGCCGGCCACTACGTCGCAGGGACGAAGGCCGCGCAGGCGTTCGCTTCCGGAATTCGCACGCCCGCCATCATGAGCGCGTTGAAGAACGCCAACAACGCACGCGGCGCGCTGACTCACATCGTGAGCGCTGCCCAGCAGGGACACCCGCAAGCAACGCACATCGTCAACGCACTGCAGCGCCAAGCGCTCGTGCAGCAGCAGCTGCGTCGCGTGATGCCGTCTCGCCCGCAGGTGCCGCACTGGGCGGCGCTCCCCCAGATACCGCGCTTCGCGTGAGCGAGATGCACCAGCACCACCGACCCCCAGCACCAGGCATGCATCCGGGCTACGCGCAGCCGGGCATGCGCGTGGTGTTTCCGCAGCAGCTGCCCGTCGTAGGGCCGCCCGCTCCGGTGCCGAGCGTGCCCGTCGGCAACAACGGGCCGCAGTACGGAACGCAGAGCTTTCGCGTGTGGGCCGCGGGCGAAACTGACGCGCGTCAAGTGATCGATACGCTCAAGGCGGCGGCGCTGTGGCGCATTTCGGTGACAGGACGAGTGCGCGTCACCTTCGATTACGGCACGAGCCAAAGCCGCGCGCTGATTGCGCTGCAGGCGCCTGTCGTGATCACGATTCCGGGCCAGTGCACGGTTACGGCGGAGCCGCTCGACGACGACGGCACCACGTGCGTCGTCACGCTTACGGAAGCGACGGCCGGAGCGCTCTCGCAGGCGCGAAAGCTCGCGGACGCTTCGGTCAGTGCCGTTGCGCTTGACGATGCAGCGGTGCGCTACACGGCGCTCACGGCGAGCACTCTGACGATTTCTGGAGTGACGCCTGTCGCAGTGCCAGCATTGTCGTCGGTGCCGCTCGTGGCGGGCAGTTCGCTCCTCACCGGCAGCGGTTTCCAGGAGTTCGAAGCATGAATCTCGTCCATCAGCTCGAGCAGGCCGCGAAGCGCCACACGGGCAAGAAGAAGGCCAAGAAGCGCAAGGCGAAGCGCCGCCGCAAGGCGCGCGTGGTCACCAAAATCGTGTACCGCACGAAGCACGCGCACCACCGCACGAAGGCGAAGCGCAAGGCCAAGGCGAAGCGCGCAAAGAAGGGCGGCAAGCTCTCCGGCGCGGCGAAGGCGGCGTTTCTGCGTCGCATGGCCCGCGGCCGAAAGAAGGCGAAGAAGCGGTAAGCCAATGACCGGACGCGACGGAAAGCTGCTGCGGCAACCCTCGGCACTCGAAAAGGTGCTCGAGCGGCTTTCCATCGTTGACGGTCACCCGCTCGGCTGCCCGTGCCCGCGCTGCACGCGCAGCGGCAACGCTTACAAGGCCCGCGCCGAAGCCGTGGGCGACGAGCTCGCCGAGCTCGAGCTGGAGGGCGCCGCTTGAGCGACTTCAACGACCCCGACCGGCTGAAGACGCTGAACCACCTCGTGCCGGACGCTCGAGCTGCGTTCGAGTCGCTGCTGCAGGAGGCGACGCGGCGCGGCTTCTTGCCGTCCATCGTGAGCGCGGTGCGGAGCTGCAGCGAGCAGGGCAACCTGCAGGCCACGAAGGCGAAGCGCAGCTGGCACGTGTTTGGGCGCGCCGTCGACATCGAGCTGCACTTGGGCGCGCCGAAAGACGACCCGGCGAAGTTCTATCGCGAGCTCGGCGAATGGTGGGAGCAGCAGGGCGGCACCTGGGGCGGCCGCTGGACGGACCTTTACCCGCAGGCGCCTGGCGTGCCTGGCGCCGCCGGCGACGTGCTGCATTTCCAGTGGACGCCGCCACCGCTGACCACAGGTGTGCCGGACTCGCTCTGGCCCAAGGGTGCGAGCTGCGAGGTGGTGCAAGCGCTCGCCGATACGTACCTGGCCGGCGGCGGTGAGTCGCTCGAGCTGCCACCGGGGCCGGCCGTGCCGAGCTCGCCGCCGGCGTCGACGCCACCGGCAAAAAAAAAAGCTCCGGAGCTGCCGGGGTTCTGGTTCTGGTGTTGGGGTCGGCTGCTCTCTCTGCGTACCTCTGGAATCGCACACGGCGACGCCGACGCGCGCCAGCATTTGCAGGGTGAACCATGAACCGGCGCGAGCTCGTACGGCTGCAGGCCGGGCAGGTGGGCGCGCCATTCGTGGGCGCGCCGCCGGTCGGCTTCGCGCAGCTCTTCAAAGGCTGGAACGTCTGGGACGTCTGGCAGTCGCAAGATCCGAAACAGGGCATCGGCGGCAGCATCCTGAACGCGGGGCTTTCGCTCGACCGGCAGCTGCGCATTTGGGTTGAAGATTGGATC
>Ga0068855_100004313_pt1 | contig 17388 bp, 14 predicted proteins | sample KBSCornC52_FD_66592 | JGI IMG/M metagenome (GOLD analysis project Ga0068855, IMG submission 66592) | Corn rhizosphere microbial communities from Kellogg Biological Station, Michigan, USA - KBS Corn C5-2 | ecosystem: Host-associated > Plants > Roots > Rhizosphere > Soil ...
AGCGTCAGTGCGCGGCGACCGTCGTAGCGGCATCGGAAGGCTATCCGGCGGGCGATAAGGTTGGCGTGCCGATCTCAGGTCTGGATCGGGCGCAAGCCGAGCCGAACTGTTTCGTCTTTCACGCGGGCACCAAGCGCGAGGGGGATGAGATTGTAACGGCCGGCGGGCGCGTGCTCAGCGTCACGGGGGTCGGGACGTCACTTTTAGACGCGGTCTCTTCGGCGTATGGCGGCATGGCCCGAATCCATTTCGATGGGATGTTCTTTCGCTCCGACATCGCCGCTCGCGCCCTCAGTGCGGAAGACGCTCGGAGCTGAGTGTGCCTCTGCCGCCTCGCCTGCCTCATATTTACCCCTTCATAATTTCTTCATAGTAGATTCGTATAATAGAATATGGATGCGGGGATAGTCAAAGTTGCGCCGATTTGTGGAAGCACTTTGTAAGGGGCAATTGGTCTCATGGTTCGAAGTTAACGGTACGCGGTAGCGGCAAAAAAGCAATTCTTATTTTGTGATAATTCAAGATAACCTTCAGTCCGTAGTCGCGTCTGTAATTCTGTGAGAGCATGCAGGAGTTGGGATTACGTGTTAGGTTAGCTCGCACAGGCTCGATCTGCAAGGAGACCCATATAATGAAATATCTGGTCGTTTGTGCTTTCCTGTTGGCGGCAGTCGCGCCCGCGCATGCGTACATCGATGCCGGCAGCGGCAGCTACGTGCTGCAGATGGCGATGGCCGGCGTGCTGGCGCTCGCGTTTACGGTAAAACTCGCCTGGCAGCGGATTAAGTCCGCGTTCTCTTCGATGGTCGGCGGGCGTCAATCCTCCGGTACCAACCTAGGCGGATGAGCATCTCAGTTGACCCGGGTTCCTTTCGGGACCCGAGCGGCTTCATCTTTTATCGAGACAACAAAATATACCGGCAGGTGGACCGGCGCTATAGCGTGCAGTACGATCATTTGATGGCGTCGGGGTTGTATCAGACTCTGGTCGAAGACAGTCTGTTGATTTCGCATTCGGAAGTACCGGTGGAAGTCACCGCCTCGAAGGATGCCTACCGCATCCTTCGCCCCGAGCGCATTCCCTTTATTTCTTATCCTTTCGAATGGTGCTTCAGTCAACTCCGCGATGCGGCGTTGATTACACTGCGTATTCAAAAGGAAGCGCTGAAGCGTGGAATGTGCCTGAAGGATGCGAGCGCCTACAATATCCAGTATCTGTCCGGTAAACCGATCCTGATCGATACGCTTTCGTTTGAGCGTTACGACGAGGGGCGCCCGTGGAGCGCCTACCAGCAGTTCTGCCGGCACTTCCTCGCTCCGTTAGCTCTGATGAGTCTGGTCGATGTACGGCTGGCCTACCTGATGCGCGCGAATATCGACGGTATCCCGCTCGATCTTGCCAGCCGCCTTCTTCCTCGGTCCACCTGGCTGAAGCCGGGATTGCTCACCCACATCCACTTGCACGCGGCGGCGCAGGCGCGCTACCAGAGCCCGGAGTCCGGCAAAGGACGCGAGCCCGGAAACGTCAGTAGAACTGCACTGCTGGGCTTGATCGATAACCTCGAAACCACCATACAGAGCTTAAAATGGACGCCAGCGGGTACGGAATGGGCCGACTATTATAATGACACGAATTACTCCGCACGGGCGATGGACGGCAAGCAGCAGCTGGTCGCGGACATGATCGATGAGGTATCCCAGGATCTGCACATCGTCTGGGATCTTGGCGCGAACACGGGCCGGTTCAGCCGATTGGCTCGCGATCGAGAAGCCTACACGATCGCCTGGGACATGGATCCCGCAGCCGTTGAAAAGAACTATCTCGAGTGCAAGCGTGTGGGCGAAACCCGGATTCTGCCGCTCGTAGAAGATCTTACAAATCCAAGCCCGGATTTAGGGTGGGCGCTTTCTGAGCGAAGCTCGCTCATAAAAAGGGGGCCTGTCGATCTGGTCATGGCGCTTGCGCTGGTGCATCATCTTGCGATCGGTAATAATGTCCCCCTCGGTCGAGTCGCCACCTTTATGGCGGAAATCGGAAAGTGTCTCATTATCGAGTTTGTGCCGAAAGGCGATTCGCAGGTGAAGCGCCTCCTGACATCGAAGCCGGATGTTTTCGATTCCTACACTCAAGAGGACTTCGAAAAGGAGTTCAGCCGATATTTCACAACGCTCCGAACGGCCCCGGTCCCGGAGAGCGATCGCACTCTTTACCTGATGCGCGCGCATACACAGTGAACGAGATTAAGTCAGAGCTATCAAGAGAGCGTTTCGTCGTGCCGATTCATCCGCTTCTCTTTGCGGCCTTCCCGGTGCTTTCGCTCTACGTGCATAACATAGACCAGGTCCCGATCGGGCAGATAGTTCGGCCGATCCTCTACGCCCTTGCCTCTACTCTCGCCCTATGGCTGATTCTGGTTTTGCTGTTTCGGCATGTGCGCAAGGCCGCCATCGGCGCTTCTGCGATCGTAGTCTCCGTTCTGTCCTACGGCCATTTTGCACATGTCGTGCCTTCCGCTTACGAGTGGCTCCTCGGTCCGTTGGGTATCATCGCGATCGCATGTCTGTTGATCTTTCTCGTGATAACGAAGCTTCCGCTGCTAGATGCGACGTTTGTGCTGAACATTGCCGCGCTGTTCCTGTTCGGGTCTGCCAGCTGGTCGATTGGCTCCGCCTATTGGAGAGCTTCCCGCCCCGGCGACCACAGCGGCGAGAAGGTGCCGATGTCGGTGGCAGACAATGGCGATCCTGCTCACGTTGCCAGATCCGCCAGGGTGCGAGGCACGGTTACACCCGAGACCGCAAAGCTCCCGGACGTCTACTATATCATTCTGGACGCATACGGTCGCGCGGACACTCTGAAGGCTTTTTACGGTTACGACAACACGCCTTTCATTCACGAGCTTGAGAAGCGCGGATTCTATGTCCCCTCCAAGAGCCGGGCGAACTACGACGAAACGCCCCTCTGCCTCGCGAGTTCTCTGAACTTCAGCTACCTTGACGATCTGGCCAGGCGTGTCGGGCCGGCGGGCAGCCTTGAGGCATGCCGCGAGAAGCTGGATGATAACGCGGTCGCCGCGCGGCTTTCGAAACTGGGATTTCGCTATGTTTCGATTGGCTCCGGGGTGGGACAGGTGAAGGTTGAAACGGCGGACGTGGAGCTCAATAACCGACCCGATCTGCCGGTTTTTGACGAGGAAACCGTAAATCCCGTAGATTTAAAGCCAAGCAGCCCGCTCTTCAGGGTCAAGTACGATCAGCATAGGGAACGGCTGCTTGGTGTATTCGACAGCCTGGATATGGTCGCAACGCTTCCCTATAAGAAGTTCGTTTTCGCCCACCTGCTCGCACCGCATCCGCCGTTTGTGTTCGGTCCTAACGGCGAGCCGGTCTATTCGCGAGGCAGCATTTCATTTGCCGACGGTTCCTGGCTCGTTTCGGCGGCCACGCGAGAGTGGTACATGTCCCACTACATCGCCCAGCTTCAGTACGTGAATAAGCGCACCCTGCAGGCCCTGGACGCAATCCTGAAGCAATCCAAGACCCCACCGATCATCGTAGTGCAGGGCGATCATGGATCGCGCATGAACCTCGATTGGGAAAGCCTCGCCCGCACGGATGTCCGAGAGCCGTTCTCGATCCTCAACGCCTACTACGTTCCAAAGAATGTACGCCGCCACCTCTACGAGACGATCTCACCAGTGAATACATTCCGTATCATTCTGTCCGATGTATTCCACGAAAAGCTGGGCCTTCTTCCAGATCGCAGTTACTATTCGACGGCAGACGAGCCGTACGGCTTCGTCGATGTCACCAGCCAGACTAACAAGCCACTGGTGGGGCCGAATGTTGTGGTGAAACCGTGAAATTCGATTAAGGGTCGATGGCTGGCAACCCTCAATCATCAACCCCTTCTCATGGCTCCGGGTAAGGTGTGTTCGTTCCGCAAACAGAGTGCCAGATGACGCGGTTCAGGATTCGGTAGTCGGCTCGGTCGGGGGCGCTCCAATCCAGAGCCATGGACTTTTTCGCCCAGAGTAGCTGCTGGCCCTGGAGTGATGCGGGACCAGGGTTCATGACATCGAGCGCGACTCGATTTGGAACCGAGTCGTAGGTAGACAGATCCGGGGTGTCGGTGAAGCAGTCGGTGAGCGGAGGCGTGAGAGCATCGAATCGATTCATCGGGCCGATCCCCAGCATCAGCTCGATCGATCTGATCATCGAAACGGTGTTGCACATTTCGTGGTCAACAAAATGGCGGCGGGTGTAGGGGCTGATGGCATAGTACGGCGTTCGATGACCATCCACGTGGTCCACGCCGAACTGGGTATCATCCTCGATGACGAAGATGCAAGTCTCCTTCCACTGCGAGCTCTTTGTTACCGCATCTACAATGCGGCCCAGGGCAAGATCGTTATCCGCGACCATGCTCTGCGGCTTCGGATAGCCGGGGTTGCCGCCCTCCGTGTGATCGCAGGGTAGGGAGAGGATCATTAAGTTAGGCAGTGTGTGCTTTTTGCTTCTAGCCTGGTAGTCGGCGATGAAAAGGTCGGCCCGCTCCTGGTCGCTTTGCATAAGCGGCCAGCAGAGAACTCTGGGATGCATATGTTTTCTGAGGGCTCGAATACGAGTTCCAGCGCGGACTGTGATGCTGTGCCGACCATTGATACGGTCATTCCAGAGGTCCTTCCAGCTTCGCACTTTCGGGGTAAATGTGGCGAGCCTCGCATCGCAGAACTCTCCGTAGTCTCGCAGAGTGCGTCCTCTCTTAAGCACGGCATCCCAGAGGCAGCCTGCTGTCGAGACCGCCATCGCGCACGAGCCATCGAACGAATAGGTTCTGTAGCCCGTGTAGAAGTGCTCAAGGTACTCGTTTGCGATCGCCTGGGTACACCATTGATGTCCGTCGGCGCTGTTAGTCCCGTTCACGTAGGCGTTGTCGAAAAGCGTGAACTGGCGGGCGAGCGCGTGATGGTTCGGCGTGCAGTTTTCTCCCAAGAAACAGAGCCTGGCGCTGCCATTGCCTTCCGGCATGTCGCCCAGGACTTCATCATAACTTCTGTTTTCCTTGATGATATAGATAACGTGCTTGATCGCGCCCTTGTACACAGCCAGATCGGGATTTAGCGCCGCTCGGCTGCGGTTCCAGCCATTGTTATTGGCGACCGCGGTCGTCGTCAAATGCAGATCGACGGTGAGATCTACCAGCGAGACCGTGCCCTGGAAATCGTGGACGTTCCCCGGCATGCCCCGGCCAGACCGCTTGACGGACCCATTTCCTTTCGTGTTCAGCACGTAAGCCTTTTTGGTGGCTTTGTCGAGCGCGACTGAAATCGGATAGAATCCCGCAGGCACGAAACCACGCACATGGCCTGAAGCAAGATCGATGACACACAGCGCGTTATCGCCGCCGTTGCAGACGTATGCGGTCCTGTTAAGAATCGCCAGGGCGCAAGGCATGCTGCCCAGCAGATTCATGTGTCCCCATTTGATCGGGATTGTTCGAGCGGCCGTCTTGGTCGCGATGTCGATTTCCGACAGGCTGTCGCTGCCGGAATTCGTGACATACGCGAACTTGCCGTCGACTTCGATGGCGGTGGGGTGGAGGCCGACATTCACATTGGTGGCAGCGCCCGTCGATCTATCGATCAGGGAAACTGTGCCGGACGAGGTGGCGCCGCGCGGATCTACGACGACGAATGCGTTTCCGCTGCTGGCAACGTCGTTGTCATCTGTCCCTGGGATTGGAATCCGTCCGCCCCAGTTCGAGACAATCAAAGTTCTTTCATCGGCGCTCAGCTTGACGTCGAATGGGAGGTTCTGCGCGGGATATTCCCGCACCACCCGCCGATCCCTTAGATCTACCTCAGCGACGGAGTTGCGATCAGTGAGCGCCACGAAAAGACGCTGGCCATTCCGGGTGATTGCCATTCCGCCCGGCCTCGGGTTCGCTCTGCTTCCAGGCGGTCCGACCTCAATTCTTGCGCCGAACGCCAGCAGCCCATTGTAATAGGTAAACTCTTGAACCCGCCCGTTCGAGATACTGAGAAAGAGGCGATCGCCGGAAGGCGACCAGGCAATGCCCCGGAAACCGGCGCTTCCTCGCAGTCTGTTGACCGAGCCGGGAATGATACCGCGTGGGCCGACCAGGAGCACCGTGCTTTGATCGAGAACGGCAACGAACTTGCCGGAAGGATGGAGCGCCATGTCGGTGGGCCGAGCGCTGAATGCGAATGTCCCGGCCTCGATCCGCTGCTCGGTGGAGACGATGTAGCTGCCGTCCGCCTGGCGGCCCATGTGAGGATAGCTGCGCGATTCGACAGCGTGAGACACTCCCGCGGCGGCAGCGAGGGCAGCCATGAGCATAAGGCAGCGTGGAAACGTGAAGATCGAAGAGACCTTAGTGCGCAAGTCCTTCATCTGGGCGCTCCTGAAGCGTCACAGAGACATCGATGGGCTTGCGCGACGAGGCTCGAACAACCTTCAGCCGGACAGAGTCACCGGCCTTATGCAGCTGGATCGCCTCGCGCACGTCGCGCTCCTCGCCTATCTCTCTGGCATCGACTTCGAGCACGATGTCGTTGGCATCCAGCCCGGCCAGGCTGGCTGGGCTTTCCGGTATAACCCGGTTGATCATCACGCCGCGGTACTCCGGCAGGCCAAGCGCCAAACCGACGTTTTCCGGCACCGCACCGAACGCGATACCAAGCCACGGCTTACGAACGACCTTTTGCGGTGTCTGACCCGTGGCAATAAGATCCCGTACAATTCGTCGCGCGCTGTTCGACGGAATGGCGAATCCGAGCCCGATGCTTCCGCCGCCCGGTCCCGCGCTGAGGATCGCGGTGTTAATTCCGACCAGCTGCCCGTTGATATTGGCGAGCGCTCCGCCGGAATTGCCGCGATTGATAGGCGCGTCGGTCTGAATGGCGCCTTCGAGCTTGCGGCCCTCTTCGACTTGCAGGTTGTGACGATTCAGCGCGGATATGACTCCGACCGTCACCGTTGAGCCGAGCCCCAGCGGATTGCCGACGGCGATAGACCATTCGCCAACCTGAACCTGGTCGGAATCGCCGAACTCCGCAGTCGGGAGGTTGGTGGCATCAATACGAATTACAGCGAGATCTGTCTGAGGGTCGGTGCCGACACGTCGGGCGTAATACCATTGGCCGGTGGAGAGCGTCACCCGGATTCGGTTCGCTCCATCCACGACGTGATTGTTCGTTACGATATAGCCGTCGGGCGTGACGATAACACCAGAGCCCTTGCCGTGAACCTCCTGATCAACGTAGATCGTTCCTACATTGGGGTCGTCCGGCCTGATTTTGCCCATCGTATCGATGTTGACGACCGCAGGAGCAATGTGCTTTACAGCGCCGACAATCGGGTTAGGGCCGACCGCGTTGCCGATCGGCGCGCGATCTAGTATTTGCAGGGCGCGGCGCTGCGCTTCAGGCTGAGGTACAGGTTGTGGTCCGGTGAACCGGACGATCGTCCATCCGAGCAGAGTGCCGAGGCCAAAGATTGACAGAAACATGGCGAGACGCCGAGAAGCCATTACGCCGCTCCTTATGCATTGTAATTTGGGTCTCAAAACCGAGACATCAACCGATTTGAATTGTCAGGGAAGGGTTCTCGCCGTCCGGGGCGATACGAGGCATTGGTTCAAAACATGCCGCCGAACGATTATGTTCAGCTCTTGATCTTGCGAAGCAGATCGGCCATTTCAACCGCGACGAGCGCCGCTTCATAGCCCTTGTTTCCGGCTTTAGAGCCTGCGCGCTCGATCGCCTGCTCGATGCTCTCCACCGTGAGAACACCGAACGCAACTGGCAGCCCGCTCGAGAGTGCGGTTCCGCTCACGCCCGCCGTGACGGCAGAGGAGATATGATCGTAATGCGAGGTTGCTCCGCGGATGACTGCTCCAAGGGCGATCAAAGCGTCGTATCGACCCGTCTGCGCCATGGTCTGAAGGGCAAGCGGAATCTCAAAGCTGCCGGGCACCCAGGCGACTGCGATCTTTTCTTCGTCGGCGCCGTGCCGCTTCAGGGCATCGATCGCGCCGTCGAGGAGCGCCTTTGTTATGAACTCGTTCCATCGGCTCACTACGATGCCGAAGGAAAGCCCCTGTGCAGCGAGATGGCCCTCGTAAAGGGCGTATTTACGTTCGTGATCCGGCATGCCCATCCTAATTCCAAATATTATCCCACATTCACAGACACCTTTGTGCTGTTCGTTGTGCGAGATAATCTTTCCTGCCGGTTCATGAGTTGTAAACGAATAATTTCACGGGCTGCGCAATTCGGCTAAGCTCGGCTGGCGGTGTGCATTCACCTCACCCGGCTGGCGGTGTGCATTCACCTCACCCGCCTGAGTCTGCGCATTTCAACCGTGGCCCTCTCCCGGGCGCTCGCTTAGGCTCGCTGGGAGAGGGATGGGCCTGGATTGGTCATTGGCAGGCTTGGCGGGGGCGATTATGGATTGCCGGATCCTTAATTGTTCTCGGAGGTTTGCTCGTCCTGGGGGGGTGGCTCGTGGCCCATTTTGTCGGTCTTGGTTTGGAGATACTTTTTGTTGTGTGGGTTCGGCTTTACGTGAAGACGGACCGATTCTACGATTTCCAGCCCGTAGCCGGCAAGCCCGGCGACCTTTTTGGGGTTGTTGGTCATGAACCGGATCTTTTTCAAGCCGAGGTCGGTCATAACCTGAGCCCCGATTCCATAGTCTCGCAGGTCCGCCTTGAAGCCCAGCATCTCATTGGCCTGCACGGTGTCTGCGCCTTTCTCCTGCAGCTCGTAGGCGCGGATTTTGTTCAGGAGGCCGATACCTCTTCCTTCCTGCTCCATGTAGATCAGCGCGCCACGCCCTTCGTCCGTAATCTTCTGAAGCGCTAGATGCAGCTGGCTGCCGCAATCGCACCTCAGGCTGTCCATCAGGTCGCCGGTCACGCAGGAAGAATGGACCCGCACGAGGGCGGGCTGTCCATCGGTCACGTCCCCTTTTACCAGGGCGATAACGTGGTGAGGCTCTACCGTCGATTCGTACGCGACGACCGTAAAGTCGCCGTATTTACCCGTTGGAAGACGGGTGGTCGCAACGCGTTTGACGAGCCGCTCCGTACGTCGGCGGTAGGCGATAAGGTCCGCGATCGTTATCAAGGACATGCCGAAGTGTTCGGCAACGCGCTCCAGCTCCGGGAGGCGCGCCATCGTCCCATCCTCGCCGACAATCTCGCATAGGACGCCGCAGGGCTGAAATCCGGCCAGCATGGCGAGGTCTACTGTCGCTTCCGTGTGGCCGGCGCGTCGTAGGACGCCGCCGTCGGCGGCTCGCAGCGGGATGATGTGGCCAGGGCGCGCGAGGTCCGAGGGCTTTGCGTTCGGGTCGACGAACACCTGCACGGTCTTGGCGCGATCGTAGGCGGAGATGCCCGTCGTCGTGCCGTGGAGGGCATCTACGGTCACCATCATGGCCGTGCCGAGCCGTGCCGTGTTATTCGAGACCATCACCGAAAGCTGCAGCTCGTCCAGCCGTTTAGCGGTCGTCGGAACGCACGGTATGCCTCGGCCGTGTTTAATGATAAAGTTCATTGCTTCGGGGGTACAGGCCTCAGCCGCGAGAATAAAGTCTCCTTCGTTCTCGCGATCTTCGTCATCCACCACGATGACTATTTTGCCCTGCCTGATATCTTCGATCGCCGTCTCGATGCTGCTGAACGCCATTCAAGTCTCCATCCAAAAATGAGAACGCCTTATGAGCCATAGTAGCATATTATGAAACTCGCCACGGGGCCGCGCGTTGGTCCGTCGTTCGCTCATTCTATTGTACGTCTTGAAACCTTCTCTATGCCGCGCTTATCACGACAAATCTCGAAATCAAGGACAGTTTCGACGTCGAGACGAAATGAATGCTTATGAACCTTAGTTTCTCTCCTGCCGGAATTGAAGCCGCCTATCGGCTGGGGATCTTTCCCATGTTCAACGAGTGGACAGGGGGTATCGACTGGTATCGTCCTGATCCGCGCGCCATTATTCCGCTGGATGCGTTTCACATCTCCCGCTCGCTGGCAAAGGTCATTCGGCAGGGACGATTCGAAGTGACGTTCGACCAGGACTTCGAGGGCGTGATGAGAGGCTGTGCAAATCGCGAGGAGGGCACGTGGATCTCGGAAGAGTTCATTGATGTGTACGGAGCGCTGCACCGCCGGGGAACGGCGCACAGCGTTGAGGTGTGGCGAGCAGGAAACCTGGTCGGGGGAACCTATGGCGTTGCGATCGGCGCCGCGTTTATGGCTGAGAGCATGTTCCACACCGAAACTAACGCTTCAAAAGTAGCACTCGCGAGCCTGGTGAATCGGCTGCGCGAACGTCATTTTGAAATCCTCGATACGCAGTTCGTCACTCCGCATCTAGCCAGCCTGGGCGCTGTAGAAATACCGCACCGTGTCTATGCCATCCGGCTTGCTCAAGCCGTTCAAAAACCGATCACATTTCGATGAATTCGCCGCGTGCCGCTCAAACGGGCGGGAACAATATACGGTCGCAGGCCGTCTTTTCGGCACCAAAAAGGCGGTCGAATGCGGCACGATTGCGCATTCCTCTTATCGGTAAAGGACAGAACAATGTACGATGAAAAAGACACTTTAGTCGACGAAAGAACAGACACTACGGTTCAGCACGGTCTTGACAACGATCCTAATAACGATACGGCGAAGGGCGCAACTCTTGGCGGAGTTGGCGGCGCGGTTACCGGTGGAATTGCAGGATCTGTCATGGGTCCGGTTGGAACCGTAATCGGCGCGGCCGTGGGCGGAATTGTAGGAGCCGCTGCCAGCGGAGCCGCCGTGAACGCAGTGGACCGCGTTGACAACGACAACACCGTCACAGGCGTGGGCGACACTCCCGCGTATCGCGACACGTATGCGGACGACACGGTCACGACACCGACGTATTCGGATTCTGTAACACCTGCGCAAACGTATCCGTCGCCGGCGAACACAACACCTACCTATCCGGCGCCAGCGAATCCAGCCTACGATCTGAACCACGTGCGGCGCGACGGCGTTCAAACGGGTGGACACGATATCGATGGCACGCCGGACACCCGAGGCGTTTCCGAGAAAGTCGCGGATGCCGTTACCGGCGACAGGATTGACGATAAGACAGGCAAGCCTGTTTCTTAAGCCACCTGGCCGTTAGACACGAAGTCGCCCGCCACTCCGATAGGAAATGGCGGGCGATTCTGGTCTGGGCTGGCGAATCAGCTTGCCGCGATTACGGAATCTGCCGAACGTCCACATGGATGTGATTCACGCCATCCGGGAATAAAGCGAAGACATCGACACCCCGGCGGCGTGCTTCTTCAAACGCCGTTTTCAGGCGCGGATCATTCAGGTATTGCTCATCTACGTAGTGTGAATTCGCGAATTTTAGAGTGGACCTGCCCTTTGAGTCGACGACCTTTTGCGGGGCCGGGAAGAACGGCCACGGAGCGACTGTGGGCTCGGAGGTAAGCTGCTGATCGTCTGGGTTTGCGTCCACTGCACGATTTGGCTTCGACTCCGTCTGCTGCGAGCCGTGCCGTGTTCGTCCGACGCGAGCAGACGGCCTTCCGGTGCGCCGGCCGGGAGGGCTGGAGTCACTTTGATCGGGCGGCGGCGCCACATCGTTGAGAGCGTCCGGGTTTGCAGTCACGGTCGCGGGTGGCCGAGCCAAATCCGGGGCCTTTGGCAGTCCCATCCGATAACGGCCCGGAGCGAGGCACTTCAGCAAGGCAAGGCACGCCTGGACTTCCTCTTCCGGGTCAGAAGTGACGATCTTATGGCCTCCAAACGCCGCGATATCGACTGCGAGACCCAGGGCATGCGGATTGGTAACGCCATGAGTGGAACCAACCGACTTCGGCGCGGGCGCACGCATCAGAGACATCACAACAAAAGGCTGCTTTGGCGATGAATGCGACGCGAGGCAGTTGAGCATGAGGAACAGTTCCTCTGGCGGCTCCGTAATATAGGAGACGCGCACCGCCGCGCTGGGCTTGGCTGGCGCCGCTGCATCGGGGGCAGGTTGTTGGGATCCGGAGACAGGTCCTCGATCGGTGTCGTCACTAAAGTGCCGCGACGCGCGCCCGCGAGGTGAGCTTGTGAGGTCTCCGATGTCTGGGCCGGGCAGGTCGATCGGACTTGCTTCGGCGAGCAGCGGCCCGCTTACCACAGGGGCGCGGGACGGAGTCCAGGCATACGCTCCAGCCAAACAGAGCCGCTCGATCTGGACCTGTTCTCGATCCGAGTTGAGGAGCTGAACTCGGCCCTGCTGTAACAGCTCGCGGAATCGCTGAGCGGCACGGCGAACGACACTCCGATCAGTGCCTGGCAGCGAGTGGATGGTTACCTCGGTGGCGCCAGGATCGCTCGCATCCCTCTTGGTTCTGCCGACCGAATTCGCAGACTTTGAGGTGCTTTTCGGGCGTTTAGGAGAGCGCTTCTCCGGCACGGTTGAGGTCGTTTCCCCTGGCACCGTCGGCAGGCGATCCGCAGAGGAATCCGAAGGACGGGACCCGGGTGGTTTCGGGGGAGTCGTGACATCGCCACGATCCTGGAATGCGCATCCCTTCCACGAGCGCTCGCGCTGAGCGCCGATGCCGATACGCGCGCAATCAAGAGCAACAGGCGGCTTCAAAGGTGCGAACGAATTAATGTGAGATAGGCAGATCAGGCAGGCAAACAGCCCTGGTTGGATCATGAACATCTCCCGGTCAGAGGGACCTCTTTATCGATGGCACTCTATCTAAACGAACGTGAAGTAACCTCGCTGCTGTCAATGCCAGAAGCGATCGCCGCCCTGGAGCAATCATTCCTGGCGCAGTCCCGCGGAGAAGTGATCAACCAGGCGCGAAGGCGCCTGTATCTCCCTCGCGGGACCTACCATACGATGGGCGCCGCGGATCTTAGCCTGCAGACCTTCGGGCAAAAAGCGTATGTCTCGTTCCCACCAAAAACGCGCTTTCTGTTCCTTCTCTATGATGCCAATAACGGCGACCTGCTCTCCGTGATGGAGGCGGATAAGCTGGGACAGATTCGAACCGGCGCGGCGACCGGCCTGGCAGCGAGCTATCTCGCGATCCGCGACGAACCCTTGCACGTGGGGTTGTACGGCTCTGGATGGCAGGCGCGGACCCAGCTTGAGGCCATTTGCGCAGCCTGCAATGTTGCTGAAGTTTCGGTCTTCAGTCGCGACAAGACGAGATTGAATGCTTTTTGTGATGAGATGGCGCTGCAGCTAGGCAGGCCGGTTGTGGCGGCGGCAAGACCTGAAATCGCGGCACAAGATCGCCAGATCGTCGTTACGGCGACATCCGCGAAAGACCCTGTACTACTCGGCGAGTGGTTATCGCCCGGCGCGCATGTCAGCGCGGTCGGGAGCAATATGCTCATGAAGCGCGAGATCGATGAAGCCGTCGTATCGCGCAGCGACTTGCTCGTGCTTGACTCGATTGAACAGGCAAAAGTCGAGGCGGGTGACCTTCTGCCGGCTCTCGAAAGGCGGCTGTTCCGATGGGAGCAGGCGGCAGAGCTGCATCAAATTGTCTCAGGCGCGCATCCTGGCCGCACGGCGCGCAGTCAGATCACGCTCTTTAAATCCCTGGGTGTCGCCCTGGAGGACGTCGCGGTCGCGACCCTCGTCTATCAAAAAGCGCTTGCAAATAATGTCGGGACTCAGATTCCATTATGGACCTGAAAATGGTCGCCGTGATGATCGCCGGCGCCGATTAGCAGGTAATGATACGATATTCTCCGTCGCCTGGTAAGAACTCCTCTTTTTTCGTTCATGTACTACACCTTATCGGTCAAAAACTCGGGATGGCCCATCCATTTTTCGCGCATGTCGTTTTCGATCCGCCCGTGAATGAAAATGATCACCAGGACGGACGTGGCGGCGCGTGAGCCATGGACTTCTGATGGCTCGGGCCGCGCGCACGTTCATGACTTCTTCACAATGGGTTTGTAGACTGCGAGTGTGCCGCGGCGTGGCGTAACAACGTTCGTTTGGTTGCGACAGTTGCAGGATTTGTTGGTGGCGGTATCGAAATCTAGCAAGCAGGGATGCCAATGAGAATACTCTTTATCGAGGACGACGCGCCGATTGCCGATTTTGTTTGTCGAGGACTTCGCGAAGCGGGACTGGATATAGAGAGCACTGCCGACGGCGCTGAAGGACTGCGCTGGGCGATGACCGATGCTTATGACCTGCTCATACTTGACATTATGCTGCCCGGCCTCGATGGCTACGAAATCTGTCGGGCGCTTCGGCTCCGGCGAAAGTCCATGCCGATCCTGATGCTGACGGCGAGGGACGCAATCGAGGACAGGGTGAAGGGCCTGAATGTCGGAGCAGACGACTACTTACCCAAACCGTTCGACTTCAGCGAGCTCCTCGCCCGCGTTCGCGCTCTGCTTCGACGCGATAAGCTTAACAAGGGCGGCCTGATTCGAATTTCAGATCTGGAGATCGATACCTTTAAGCGTCGAGTCACGCGGGCGAATCAAGAGATAACACTGACGCCGCGAGAATTTAGCCTCCTCGAAGCGCTTGCGCGATCCGAAGGCCAGGTGCTGACGCGTGAGATGATCACCGAGCGAGTGTGGCGAAACGACATGAGTTATTCGAACACGGTGGATGTCCATATCGGGATGCTGCGAAAGAAAATCGATGCCGACCATGAGATCAAGCTGGTGCATACAGTGCATCGGTTAGGCTACATGCTGCGCGACCCGGACAAGGCCGAGGAGGTCTGAACGGCATGCGTCAACCCTTCATGTCGTTTCGTTTGAGGCTGACCCTGTGGAACGTGGGAATTATGGCGTTCCTGTTGCTCGTGTTGGGAGTTATCATACGATTCACGACGCAGGCGGCGATCGGGGCTTCGATGGATCGGCAGCTTGAGGCGCGCGCAAGGACAAGTGTCGAGCATTGGCGCAGGTTTGACCGAGATCGCATGTATCCGCCGCCGTGGTACAGGCCCGGCCAGCGCAGGCCCCGTCCCGCCCCGGATGCCTCCAATGCTTTTGTCCGTTTCTGGCCGCGAACGCTGGACACGACGGGCGCTCCCTATCTCCCCTGGGCGGACGATCGGCCCTGGGATCCTGAATCCGTAGCCAAATCCGCAGCCGGACAGACGATCTCAACCTCTGTCTGGTCCGGGCGCGAACACATCCGGGTTCGCTCGATTCCGCTCCACTATAACCACAAAGTTATCGGCGTGATGCAGATCGCCTCCTCGCTTGCGAACATGGATCAGGCTCTGGCAAGCCTGACGGTTACGATGCTGGCGCTCGTTCCGCTGATGCTTATCGCGTGTGGGCTCGCTGCGGCCAACATCACCGGACGCGCGATGCGGCCGGTGCGCAGCATGGCGCAGACCGCGGGCCGAATTGGAGCCGGCAATCTTTCGGAGCGCCTGCCGGTTTCGGGGAACGACGAGGTAGCCGAGCTGGCGCGGACGATAAACAGTATGCTGGGCCGCCTTGATGACGCCTTCACGCAGCTGGAGCACTCGTTTCAACAGCAGAGGCGGTTCACCGCCGATGCCTCTCACGAGCTTCGAACTCCGCTCACGGCAATTAAGGGGAATGTCAGCCTGGCGCTTGCGGCGGACCGAACGGCCGCCGAGTATCGCTCAGCGCTTGAGGACACAAACCGGGCAACCGACATCATGCACCAGATTGTCCAGGAACTGCTGTTTCTGGCCCGCTCGGATGCAAACCAGCTTCGGCTGGAAGCCCGGCCGATCGACGTACATGAGCTGCTGCAGTCGTCCGTCGATGCGGTGCAGGGCCTGGAACGGCCCACGGTCGTGATTGAGACGCCGGATCACCTGCCGCCCCTTTGTGGCGATCCGAACCTTCTGCTTCGAGCGATCGTGAACCTGCTCGTGAATGCGCTGAAGCACACCCGGCTCAATGGAGCGATCTCGCTCTCGGCCAGCCTGGAAGACAACAAATACTACATCACGGTCACAGATACTGGCGAGGGGATTCCTGCTGAACATTTGCCGCATCTCACCGAGCGATTCTATCGAGCGGACGCATCGCGTGCGCGTTCGCAGGGCGGGACCGGCCTCGGTCTGGCGATCTGCCGATGCATTGTGGAGGCACACGGAGGAACGCTCACATTCGTGAGCAAAGTGGGAGTCGGAACGATCGTTACGATATGCCTGCCGTTTAGCGCGCCGGCGATGATTGAGGGGTGAGGGTGCGTGTATGAGGGTCTGTGGTTGGGCAGTCCACTTAGCCCGGTGAGAATACTTCGTCCACTGGCTTGCCGAGTGGATGAATCAAGAAAGACCTCCCAGGCGGGAGGTCTTTCTTGATTGTGCTCGCCATACTGTTATTCGATGCGATGCGGGCTGAAGGTGGCGAGAGAAACCGAAACTGTTTACGCAGCGATTCCAGCGGAAGCACAGCACTTTCGGAACATCTGCGCGCGACCGGCGGGAGTGAGGACGCGAACAACTTCCGGCTTCTTGCCGCAGAATCGACACGTTGCCTGAGCCGCCTTAGCTTCCTGTCGTGCGGTAACGTTCGTCTTCGATGTTTTCTTAGCCATTGTGCACCTCGTCCTATGGATTCGATCCGCCGGATTCCGGCAATCGAAAGTGAGTCGTTTTACTTACACTGTCTATTATACCACAACGCAATTCACCTTACCGGGCTTCGATCGGCTTCCAGGGCAACCGCGATGGACCCGTGTACTCCGCGCGTGGCCGGATGATCTTCTGGCCGGGACGATACTGTTCCAACATGTGAGCGCACCATCCCGAGGTGCGGCTGATGGCGAACAGCGGGGTGAACAGGTGCATCGGCAGGCCCATTTCATAATAGCACGATGCCGAAAAGCAATCCACGTTCGCGTAGATGCCCTGCTTGCCGGCGCTCAGCCGCTCCTGCGTGTTGCTCAGCTCGTCTACAATAGACTCAATGGCCGTCGTCATTTGCCACCACTTCGTGTCGTGATGAAGCTCGCCGAGCTTGCGGCTCATGTCCCGTAGGTGAGTGGCCCGCGGGTCGGGTGCGCGATAGACGGCGTGTCCAAATCCGGGAATAGGGGTCCGCTTTTCGCCGGTGAGCTTCGGCCGCACCCACGCGTCCACTTTATCTGGGCTGCCGATTTCCAGCAGCATCTCCATGGTCTCTTGCGCGGCGCCGCCGTGCCGGGGTCCTGAAAGCGCGCCGATACCGGCAACCGCTCCCGAGTACATGTCCGCGCCAACTGCGACCACGACGCGGGTAGCGAATGTGGAGGCATTCAACTCGTGGTCCGCGTGAAGGATAAAGTCGATATCGATGGTACGAACGTAAAGCGGATCGGCCACCTGACCGTTCAGCATGTAGAG
>Ga0068855_100004315_pt1 | contig 17384 bp, 14 predicted proteins | sample KBSCornC52_FD_66592 | JGI IMG/M metagenome (GOLD analysis project Ga0068855, IMG submission 66592) | Corn rhizosphere microbial communities from Kellogg Biological Station, Michigan, USA - KBS Corn C5-2 | ecosystem: Host-associated > Plants > Roots > Rhizosphere > Soil ...
ATGGGGACAGTATACTCTTTCACCCGATACCTAAGCGGACAGAGTGTACTGTCCCCCGTTCCGGAATCAGACGCGCTCGATGATCGCGGCTATGCCTTGGCCCACACCGATGCACATGGTGCAGAGGGCGTAGCGTCCGCCAGTTTTGTGGAGCTGGTTGAGCGCCGTGGTCACCAGGCGTGCACCGCTCGCGCCTAGGGGATGCCCGATGGCAATGGCTCCGCCGTTGGCGTTGACGTGTGCGGCATCGTCCGCAAGGCCTAGCTCGCGGGTGACCGCCAAGGCCTGCGCGGCGAAGGCTTCGTTCAATTCGATCACATCCATCTGCGCAAGCTGAAGGCCGGCTTTCGCGAGAACCTTGCGCGTGGCAGGGGCGGGGCCCATGCCCATAATGCGCGGAGCGACGCCGGCGGCGGCGGATGCGATCACCCGGGCTCTGGGCGTCAGTCCGTGTTTCCGGGCAGCCGCTTCCGTGGCCAGGATCATAGCGACTGAACCGTCATTGACGCCGGAGGCATTGCCCGCGGTTACAGTTCCGTTGGGCTTCACCACCGGCTTCAGCTTGGCTAGGGTTTCAACTGTGGTATCGGGACGTGGATGCTCGTCGGTGTCGAACTTTTTGGGGTCGCCCTTCTTCTGCGGGATCATCACCGGGATGATTTCAGCGCTGAAGAAACAAGCGGCGCGCGCTTTAGCCCAACGTTGCTGGGTGCGATAGGCGAAGGCATCCTGATCGGCGCGATTGACGTGAAATTCCTCGGCCACATTTTCGGCGGTTTCAGGCATGGAGTCGACGCCGTACTGGGCTTTGAGAACCGGATTGATAAAGCGCCAGCCAATGGTAGTGTCGTAAATTTCGGCACTCCGGCTGAAGGCGGCCTCGGCCTTGCCCATGACGAAAGGCGCGCGCGACATGCTTTCGACGCCGCCCACAATTATGAGTTCCGCTTCGCCTGCCTTAATGGCGCGGGAAGCCACGCTCACGGCGTCGAGGCTCGAACCGCAGAGGCGGTTTAAAGTCGAGCCCGGGACTTCCTTGGGCACGCCGGCGAGCAGCAGGGCCATGCGTGCAACGTTTCGATTGTCCTCGCCCGCTTGGTTGGCGCAGCCGTAAACCACATCATCTACGGCGCCCCAATCCACGCCCGAGTTGCGTTCCATCAAGGCCTTGAGAGGTAGGGCCGCGAGGTCGTCGGTGCGGACGGTCGACAGGCTTCCGCCGTAGCGCCCGAAGGGCGTGCGAATTGCATCACAGATGAAAACTTCGCTCATAAAAATTGGATGTTGATGACCTGCCTGAAGACGCTATTTTAGCGTAGTCGGTGAAAGCGCGGCTGTCATAGCCCATTTGACACAGAATACCTGAAGTGCGGTAATCCTTGGATATGGCTGGTTCTAGAGCGGATAAGCCGGCGTGGAAAATCACCGGCACCTACTTTGAGGCTTGCAACTGCGAGGCGGCGTGCCCGTGCGTGATGATGAGTCCACCGACAACGGGCGAGTGCACCGTGCTGGTGGCTTGGCACATTGATCACGGCAATTTTGGATCGACCAACCTGGACGGACTGAATGTGGTGCTCGCGGCCCAAGTTCCCGGGCACATGCTGCAGGTGAAATGGAACGCCGCGGTGTACTTGGATGAACGCGCCGGCGCGGAACAGCAGCAAGCCTTGACCCAGATTTTCGGTGGCCATGCCGGCGGAGTTCCAGCGGTGCTGGGTTCCTTCGTGGGCAAGATTCTGGGAGTGAAGACAGCGGCGATTGAATACCGGAAAGAGGGCCGGCAACGGAGTTTTTCGATACCGGGAGTGGCTGGCGCCGAGATTGAGGCCCTGCTGGGGCAAGGTGAAGCCGAGGTCACTATCCAGAATCATCCCATTGCCGTGGCCCCGGGATTTCCCGCCGTAGTCGCGAAGTCGAAAAAGCTCACTTATCGTGACTACGGCTATAACTGGGAGATCAGCGGTAAGAACGGGTTCTATTCGGCATTCAACTATTACGCCTGAGTGTGCTGGATCCTCGCTATGGAGCGGGCAAGAGTGGCCGCCGGCGCCTGGCCCGCGGATTTCGCGCGCCAAGCGACGAAGCCGTCGGGACGCACTAAAACGGCGCCTTGCGGGCTGATGCCGTACGCGTCGCAGAATTCCGGATGGGTGATCCGGTGAACCTCAAGATGGTGGGAACGCCCCGCGTCCCGCCATGCCGTGCCTTCCGCGCCGGCTAGAAGAACCAAGTTCTTTCCGAACAGATCGAGAGTGGAACGGTTGGGCTCCAGCCATAGATGCGCCGCGCGGGCGCCAGGCTTACCTTTCGATTCGCGCGGGTTTTCATGCGCGCGGCCGTCGTCATCGGAATCGGGCACGATCGCGGATGAATGGTAGCGATAGCCCAGTTCGATATTCAAGTCGTTTTCGAGAGGCGGCAGGTCATCGGTCATCAGATACTTGGCTTCGCGCGTCACATAACGCAGATAGGCTTGCTCGGCAGTGAAGGCGCCGACATGGCGCCGTTCCTTCTCATAGGTTTCTAGCAAGGCCGGGCCCGCTTTGCCCTGGATTACCATGGCAAGTTTCCAGGCGAGATTGTGGGCGTCCTGCACACCGGTATTGCCTCCGAAACCTCCATAGGGAGGCATCACATGGGCGGAGTCGCCAGCCAGGAAGATACGGCCCAGCTGGAAATGTTCGGCCACGTCGGCGCGCGTGTTCCATTTCATCACGCTATCGATACTAAGTGGCACGTCATCGTCGCCGAGGGCGGCGCGTAAGTACTCAATGCAGCGCTGATCGTCCAGACCGTTCCAGAGGTCGGTATTGGGGTTCTTGGGATCGCCGGTGGTATTGACCACCAGAAATCCGGAATCAAAAGGCTTTTCGATACGGAAGAAACCGCGCAGCGCGATATTGTTGACCATGATGACGCTGAGATTGCGCTCGCGCAGTAATGGGCCCACGGGGGAACGGAAATAGATGGTGATGCTGTTGGAGCGTATGCCGCGCCCCAGCATGCGTATGCCGAGGGCTTCCCGCACGCCGCTGCGGGCTCCATCGGCGGCGATCATATACTGTGCGCGGACGGTCTCGGTGGCGCCGCTGTCGCGATGATGGATTACGGCGGTGACACCGGTAGAATTCTGCTCGAAGGAGATCAGCTCGGTCGAAAAACGCAGTTCGGCGCCCAGTTCGAGCGCGCGCTGTTGCATCAGCGGCTCCAGGAGCTTCTGTGTGATGAAGAGACGCACAGTGGGGCTGATATCCCGAACACCGTCATTTATATTCGCGATGAACCAGGCGAGTTCCTTGCCCGCCAGGGTTTCGACGGCCATAATGGCGCCGTCCTGGGGGAATTGAGTCTCCGATTGTTCACGGACGATCGATTCCAGGCCCACGGTGCGCAGCACTTCCATGGTGCGCTGGCTGATGAGCGCGGCGCGGGGGTGGATGGCAGTGCCGCGGTGGTGCTCAATAGTAAGCGTGCGCACGCCGTGATGGGCGAGTAGCATGGCTGCGGACATGCCCACCAGGCTGCCGCCGACAATCAGGACAGGGACTTCGTGGTCCGGCATTACGTTCATGGTATCGCCTGCGCGGGAATGAAGGCAGACTAAGGAAATGGCGGGAATTGCCGATCGGTCCCACACCACCAACGGCGTTTGGATTTTAGCCGCCACCATTCTCGGTTCGAGCATGGTGTTCATCGATGGCACGGTAGTGGGCGTGGCGCTTCCGGCGATCCAATCCAGCTTGCAGGCAACCATCGCCGAGGTGCAGTGGGTGATCGAATCCTACGCGCTGCTGCTGGGCGCGCTGCTGCTGACCGGTGGGTCGCTGGGCGATCTGTACGGACGGCGCAAGATTTTCGCGATCGGCGTGGTCCTGTTCTGCGCCGCATCGGCGTGGTGCGGGCTGGCTCCCAGCGTGCGGCAACTGGTGATCGCACGGGGCGTGCAAGGAATTGGCGGAGCGCTGCTGGTGCCCGGCAGCCTGGCGCTGATCAGCGTGAATTTTTCGCCGGACGAGCGCGGACGCGCTATTGGCACGTGGTCCGGATTCACCTCGATTACGGCGGCAATCGGCCCAGTGCTGGGCGGATGGCTGGTGCAGCACGCTTCCTGGAGATGGGCGTTCTTCATCAATCTGCCCCTGGGGCTGGCGGTGCTGCTGACCCTCTGGCGCGTGCCGGAAAGCCGCACCGCAAACGGCCCCGCGCGGCTCGATTGGACGGGTGCACTGCTGGCCACCCTGAGCCTCGGCGGAATCGTGTTTGCATTCATTGAATCGGTCCCGCTCGCGGGCGTGGCGGGAGCCGTGGCGCTGCTGGCGTTCTTGTATGCGGAGGCACACTCGCGCGCGCCCATGGTCCCGCTGGGCCTATTCCGCTCCAGCAATTTCAGTGGAGCGAATCTGCTCACGTTGTTTCTGTATGCAGCGCTCAGCGGAGTGCTGTTCTTCTTTCCGCTGAATTTGATTCAGGTACAGGAATACTCCGCGACCGAAGCCGGCGCGGCGCTGTTGCCCTTCATCCTGCTCATGTTCGCCTTATCGCGCTGGTCCGGCGGATTAGTCGAACGCTATGGCGCGAAGCTGCCGCTGGTGATCGGCCCGCTAGTCGCAGCCGCTGGATTCGCACTGTTCGCGCGGCCCGGCGTGGGCGGTTCCTTCTGGGTAACATTCTTCCCCGCGGTGACCGTACTAGGGCTGGGAATGGCGATCAGCGTCGCGCCGCTTACCACCACAGTAATGAGCAGCGTCGCTCAAAGCTATGCCGGGGTGGCTTCGGGCGTCAACAACGCGGTCTCCCGCGTGGCCGGACTGCTGGCGGTAGCGGTGCTCGGCCTGCTCTTGAACAATGTCTTCAATCGTACGCTGGATCGCCAGATGGAGCGCCTGTCTTTGCCGCCCGCCGTGCGCCTGCAGATCGACGCGCAACGCCCGCGCCTCGCCGCCGCCGAAGTGGCGGATCCCCGCGGCCGGCAAGCCATCAATGCAGCTTTCGTCTCCGGATTCCGCGTAGTGCTATGGGTGGCGGTCGCCTTGGCGCTCGCCAGCTCGTTAAGCGCAGCGTGGCTGATTCGCACCCAGAACCCGGCTAGCCTTCAAGTTGAGCGTCAAGAGTAATGCTGGTGTTGAAGAGCTTGGATACCGGACATCCACTCTTCGCGGCCTGGGTCGCCTTCTCGAAGGCTTCCGGGGTGGCGCCGGGGACCTTGGCTTTCAAGTGGAGGTGACTTTCGGTAATCGCAAAGGCTCCGTCTTTCTGTTCGATCGTGATGGTGCAGGAAGTCTCAAGACTCTCCGCTTTCAGTCCGGCTTGGGCGAGTTGCGATGAGAGGGCCATGGTGAAGCATCCGGCGTGCGCGGCCGCCAGCAGCTCCTCGGGATTAGTTCCCGCTCCCTGTTCGAAGCGGCTGTGGAATGAGTAGGGCGTGGTGGCGAGAGTGCCGCTCGCGGTCGAGATCGTCCCGGTACCGGTCTTTAAGTCGCCTTGCCATTTCGCTTGCGCGGATCGTTTCATGATGTCGAGTCTCCTGGTTTCATTGTCGGCTGGCTGGCGTATCAGTGGGGTTTCGCGGCGCGTATGGAAAATTGGTACATAGGTGTACGGTTTGGTTTTTGACGGTTACAATTGAGAGAATGCAGGGATTTGTTTACGACCAACCGGCGACTCGGGTCATCTTTGGCGTGGGTACCTTGGATCGGCTCGCCGAAGAGGTACAGCGGCTGGGGGCCAAGCGCGCGCTGGTCCTGGCCACTCCGGAACAACGCAAAGATGCCGAGGATGCGTCGCGGCGCCTGGGCGAGATGTCGGCAGGGGTCTACGCGGAAGCGGTGATGCACGTGCCGATCGAGACGGCGCGTAAGGCTCGCGAGGAAGCCCAGCGGCTGGGCGCGGATTGCTATGTGGCGGTGGGCGGTGGATCGACCGTCGGCCTGGGTAAGGCCATCGCGCTCGAAAGCGGCCTGCCGATTCTGGCGGTGCCCACGACCTACGCGGGTTCGGAGATGACACCGATTTACGGCATCACCGAAGCAGGCGTGAAGAAGACCGGCAAGGATCGCAAGGTACTGCCGAAGACGGTGATTTACGACGTGAACCTGACGCTGACCCTGCCGGCGAAAATTGCGGGCCCGTCGGGGATGAACGCAATGGCGCATCTGGTGGAAGGACTGTACGCGCAGGATGCCAACCCGATTATTTCGCTGCTGGCGGTGGAAGGCATCCGCACGCTGGCGGTCTCGCTCCCCGTGGTTGTGAAGGAGCCGCAGAATCTGGTGGCGCGCAGCGGCGCGCTGTACGGCGCGTGGCTCGGCGGAACGGTGCTGGGCGCGGTAGGAATGGCGCTGCATCATAAGCTGTGCCATACGCTCGGCGGATCCTTCAATTTGCCTCACGCGGAAGTGCATACCGTGATTCTGCCGTACGCGGTCGCGTTTAACCAGGAAGCTGCGGCGCAGGAACTGAATCGCGCGGCGGAGGCGCTGGGCGCGAAATCGGCGGCACAGGGGATTTACGATTTGTCGATGAAGATCGGTGCGCCCGTCGCGCTAAAGGATATTGGTATGCCGCTTGAAGGGTTGGATCGCGCCGCTCAAATTGCGACTCAGAATCCTTACTATAATCCGCGGCCGGTGGATTACGCCGGCGTGCGGCGATTGCTCGAAGACGCTTACTACGGAAAGCGGCCCGCATGAGTCTGCTGCTGCCGACGACCCTGGTGGGCTCGTACCCGCAACCCGACTGGCTGATCGACCGTTGGATGCTTACCAGCCAAATGCCGCCGCGCACTCGCCTGCACCAGCTGTGGCGCGTAGCCCCAGAATGGCTGGAACAGGCGCAGGACGATGCCGCGCTGTTGGCCATTCGCGATCAGGAGCGGGCCGGGATTGATATTGTTACCGACGGCGAAGTCCGCCGCGAAAGTTATTCGAACCAGTTCGCGACGGCGCTTGAGGGTATCGACCTCGACAACCCCGGGAGCAGAATCAGCCGCACCGGCACCAAAGTACCGGTGCCGCGGGTGGTGAGCAAGATCCGGCGCAAACATGCGGTCAACGTGCGCGACGTGAAGTTTCTGCGGGCAAATACGAAACGCTGCGTCAAGGTTACGGTCCCGGGCCCCTTCACCATGACACAGCTCAGTGCCAATGATTTTTACCCCACCCCGGCGGAATTGGCGCTGGACTACGCCGCCGCGGTCAACGAAGAGATCAAGGACCTGTTCGCCGCGGGCGCCGACGTGGTCCAGGTTGACGAGCCGTACTTGCAGGCTCAGCCCGACGATGCCCGCGCCTACGCGTTGGCGGCGCTCGAACGGACCGTCGATGGGGTGAAGGGGAAAACCGCAATCCACACATGTTTCGGATACGCGGCGCTGGTGCAGGGGCGTCCGGCCGGGTATTCGTTCCTGCCCGAGCTGCGGCATACTCCGGTGTGCCAGATTTCCATCGAAACGGCGCAGGTGAATCTGGATTGTTCCATCCTCGAAACGGTGCGCGGCAAGGGCATCCTGCTCGGCGTGCTGGACCTGTCGACGCACGAAGTGGAATCGGCCGAGACCGTGGCCGCGCGCGTCCGCCGGGCGCTGCCGTTTGTAAGCCCGGAAAATCTGATCCTGGCGCCGGATTGCGGAATGAAATACCTGCCGCGCGAAGTTGCCTTCGGAAAGCTGCAAGCGCTGGTGGCAGGCGCGAAAATTGTACGGGCGGAACTGTAGTTCAGTTCCCTTTGCCGCCGCTTTTCAAGTCCGCTTTGGATGCGGCTTCATCCTTGAGCGGGGCAACCTTGTCGGGATCGATGCGGATCATCAGATAGCGAATGTGATCGTCGATGCGCGTGAACAGGTGCCCGGTGCCGGCCGGAATCACCACCACGTCGCCGGCCTTCAGATGATAGGTGACGCCGTTGCGGATTGAAGCGCCGTTGCCGCCGGGACCATTGAGCAGGCGCACCGCGCGATCGTCGGCGGGGCGGCGCTTTAGATCCACGATGTCAGGCCCGGTCATAAGGGTGGCTGAACCGTCGATAATGTGATACACCTCGCTCACCTGGTCGTGCTCGGCCACGGATTGTTTGGCGGGCGCCGCGAGTTTGCCGCGGTACACCACGGCCACGTCGACATTGGTCTTCCCGATATCCAGAGCGCGCACCTGTTGATCGCTGACCGCAGTGCCTTCAACGCGCTTCAAATAGGCCTGGATTTCGTCGTTGCTGACGTAGGTGCCCGGGCACTGCTTGCAGGTGGGTTTGGCGTCCTGCGCGGAAAGCGGCAAAAGGGTCGTAATGGCTACGAAAATAAGTTTGGCTGAGTTGCGCATTATAATTTTCCGTTCTTGGGCCAGACTACGCCCTGATCTTTTTTGGTCACCGGTGCAAGGCCTTTGTATACGAACTTCTGCACCCGCTGGCCGCGATAGGTCTCAGTGGTGTAGATGTTGCCTTTCGAATCGGTAGCGATACTGTGCACGCCGTAAAATTCGCCGGGTTGGCGGCCCCCCTCGCCAAAGCTGGTCAGGAGTTCAAGTGACTGGCGCTCGATAATATGGACGCGGTCATTCTCGCCGTCGGCAAGATAGATGTATTTCTGCTGCGGGTCCTTCGAGAAGGCGATGTCCCAGGCCGAGCCGGAACCCAGGGTGTCTTTGTTGATGAATACCTCTTTGATGAAGGTCCCGTCCGGTTTGAAGACCTGGATGCGGTCATTGACGCGATCACAAACGTAAAGCTGGTTATCGTTTGCGAGTTCGGCGCAGTGCACCGGATTGCGGAACTGTTGCGGCGGCGGGTCATTCGGATTGTAGCGGCCCATATCGGCATCATCCGGCTTGTGGCCGTAAGCGCCCCAGTGGCGCTTGTATTTGCCCGTGTCGGCGTCGAAGACGATAACCCGATGGTTGCCGTAGCCGTCGGCGATGTAGGCTTCGTTGGTCTTGGGATCGACGAAAATCTTGGCCGGCAGCCGCAGGTTTTCGACATCGTTGCTGCCCTTGCTGCTCTTGGGCTTGCCGATCTGCATCAGAAATTTGCCGTCCTGCGTGAATTTAAGCACCATGTTGTCGGCGAAGCTTTGGAAGCCCGGAGCCGGACCGCGTCCACCGGCCGTGGCAGGCTCGTCGTCTGACCCGTTGATGGCGCCGCGCGCGCTCTGCGGTCCACGGCCGTTGCCGCCGATCCACACGTTGCCTTTGTAGTCGACCGTGATGCCGTGATTCGAGTCCGGCCAATTATAGCCCGGGCCAGGACCGCCCCAACTCGCAATAAGGTCGCCGGCTTGGTTGAATTCGAGCACCGGCGGAGCAGCGGCGCAGCATTGCGCGATCTGCGGTTTGGCGCTGGCGTGCAATTCACCGGCTTCGAGGGACCCCGCGCGGTGAATAATCCAGACATGGTCCTGCGCGTCCACCGAAACGCCAATGGTCTGGCCCATGATCCAGTGGTTGGGCAGTGGCTTGGGCCACAACGGATCCACTTCAAAACGAGGAGCAGTGACACCGGCGGCTTCGACTACCGAATGTCTTTCAAGCAGAACCGATGTTACGCCCAGCGCTCCTGCCAGCGCGACCAGGCCGGCACCCACGTATAGATTGCGCTTCATGCTGCGGCACCATCCCTTCCCGAATTTCAGGCTGTCAGAGAATTATAGTCTGATCCTGGAGATGAGGGAAGCGGGTCCGCTACTCCACCCCAAACGCCAGCAGCACATTGCCGGGACGGGTGCCGGTGACACCATAACCGGAGTTGACGAACACCATGCCACCGGCGATCGTGGGTCCCGGCGCGCCCATGGAGCCGCCTTTGGCCGCCACTTTATTCACAGTGTCGAAGTCGCGCGCCGTTTCGGTTTCCCAAAGCTGCTTGCCGTCGGTCGTCGAAAGCGCGTGCAGCTTGCCATCGGTGCCGCCCACAAACGCCACGCCGGGGATAGCGGATGCGGCTGCGGCATTTGAGACCCGCTGTCCCCCGGTGTCAAACCGCGTGTACCACAGACGTTCACCGGTCGAGAGCTGGATCGCCACCATCCCGCCGCCGGAAAGCCCATAGTAAATGTTCTGCGGATCTGCCGCGCCGCCCCACACGATGCCGTTCAAACGCTGCAATGGCGTGCCCGGAGGATTCTGCGAGGCCACAATTTTCCACACCACTGCCCCCTTCCTGTCGGGATCGAGCGCGAACACGTTGCCGTCCTTGGTGCCCGCTACCACAATGCTCTTGCCGTTCGAGAGCGTGCGCAGCACCGGCGAATTGCCGATGTCCAGATCCGGTCCGACGTTCTCCGGGCAATTCTCGGTCTTCTTCTGTGAGCAGGTGCTGAGGTAGGCGTCGCCTTCCTGCGCCTGATAAACCCACAGTACTTTGCCGGTGTTCATGTCGGCGGCCATGATAGAGTCCGAGGTCTTCGCGGCCGGCTCGGTTTCAGAATCGCCGGTGCCGAAGTACACCGCCTTGCGCTTGGGATCGATGGTAGGCGAATTCCATACCGAACCGCCGGCAGGTGCGTAGAGTTGCACACCCTTCGAATTCCTGCGCGTGGGCTTGGGCTCTTCGACTACGTAAGTCTTCCAGATTTGCGCGCCGGTATTGGCGTTGAGCGCAACCACGCTTCCGCGGGACGTGCAACAAGGATAATCCGGCGTGGCTGCCGAAAATTCTTCTGATGACGAGACGCCCACGTATAGCCGGCCGTCGTAAAGCGCGGGAGCGGCGGTGACGCGGGCCGCGAAATGGTCGTCAATTTTTTTGATCCATAACTCGGCCCCGGTCTGGGCATCCACTGCGTAGACGTTGGCGTGGGCATCGCCGAAGTAGACCGCGTATTTGGCCGAAGCAGTTTTCACCGGCCCCAGGCTGATGGCGTTACGAACCGAGCCCTTAGTTTGATACGACCAATACACGCAGCCGGTTTTGGCGTCCAGCGAATACACGTAGCCAATATCGCTGCCGACGAACACTCGCCCCGAAACCACTGTAGGCTGTCCGAACGAAGAAACTCCGGTGGGGAATCCGAAAGCCCATTTGAGCTTCAAGTTGGGCACATCGGCGGCGGTTAGACCCGCGCCCTTGGCGGTTTGAAAGCGGGAATTAGACGTGTCGACGCCCCAACCGTTCCAGGCCGGCCCCGACGCCGGATTGGCCAGCGGCGGATTGGAGCTGCATTGGTTGGGCATGCTCTTCGCGTCGCCCATCTGCATGCTGCCCATCGGACGTCCGCTCATGAACAGCGCCAAGGTGCGCTTCTGATCGTCGGCCAAATCCTGGCCCTGCGTCTTCATGACCCCGGTGGTGAGTGCCGTGTAGATCCGCTCGGGCGACATCTCGCGAATGGCGGCCGGGGAGGGCGCGCGATCCACGTTGGGATTGCCATGGCAGGTCATGCACTTCGATTGAAAGTAGCGGAAACCAAGTTCGGTGCCGCCCTGAGCCGGTGCCGGCGGAGCCTGGGCGAAAGCCGGGGCGATGCTGAGAGTGCTTAATAGTGCCGCTTGAATTAGTCTGGTCATAAACTTCTCCGTGTTTCCGTTATTCCACGCCGAACGCCAGCAATGCGTTGCCGGGGTTGCCGCCGATCACGCCATACCCCGAGCCCACATACAGCATGCCACCGACGATGGTCGGGCCGGCGGAGCCCATGCCGCCGCCGTGCGCCGGAACCTTATTCACCGTGTCGTAATCGCGCGCGGTGTTGAATTCCCAGATCTGCTTGCCATCGGCGGTCGAGACCGCATGTATTTTGCCGTCAGTGCCGCCCACGAAGGCGACGCCGGGGATCGCGGAAGCCGCCGCCGCGTTCGAGACACGCTTGCCCTCGGTGTCGAACTTGGTGAACCAGGCGCGCTCGCCGGTTGAGAGCTGAATGGCCGCGATGCCGCCTCCCGAGAGACCGTAGTAGATGTTCTGCTGATCCGCCGCACCGCCCCACACGATACCGTCCAGGCGCTGCAGCGGCGTGCCCTTGGGATTGGCTGCAACATTGCGGTTCCACACTACCGCACCCTTCTTATCGGGATCGAGCGCGATGACGTTGCCGTCCTTGGTTCCCGCCACCACCAGACGCTTGCCGTTCGCGAGCGTGTGCAGCACCGGCGAATTGCCGATATCGAGATCGGGACCGTTTTCCGCCGGGCAATTTTCGGGCTGATTGGGAATTCCGCAGCCGCCCAGGAAGGCGTCACCTGCCTGCGCCTGATATACCCACAGCATTTTGCCGCTGGCCATGTCGAGCGCCATAACGGAATCAGAAGTTTTAGCGGCCGGTTCGGTTTCAGAATCGCCGGTGCCGAAATAGATGGCCTTGCGCTTTGCGTCCACCGTGGGCGAGTTCCACACCGAGGCGCCCGCCGGGGCGTAAAGCTGAATGCCCTTGGAATTTTTTCGCGTGGGTTTGGGCTCTTCGGGAATCACGTAGGTGTGCCAGAGTTGCTTGCCGGTAGAGGCGTCATAGGCGGCTACGCTGCCGCGAAACGTGCAGCAGGGATAATCCAGCGTGGATGCTGAGAATTCTTCCGACGACGAAACCGGCACGTACAGCCGGTTCTGATAGAGCGCCGGCGCGGCCGTGATGCGCGCGGTGAAGTGCGGATCGACGTGCGCGGTCCACAACTGTTCGCCGGTCTGCGCGTTCACTGCATAAACGTTCGAGTGCGCGTCGCCGAAGTAAACCGCATACTTCGCCGTAGCATTTTTCACCGGGCCGATGCTAATGGCATTGCGCACCGAGCCTTTGGTTTGGAAGGACCAATACACGCAGCCGGTCTTGGCATCCAGCGAATACACATAGCCGATATCGGTGCCGACAAAGACGCGGCCGGAGGCGATGGTGGGCTGCCCAAAGGCAGAGACGCCCGTCGGAAAGCCAAAGGCCCACTTCAGTTTTAGCTTAGGAACATCGGCGGCGCTGAGCCCGGCATTCTTGGCGCTCTGAAAGCGCGTGTTCATCTCGTTGACGCCCCAACCGTTCCAGGCGGGGCCGGCGGCGGGATCGCTGAGCGGCGGGTTCGTGGAACATTGATTCGGCATGTTCTTGGCGTCGCCTTGCTGAATGCTGCCCACCGGACGGCCGCTCATGAACAGCGCCAGGGTGCGCTTTTCCGGGTCCGAGAGGCTCTGGCCCTGCGCTTTCATAACGCCGTTAGTAAGGGCCTCATAGATGCGCTCGGGCGTCATTTCCCGAATAGCCGAGGGTAGCGGGGCGCGTTCGACGGCGGGGTTGCCGTGGCACGTCATGCACTTGGTCTGAAACGTGGAAAACCCGAATTCGGTACCGCTGGGGCGGGCATTGGGCTCCTGGGCGGATAGGCTTCCGGCAGCCATCGCCGCGATCAGGGCGGCGCGAAAATACGCTGATATCATTGCTTTTCTAGCTCCAGTCAAATAGTATACTGGAGTCGGCTGAGAGACCATGAAAGTTCCTGTGCGCTGGCTGGCGATTTTTGTCTTGTTGTTGGGCATGACAGGTCTGTTCCTGGGCCAAACCCCGGCCCCATTGCCCGCTACCGACCAGATCTACGCCTGCCCCATGGATCCCGATGTCCGCGGACACGATCCCGGCACCTGCCCACGCTGTGGCATGAAGCTGGTGGCGGGTATTCCCGATCCGGTCGAATACACCATGGATCTGCATGTGATTCCGCCCGCGCCCAAGCTGCTGCAACGGACCCGCTTCGAATTTGTGGTTCGCGATCCCTGGAAAGAGCGGCCCGTCACCAATTTTCAACTGGTGCACGAAAAGCTGTTTCACATGTTCGTGGTGAGCCAGGACCTGAAGTTTTTCGTGCACGATCATCCGGTGTTTGAAAAGGATGGCGTCTTTCATTACGATCTGGCGCTGCCCCAGCCCGGGATGTATCGTATCCTGGGCGATTTCTATCCCGACGGCGCCACTCCGCAGTTGATCGCCAAGACCGTGCTGGTGGCGGGAAAGGCTCCCGCACCGGTCACGTTGACGCGCGATTATTCGACCAAAAACGCCAGCAACATGCAGGTGGAGTTGGTAACAGACCCGCCCCAGCCCATCGCTCACACCAAGACCATGATGTTCTTCCGCGTGAAGCCCGGCGACGGCCTCGAAAAATATCTGGGTGCTTGGGGCCACATGCTCGCCGCGAGCGACGATCTGATCGACTTGATCCACACCCACCCGTTCCTGGCGGACGGCGGACCCGAGATCCAGTTCAACATGATCTTTCCGCGAGCGCGCACCTATCGCGTTTGGGTGCAGTTCCAGCGCATGGGCGTGGTGAACACCGCGTACTTCGATGTGCCCGTCGAAGAGTTGAAGTAACTTGCTACTGGGCGCCGGCGTTCACTAACGGATTCGCTCCCACCACCACCGTCCTCGGATCGACGGACCGGTCTACGATCACCGCCATCGGCGCCGCCAGCATCTCCTGCCAGCTCTGATCGCCCCAGTGGACTGTATCCTTGGGGTCCGGATTCCACTTGTTGTTGGGCGAATTATCCCAATGCGCCGTGAGTTCGAGCGTGGTGCCGGTGGGGAAATGCAGCGGCTTCTTTTCGTAGTAGACGATCTGCCAGTTGAAGTCGTAGTGCGGAACGTTCAGCAGCGTTTCCTTTTCGCCGGTGGGGTAGAGTGCGTCAATCTTCATGTCTTTGCCGCGCAGGTGCATGTGCGGCTGCATATATGCCAGGTCCACCGGCTGGCCGAATTTCAAGGTGGCTTTGGCTTCGGCGTTGGGATCGCCCGGCGCGATGTTCAGATTCATCTGCGCGGCGGCGATGGACATGAACCGGCGCTTGGGTGGGGTCTTTGCGAGCTCCAGCCCGACCATACTTTGGTCTTCGCCCGCGATGCCGTTGGTGGTGTAGTGGATTTCGAATACGATGTCGGCGCCGGCCGGAATCAGCTTGGCGGAATTGTCGATATCGAAGCGCTGCGCTTCCATGCCCGGGACGTAGCCCACCAGGAACTCGTTGTCGATCACCGCGGGGTTTCCGCCGTTGGCTTTGATCAGATCCTCATTGCGCTTGGGGCCGGGAGCGTAGGGCTCTGAGCCGAGCTGCGACTGCGTCATCCACTTCGAACCCTTAGGCCGGACGTTGGCGACGACGTGATGTACATGCGCGCGATCGCTGGGACGAACCTCGCCCGCCGTCACCCAAGTGTCTTCCTTGAACGGCGCTGAAATGGTGACATATGTGTACTCCACCGTTCCGCGGGCCGGGATCGGGAACGGCTTGGGCATCTTCAGCACTAAGTCGGGCCGGATGTTCCAGCCATCTTTGAAAGCCACTGGCGCGGGCTTGTCCGCGGCGTCGCCTTCGGGCGCTCCGTTGTCGGCCCACGCCGCCAGCGTAGCGATTTCCGCGCCGGTCAGGCCTTTTTCGTTGGTGAAATGCCCGTACTTTGGATCGGCAAACCACGGCGGCATCTTCTTGCTGACGACGGCTGCCTTGATGGCTTTGGCCCAGGGCCGCGTACCTTCATAAGTGAGGAACGCCATGGGGCCGATTTCGCCGGGCCGGTGGCATACCTGGCAGTTGCGCTGCACAATAGGCAGCACGTCTTTATTGAAGGTGACCGTGCTGTCGGCAGCGAACGCCGCCGTGCTGATGAGAATCGCTGAAATCAGATATCGCATTATCGTTACCTCGTCAGGACGTCAATATAGTATTGCTCATACTGCGGAATGATGCGATCGGTACTGAACTGGTCCATGGCGCGGGCGCGTCCGGCGGCGGTGATGCGTTGGTGAAGCGCGTCATCGGTCAGTAGCTCGATGGCGCGGGCGGATTGGGCCGGAGTGTCGCCCACTGCTTCCATGAACCCGTTTTCGCCATTGATGACCAACTCCGGTATGCCACCGACATCGGTTGTAACGGTGGCCACGCCGCAGGCCATCGCCTCCAGAGCGACCAGGCCGAAAGACTCCATTTCGCTGGGCATCAGCAACACATGGGCCAGCGGCATCAGGCGTTCCACGTGATTCTGCTTGCCCAGAAAGGAAACGTGCGGCGTAAGGTTCAACTGCCGCGCCAGGTGTTCGGCGGGGCCGCGATCCGGACCGTCGCCCACCATCAGCAAGTGCGCGGGAGTGTGCTTGCGCACTTCCGCCAGAATGCGGATGCAATCCAGCACGCGCTTAACCGGGCGAAAGTTGGACACGTGAATTAGCAACTTTTCGCCCGCGGGCGCGTAGACTTCCGCACCGTTTTTATCGGCTATGGGCTGGTATAGGTCGCAGTTGATGAAGTTGTTGATGACCCGAATTTCATTGGTGATGCCGAACACGTCCACCGTATGGCGGCGCAGGTCTTCACTGATGGATGTGACGCCGTCGGATTTCTCGATGGAGAACTTCGTGATGGCAAAGTAGGACGGATCCGTGCCCACCAGCGTGATATCGGTGCCATGCAGCGTGGTGATGAACGGGATCCGGCGCTTGGGCGCCAGCATCTGCTGCGCGAGCATGGCCGCGATCGAGTGCGGGATCGCGTAGTGCACGTGCAGCAGGTCTAAGTTATAGGCGTCGGCCACATCCACCATGCGCGATGCCAGCGCCAGGCAATACGGCGGATACTGGAACAGCGGATAGTTGGACACTTCCACTTCGTGATAATGAATGCGCGGAATTCCAGGGTCCAGGCGGATGGGATTCGAATAAGTGATGAAGTGGACTTCGTGTCCGCGGTTGGCGAGCTCGAGGCCTAGCTCCGTCGCGACAATACCGCTGCCGCCATAGGTGGGGTAACACGTGATTCCAATGTTCACAGGGTCTTTACCAATAGATCAGATTCAGAAGCAGCACCAGGGATCCAATGATTATCGCTAGGATCGCGGGCCGGCGGTGCCACGGCTCCTTGGAATCGGCCACTCGCGGGGTGAGGCTATAGACCAGCCCGCGCAGTTCGTCGATGGGACGCGGCTGCGTCGCGAGGCTTACCAGCAGTGTCACCAGGAAGCACGTCGACCACGCGAAGATAGCCATCCATAAATTCTGCGCCATGGTGGAAGGGAACTGATGCACAATGGTGATCCAACCGCCTTTCCCTTCCGCCAGAGTCAGTCCGTGAACCGCCGCCGCCGCCCCGGTGCCGCAGAGCAGACCGAAGAAAGCGCCGTGGCCGGTGGTTCGTTTCCAGAACATGCCTAATAAGAAGGTGGCGAACAGCGGCGCGTTCACGAAAGAAAATACCAATTGCAGCACGTCCATGATGTTGTTGTAGCGCTGCGCCAGATAGGCGGCCGCGATCGAAAGGGCCACGCCCGCGATCGTAGTCCAGCGGGCGACGCGTAGATAATGTTCGTCTGGCGCGTTGCGCCGCACATAGCTCTGGTACAGATCGTACGTAAAAACCGTGTTGAATGCGGTCACGTTGCCGGCCATGCCGCTCATGAACGAGGCCATCAGCGCGGTCAACCCCAAACCCAT
>Ga0068855_100004317_pt1 | contig 17383 bp, 17 predicted proteins | sample KBSCornC52_FD_66592 | JGI IMG/M metagenome (GOLD analysis project Ga0068855, IMG submission 66592) | Corn rhizosphere microbial communities from Kellogg Biological Station, Michigan, USA - KBS Corn C5-2 | ecosystem: Host-associated > Plants > Roots > Rhizosphere > Soil ...
TCGATTCCGCAAACCTGCTGGTCGCGATGCCGCCCCGGATATATCGTAGTACGATGGATTTCCCGCATGAACCGTGCGCGCCTTGCCGTTTTCGCAGTCCTCGCCGCAATCATCACTTGTGGTTATTTCGGGCCGGGGAAGTTTCATGCGCCGGTCGGGGGAGTGACTCTTCGCGCGGAATGAGGCTTGCGATCGCGGCGAGGAGCTCGCGCGGATCCACCGGCTTCGCGAGGTGGATCTGGTATCCCGCCAGCAGCGCGCTGGTTCGGTCCTCGGCGTGCGCGTAGCCGGTGAGCGCGATCGCGGGAGTGCGCTCGGCGAGCGGCGTCTGGCGCTCGGCCTCGAGCGCGCGCACGTCGCGCAGCAGCGCATAGCCGTCGATGTCCGGCAGCCCGATGTCGCACACCAGGAGGTCGGGCCACTCGCCGTGGGGCGCGCCCCGCAGCCGCTCGAGCACGGCGCTCCCGGTCCCGTACGCCTCCACCGCGGCGCCGCGCGGCTCGAGCACCACGGTGAGCACCTCGCGCGCGTCCTCGTGGTCGTCGACGACCAGGATGCGGCGGCCCTCGAGCGAGGCAAGCTCGGCGCGGGCGCCCTCGGCAAGCCCGGGCCGGCCATGACGATCGGCGGGCGCGTCGACCGCGCGCAGCGGCAACGCCACCACGTACGTCGTGCCTACGCCCTTCTGGTGCTGCACGGTGAAGCGGCCGTGATGGTCCTCGACGATCTCGCGCAGCTCCGCCACGTCGAACGCGTGCGAGGTCCCGAGGACGGGCGGCTCCTTCGCGCCCGGCCGCGCGATGGCGAGCGGCGGCGCTCCGGCGTGCGTGACGAGGAGGCGCGCCTCGCCGCCCTCGCGTCCGAGCCGCACCTCGACGCGCCCCCCGTCCTCGCTCCCCTGCACGGCATGCGCGAGGAGGTCCCAGACGACGTGCTGGATCGCGCTCGGGTCGCCCGTCACGCGCGCGGTCTCGATGCCGAGCGTCGTGTAGAGGTGGATGTTGCGCGCGTCGATGTCGGGGCGCAGCCCGTCGATCGCGCCCGCGATCACGGTGCCGAGGTTGACGGGCTGCATGGCCGCGCGCCGCTCCGCGTGCGCGAGCGCGCTCTCCTGCTGCTGCAGCGCCCACATCTGCGCGTAGAGCCCGCCCAGCTCGAGGAGCTCCTCGTGGCGCCCGCGCTCGATGATGCGCCCGTGCTCGAGGACGATGATCTCGCTCGCGTCGACGACCGTGGAGAGCCGGTGCGCGATCACGAGCGTGGTGCGGTGCTCCGCGAGCCGGTCGAGCTCGTCCTGGATGGCGCGCTCGGTGCGCGTATCCAGCGCCGAGGTCGCCTCGTCGAAGATGAGGATCGGCGGGTTCTTGAGGAGCGCGCGCGCGATCGCGATGCGCTGCTTCTCGCCGCCGGAGAGCTTCAGTCCGCGCTCGCCCACCACGGTGTCGTAGCCCTCGGGCAGCTCGGCGATGAACTCGTGCACGTTGGCCGCCTTGGCGGCGGCGACGATCTCGTCCAGGGTGGCGCCGACGCGCCCGTAGCCGATGTTGTACGCGACGGTCTCGTTGAAGAGGCTGGTGTCCTGCGGCACGATGCCGATCGCCGCGCGCAGGCTTCGCGGGCTCACGTCGCGCACGTCCTGGCCGTTCACGAGCACGCGGCCGTCGTTCACCTCGTAGAAGCGCAGCAGCAGGCGCGCGAGCGTGGACTTGCCCGATCCGCTGCCGCCCACCACCGCGACCTTGGCGCCGGGGGCGATCGCGAAGCTCACGTCGAAGAGCACCTGGCGGCTCGCCTCGTAGCCGAAGCTCACGTGCTCGAAGCGCACCTCGCCGTCGCCCACCGCGAGCGGCGGCCGCGAGATCGCCGGATCGACCTCCGGCTTCATCGCGAAGAGCTCGAAGAGCCGCTCGGCCTGCACCAGCGCGTCGCTCGCCTGCCGGAAGACGAAGCCGAGGGAGTTCAAGGGCAGGCACACCTGGATCACGTACGCGTTGATGAGGATGAGGTCGCCCACCGTCATCGCATGGCGCAGCACCCCCTGCCCGGCGAGCATCATCACGGCGGCCACGCCCGCCGCGATGATCATGCTCTGGCCGATGTGCAGCCGCGTGAGCGCCTTCTGGTTCCTCACGCCCGCCTCGATCCAGTCGCCCATGATCGACTGGAAGCGCTGCGCCTCGAACGGCTCGTTGGTGTAGAACTTGACCGTCTCGTAGTTGAGGAGGCTGTCCACGAGGCGGCGGTTGGAGCTCGCGTCGAGCTGGTTCAAGCGCCGCTGGAAGAGCGCGCGCCGGTGCGTGAACACCACGGTCCAGACCACGTACACCACGAACGTGACGAGGAGGATCAGCGTGAACGAGACGGCGTAGCCGCGCATGAGGATCACCATCACCGAGCCGATCTCGACCAGCGTCGGCACGATGGTGAAGAACGCGACGCCGAGGAGGAAGCCTACGCCGGTGGTGCCCAGCTCCACCTCGCGCGTGAGGGTGCCCGTGGCGCGCTGGACATGGAAGCGCGCGGAGAGCGCGTGCAGGTGGCGGAAGATGCGCAGCATGAAGTCCGCGACCGTGCTCTGCGTCACGCGCGCGAAGATCACGTCGCGCAGCTCCGAGAAGAGCGTGCTCGCGAAGCGCGCGAGCGCGTAGCCCGCCAGGAGGAACACCGGCAGCGCCACGAGCGACTCGGGCCGGCTCAGCGCGTCGACGATGCGCTTGAGGATCAGCGGCACGCCGACCGAGGCGATCTTGGCGAGGATCAGCAGCGCCATCGCCGCGAGCACACGTCCCCGGAAGGCCCACGCCTTCACGGCGAGGCTCCACAGGATCGTACGGTTGGCGGGGTTGGGGTTTCGCGCGTCCATTCGACGCGAAGCGGCCCCGATTGAGCCGCGCCGCGTCTTTTGGACACGGGTCAGCGCGAAGATTCAGTCAGCGGATGGAGAGCGATGCGAGCGAAAATCTCTTCCGGGCAAGCGCCCCGCGGCCCGCCGCGCTTCGTAAGCCTTGAGATGCGTATAGGCCAAGGAGAGGATGGTGTCGTCGATGCCATGGGCCCGGGCGCGCTCGAGCATCCAGCCGACGACGTGGTCGCCCTCGACGCGGTTGCCCGCCTCGAGGTCGCGCAGCATCGAGGCGCTCCACAGTCCCTCGGGATCGCTGAGGCGCTCCTTCGCGAACTGCAGCATCTGCGGCCGCGGCGCGTGTCCCTCGCGCTTCGCGATCTCGGCATTCGCCGCGAGCGCTCGCTCCATCGCGGCCTTTCCGCCCGGCGCGGCGACGATCTCGCGCACGTTCGCGCGGAAGAGGCACGTGCACGAGGCGAGCGCGCACAGGAACACGATCTTCTCCCAGAGGTCCTGGTCGATGTCCTCGGAGAGCACCCAGTCGATCTTCGTCGTCGCGAGCGCCGCCGCGAAGGCTTCCACCCGGGGCGTGCGCGCGCCGCCCCGTTCCCCGAAGAGAATGCGCTGCAGCTTGTCGCCGTGCACCACCGTGCCGTCGGGCCTGAGCGTCGCGTTGATCTGGCAAGTGCCGCCGATCACCTGGCCGCGCCCGAAGCGGGCGTCGAGGCGCTCGAAATGGGCGAGGCCGTTCAGGAGCGGAAGCACCGCGCACGAGTCGCCCTGCATCGCCGGCGCGATCGCATCCATCGCCGAATCGAGGTCGTACGCCTTGCAGGTGAAGAGCACCAGGTCGTAGTCCGGGCGGACCTCCTCGGCGAGCACCGTGCGCACGGCAATGCGCGCATCGCCGAGCGGGCTCTCGATCACGAGGCCGTCGCGCGCGAGCTGCTCGCGGCGTCGAGGCCGGACGAGGAACGTGATGTCGACACCCGATTGTGCGAGCCGCCCGCCGAAATATCCGCCGATGCCGCCGGCGCCGAGAACCAGGATTGTCATCGGTGCGAAAAAGGCGAAAAAGGGGTCAGATCCATTTTTGCGCGCTCGCGGAAGCCGCTTCGTGGACGGTCGTGAAAAAGGGATCTGACCCCTTTTTCAGATTTCGGCGAAGCCGCGGCGCTTCACGAGCGCGTCGATTTCCTGGAGCGTCTCGAGGAGCTCCTTCATGCGGCCGAGGGGCCAGGCGTTGGGGCCGTCGGAGAGCGCCTTCTCGGGATTGGGGTGCGTCTCCATGAAGACGCCCGCGACGCCGGTGGCGACCGCGGCGCGCGCGAGCACCGGCACGAACTCGCGCTGGCCGCCGGACGAAGTGCCCTGGCCGCCGGGAAGCTGCACCGAATGGGTCGCGTCGAACACGACCGGACAGCCCGTCTCGCGCAGGATGGCGAGCGAGCGCATGTCGGAGACGAGGTTGTTGTAGCCGAATGACGCGCCGCGCTCGCACACCAGGATGTTGTCGGCGTGGCTCGCCTCGCGCGCCTTGTCGACCACGTTCTTCATGTCGTGCGGCGCCAGGAACTGGCCCTTCTTGATGTTGACCGGCTTGCCGGCGGAGGCGACGGCGTGGATGAAATCCGTCTGGCGGCAGAGGAACGCGGGCGTCTGCAGCACGTCCACGACGAGCGCCACTTCCGAAATCTCATCCTCCGCGTGCACGTCGGTGAGCACGGGCACCTTCACCTGGCGGCGCACCTTGTCGAGGATCTCGAGGCCCTTCTCCATGCCGAGCCCGCGAAACGATTTCCCCGAGCTGCGGTTCGCCTTGTCGTAGGACGACTTGAAGATGAACGGGATGCCGAGGTCGCTCGTGATTTCCTTGAGCTTCCCGGCGACGTCCATCTGCAGCTGCTCGCTCTCGACCACGCACGGGCCGGCGATGAGGAAGAGCGGCTTGTCGAGCCCTGCTTCGAATCCACAGAGCTTCAATTGCCCCGCCCTACGCTATCTGCGTTCATCTGCGCTTTCGAGAATCTACGCGGCCGAGCCACCGATGACCTTCAGCCCCGGCTCCTGCACGCGCTGCTTGTGCTGCTCGAGCGCCGCCTTCACGAACGAGATGAAGAGCGGGTGGCCCTCGCGCGGGGTCGAGGTGAATTCGGGGTGGTACTGGCAGCCGAAGAACCACGGGTGGTCGGCGAGCTCCGCCATCTCGGTCAGGTCCTCGGCCTTGGTCTTGGCGCTCACGACGAGCCCGGCCGCCTCGAGCCGCGAAACGTAATGGTTGTTCACCTCGTAGCGGTGGCGATGGCGCTCGGCCACCGTCTCCTTGCCGTAGATCCTGTAGGCGAGCGTGCCCTTCTTCACCGTGCACGGCTGCGCGCCCAGGCGCATGGTGCCGCCGAGGTTCGACTGCGCGTCGCGCCGCTCCACGCGCCCGTCGTGGTTCTGCCACTCGGTGATGAGCGCGATCACCGGATGCGGCGTGTCGGGATCGAACTCGGTGGAGTTCGCGCCTTCCAGCCCGCACTTGTCGCGCGCGATCTCGATCGCCGCGATCTGCATGCCGAGGCAGATGCCGAGATAGGGCACCTTGTTCTCGCGCGCATAGCGCACCGCCGCGATCTTGCCCTCGATGCCGCGCTTGCCGAAGCCGCCGGGCACGAGCACCGCGTCCATCTCCTTCAGCGCCTCGATGCCGTTCGCCTCGAGCTGCTCGGAATCGACGTAGTGGATGTTCACCTTGGTGCGCGTGTGGATGCCGGCGTGCACCAGCGCTTCCGAGAGCGACTTGTACGAATCCTGCAGGTCGACGTACTTGCCGACCATCGCGATGTCGACCTGGTGCTCGGGGTTCTCGAGCGCGTAGACGATCTTCTCCCACATCGACAGATCGGCGGGGTATGCGGCGAGGTCGAGCCTCCTGCAGACGATCTCGTCCAGGCCCTGCTTGTGCAGCGCCACCGGGATCTTGTAGATCGAATCCACGTCGTAGGCCGAGATCACCGAGCGCACGTCGACGTTGGTGAAGAGCGCGATCTTGCGCCGGTCGTCCTCGGGGATCGGCCGCTCCGAGCGGCACATCACGATGTCGGGCTGGATGCCGATGCCGCGCAGCTCCTTCACCGAGTGCTGCGTGGGCTTGGTCTTGATCTCGCCCACGGAGGCGAGGTGCGGCACGAGCGTCAAGTGGATGTAGCAGGTGTTGGTGCGGCCTTCCTCGATGCCCATCTGGCGGATCGCCTCGAGGAAGGGCAGCGACTCGATGTCGCCCACGGTGCCGCCGATCTCGATGATGCCCACCTCGGCGTCGCGGCAGGCGGCCTTCACGGAGGCCTTGATCTCGTCGGTGATGTGCGGGATCACCTGCACGGTGCCGCCGAGGTAATCCCCGCGCCGTTCCTTGTTGATGACCCGCTCGTAGATCTGGCCGGTGGTGAAGTTGTTGGCCTTGGACATCTTCGAGGAGACGAAGCGCTCGTAATGCCCGAGGTCGAGGTCCGTTTCCGCGCCGTCTTCCGTGACGAACACCTCGCCGTGCTGGAACGGCGACATGGTGCCGGGATCGACGTTGATGTAGGGATCCAGCTTGACGAGGGAGACCTTGATCTTGCGCGACTCGAGGATCGCTGCGAGGGAGGCGGCGGCGATTCCCTTGCCGAGCGAGGAAACCACACCCCCGGTCACGAAGACGTACTTGGTCATGTGCGAGCCTCGTGCTGGAAATCTGAATTTTACAGGAAATGGATTCGCGGCGCGCTACTCGCGCGTGAAGTCGCGGCCCGCCAGCGGCTCGCTCTCGCAGTAGGCGCGCATCGCTTGCCTGCGCCCGGCGCCCGCCGCCTCCTCGGCCTTGCGCAGCTCGTGGATCGCCGCGAAGACCGCGATGTAGGTGTCGGGATAGGTCGCGTGGTACTTGGCGTACAGCGCGGGCGGCGAGAGGTCCGCCACGGCGCCCGCCATCGGCTGCAGGCCGCCGCCGGCCTCCCAGTACGAAGCGCCGAGGAGTTCCGCGCCCATGCAGCGCTCCACGGTGTACGCGTCCACCTCGTCCGAGAAATTGTTGCGGTAGCGCTCGCGGTGGAACCAGAAGTACGAGTGCGAGTATTCGTGGGCGAGCATCGGCATGACGCGCGCGACCGACGTCGCCTCGTCCTGGGCGGATCCCGGAAGCGGCAGCGCGAACGTCATCGGCAGCACCTCGTCTTCGAGCGCGAACGTGCGCCATGCTCCGTCGAAACGGCTGCCTTGCGGCAGCACCACGATGCGGAAATGCCGCGCACGGCCGTCGGGAAATGCGCGCTCCAGGAATCGCACCATCGTGTCGAACTGGCTGCGCATCTCGCCGCCATGGCGGGCGAGCCAGGCGCGCGCCGGAGGTTGCGTCTTCGCGGCCGCCTCGAATTCGAGCGACCAGCCGTCGCGCGCGAAGCGCTCCACCGGCTCGCAGGGGCACGGGGGAGGATCGGCGCCATCGCGGATGTAGGTGAAGTTGGCGATGTAATGCATCCCGAGCCACTCCGCGTTGAGGCTCCCGGAAGCGGTTGCCATCTCCGGTCGCAGGATGCCGTAGTGCGTGAGGAGGTCCGATGCCGTCATGGCGCAGCCGCAGAGCGCGAGCCCCGCGGCGAGCAACGCGACGACGAGCCTCAGGGTTCCTCCGCGAGCGCCTTCGCCTCGGCGGCGCAATCCCGCGCCGAGCGCTTCCCCGCGTCGTGCGCGCGCTCGATCTCCTTCTTCGCTTCGGCCATCTGCGCGACGAACACGGCGTTTCCATGCAGGCGGCTCACGACGGCGGCGCCCACGGTGCGGCCCGCCTCCACGTCGCTTTTCCAGTGCGCGCGGCACACCACGCGGCTCAGGCCGAACGCGTAGCCGCGGCGCAGGATCGGCTCCATGCGCTCGGGCGCCAACTCGGCGAGCGCGAGCGCCCAGGCCCAGCCGACCGAGGCATGGCCCGATGGATACGACTGCGCCTTCATGTGCGTTTGCCGGTCGGGCGTGCAGGTGGGATCGCCCGTGACCATGTAGGGACGCTTGCGCCGGTAGAGGTGCTTGGTCGTGTCCGTCGCGTCGAGCGCGTCGACCAGCGTGCGCCGCAGCAGCATGTGCAGGTGGGGCGTCGCCGACTCGGAGATGGGCACGTCGAGCGCGCAGGAGAAGACCGCGTCGGCCGCCGGGAAGTCGAGGTCGGCATCGCGCGCGGCAAGCGTCCATCGCGGCGTGTCGTGCAGGCGACTCGCGGATTTGTAAGACTCGAGGTCGGCGGCGAACGCGGCGGAACCTTGGGCGGGCGGCGGCGGAAGCACCAGCGACATGTCGGGAAGCTCGTCGCCGTGCAGGTAGCCGTGGATGCGGCCGGGCGCATATTCGGCCACATGCGTGGGAGGCGCGACCGACGCGCAACCGGCGAGAGCGAAGAGCAGGAAGGCTAGAATCGGTTTCATGAGAGTGGGCGACAAGCATTATCGCAGCCTCTGGGCGGACGAAGCGCCGGGCGCGGTGCACATCATCGACCAGGCGCGGCTTCCGCACGTGTTCGAGACGTGCACCATCGCCTCGGCCGACGCGATGGCCCAGGCGATCCTCGCGATGCGCGTGCGCGGCGCGCCGCTGATCGGCGTGGCGGCCGCATTCGGTCTCGCGCTCGCCGTGCTGCGCGATCCTTCCGACGCCTCGATCGAGAAAGCCGTCGCCATGCTGCGTGCGACGCGTCCCACGGCGGTGAACCTCGCGTGGGCGCTGGGGCGCGTGCGCGAGCGGCTCGCGTGCGTGCCGCCGAAGGAGCGCGCCGCGGTCGCCTGGGCCGAGGCGCAGGCGATCGCCGACGAGGACGTGGCGCTCAACGAAGCGATCGGGCGCCATGGGCTCGCGATCCTCGAGCAGGAGCACCAGGCGAAGAAACGCGCGCTGAACATCCTCACGCATTGCAACGCCGGCTGGATCGCGACCGTCGACTGGGGCACCGTCACGGCGCCCATCTTCATGGCGCACGACCGCGGCATTCCCGTGCATGTGTGGGTGGACGAGACGCGCCCGAGGAACCAGGGGCTTCTCACGGCCTGGGAGCTCGCGAGCCACGGCGTGCCGCACACGCTCATCGTCGACAACGCCGGCGGCCACCTGATGCAGCGCGGCGAGGTGGACCTGGTCATGGTGGGCGCCGACCGGGTGACTCGGCGCGGCGACGTGTGCAACAAGATCGGGACGTACCTCAAGGCGCTCGCGGCGCACGCGAACGGTGTCCCGTTCTACGCCGCGGTGCCGACGCCGACCATCGATTGGGGCATCGAGGACGCGATGCGCGAGATTCCGATCGAGGAGCGCGCCGAGGACGAGGTGCGCATCGTCCGTGGGCTCGATCCGGAAGGCCGTTTCGCGGAGGTGACGATCGCGCCGGCCACGACCGCGGTCGCCAACCCCGCTTTCGACGTGACGCCCGCGGAGCTCGTCAGCGCGATCGTCACCGAGAAGGGCGTGGTGCGCGCGAACGAGCGCGAGCTCGCCGCGCTGCGGCCGCGGCTCAGGCAAGCGACGCTTCCGTGAACGAGGCCGAGGCGCGCGAGCGCGTCGTCGCCGCGGCCCGACGCATGCGCGAGCTGGGATTGAATCCGGGCCGCTCGGGCAACGCGAGCCTGCGATTCGGCGGCGGTTTCCTCGTGACGCCGTCGGGAGTTGCATACGAGCGCCTGCGTGCAGAGGACATCGTGCGGGTCGAGCTCGCGAGCGGCCAAGCGCAGGGCTCGCGGGCGCCGTCCTCCGAATGGCGCCTGCATCGCGACGTCTACGAGCGACGCCCCGAAGCGGGCGGCATCGCGCACACCCACTCGCCGTGGGCGACCACGCTCGCGTGCCTGCGCCGGCCGATCCCGCCGTTCCACTACGAGGTCGCGTTCGCCGGCGGGAGCGACATCCGTTGCGCCGAGTACGAGACTTTCGGCACGCAGGCGCTTTCCGATCGCGCGACGGCGGCGCTCGAGGGACGGCGCGCGTGCCTCCTCGCCAATCACGGCGCGGTCGCCCTGGGCGCCACGCTCGAAGACGCGGTCGAGCTGGCCGAGCGGGTCGAGGCCCTCGCGCGGCTCTACTGCCAGGCGCTGCAGCTCGGAGAACCCGTTCTCCTGGACGAGGTCGAAATGGCGCAGGTCGCGGAGAAATTCCGCACCTACGGAAAATAATGGGGACAGTCCCCTGTTTCTCTTAGGCGGAACAGCACGCCGGACGCAACGTCGTTCCGTCTAAGGGAAAAAGGGGACTGTCCCCGAATTGGGCGATAATTATGTTTTGAATGGCCGGCCCGATCGTCATTGGCCGGCCTCGCACGGAGGAGCCGCAAATGCATGCACAAGCTGCGCCCGTCGCGGGCGCCGCGCCGACGCGCAATGCCAAGCTGCTGAAATGGGTCGAGGAAGTCGCGGCCCTCACCCAGCCGGACCGCATCTATTGGTGCGACGGATCGGATGCGGAGTACGACCGCCTCTGCGCGGAGCTGGTCGCCGCAGGCACGTTCACGAAGCTCGATCCGCAGCTGCGGCCCAACTCGTATCTCGCGCGCTCCGTTCCGTCCGACGTCGCGCGCGTGGAGGACCGCACGTTCATCTGCGCGCGCACGAAGGAAGAGGCGGGCCCGACCAACAACTGGGTCGAGCCGCAGGAGATGCGCCGCACCCTCGACGGGCTCTTCAAGGGCTCGATGCGCGGGCGCACGATGTACGTGATCCCGTTCAGCATGGGACCGCTGGGCTCGCACATCGCGCAGATCGGGGTGGAGATCTCCGACTCGGCCTATGTCGCGGTGAGCATGAAGATCATGACGCGCATGGGCCGCAAGGTCCTCGACGTGCTGGGCGACGGCGAATTCGTGCCGTGCCTGCATTCGGTCGGCGCGCCGCTCGCGCCGGGCGAGAAGGACGTGCCGTGGCCGTGCAACAAGGACCACAAGTACATCGTTCATTTCCCGGAAACGAAGGAGATCATGTCCTTCGGCTCGGGCTACGGCGGCAACGCGCTGCTCGGCAAGAAGTGCATGGCGCTTCGCATCGCCTCGGTGATGGGCCGCGAGCAGGGCTGGCTCGCCGAGCACATGCTGATCCTCGGGGTGCAGTCGCCCGAAGGCAGGAAGCACTACATCACCGCGGCCTTCCCCAGCGCCTGCGGCAAGACCAACTTCGCGATGCTGATCCCGCCGCCCGCGTTCCAGGGCTGGAAGGTGACCACCATCGGCGACGACATCGCGTGGATCAAGCCGCACAAGGACGGACGCGTCTACGCGATCAACCCGGAAGCCGGCATGTTCGGCGTAGCACCCGGCACGGGCTACGACACCAACCCGAACTGCATGGAGGCGATCAAGAGGAACACGATCTTCACCAACGTCGCGCTGACTCCCGAGGGCGACGTATGGTGGGAGGGAATGACCAAGGAGCCGCCGCCGAAGCTCACCGACTGGACCGGCAAGGAGTGGTCGCCCGGATGCGGACGTCCCGCGGCGCACCCCAACGCGCGCTTCACCGTCGCCATGCAGCAGGTGCCCTCGCTCGATCCGCACTGGGACGACCCCGACGGCGTGCCGATCGACGCCTTCATCTTCGGCGGACGGCGCACGACGACGGTCCCGCTGGTCACCGAGGCGCGCAACTGGAGCGACGGCGTGTACATGGCCGCGACGCTCGGCTCCGAGACCACGGCCGCGATCACGGGACAAGTGGGCGTGGTGCGCCGCGACCCGTTCGCGATGATCGCGTTCTGCGGCTACAACATGTCGGATTACTTCGCGCACTGGCTCGCCTTCGGCCGCAAGGTCGCGAAGGCTCCGCGCATCTACCTCGTGAACTGGTTCCGCAAGGACGCGAACGGCAAGTTCATCTGGCCGGGCTACGGCGAGAACATGCGCGTGCTCAAGTGGATCGTCGAGCGCGTGGAAGGCAAGGCCGAAGCGAAGGAGACGCCGCTCGGCCACGTGCCGGCCACGCTCGACATGGCGGGCCTCGCGAGCTTCGATCCCGAGCGCTTCAAGGCCGTCACCTCGGTCGACCCCTCGCAGTGGAGCGCGGAGATGAAGCTGCACCAGGAGATGCTCGGCAAGAGGCTCGAGGGCCGCGCGCCGCCGGAGATCCAGAAGCGCTACGAGGAGCTCAACAAGCAGTTCGTGTAGCGGGCGTTTCGAAACGCTCGAGCTCCGCCCGGCCGAGGCGGCGCTTCGCGGCGGCGGTGCGCTTCACCACGATGCTCACGCGCGGCGTCTGCCGGGCCGGCGCGGGCTTGCGCGGCGTCGCCCGCGACGAAGCGACCACGCCGCGCGCCACGAGCCCCTGGCCGCCTTCGTTCTCGCTCGCGAACACGAAGACGATGTCGCCCTCGGCGATCCTCCGGCCTCCGTACATGGTCTTCTGCGCGCGGAACTCCCACGTCTTCGCGCCGGTATCGGCGACGCGCGCCTTGATCGCGTAGATCATCGGCCGCGAGCGGCGTGCGAGGCCGCGCCGATCAGCAGCGGGCCCGCCGGCGCCAACGCGGGCCGGTTCAAGAAGAGAAGCCGGAGGCTCGCGACGATCGCGAGCGCGGTGTCCGTGTTCGACATGACGAGCTCCGTCCGGTGGCGAAGCGCGTACTTTGCCACGATGCGAACCGGCGAGGCTCACGCCTGCGCGCGCAGGTCCTTGCTCATGATGATGCTGCGATAATTCTTGCCGCTCCACTGGACCGACGAGACGGATCGGTATCCGCGGCGCACGTAGAACGCCACCAGCTGCGGGGCGGATGCGGCGGTATCGAGCGCCACCTCGGAGAATCCCAGCTTCTTCACCCAGGCTTCGGCATGGGCGAGCAGCAGCGAGCCGACACCCCGGTCGCGGCAATGGGGCGCGACGCCGAACTGGTGGATGCTCGCGGTCCTCGGACGGTCGAACAGCTCCCCGAGCGGATTGGGAACGACCGAGTTCACGAGGATGGTGCCCACGAGCTGCCCGTCCTGCGCGGCGACGAAGCACTGCCCGTGCTCGACGCGGCGGCGCGTCGTCTCGACGGTCTGGTCCGCGGCGGTGAAATTGAGACCGATGCGGGCGAGGCTCGCATGGGCGCGGTGGAGGAGCTTCGTCAGCTCCTCGATCGAATCCTCGCCGCGCAGGGCCCGTATCGACACGTGCGCGTGCGGATTCCGCGCCAAGACGACGTCGCTCCTCGCGGCCATGCCGGACTCCCGGTGGTATCACCAGGTTGCGATTGTCGAACCGGAGGCGTCCCGGGGGATGTGATCGCCGTCACGATCCCGGTTTCGGTTGTAGCCCACGCCGCCGGCCGGCGAGCGGCAGGCCGCGGGCCCGGCGAAGGCTTGACGGCGCCTGTTAGTAAGGCTAGGCTTACGGTAAGTTTATTCTTACCGCTATCCGATGCTCCCCGCCAAACCGCAGCTGGCCGCCCTGGCGGATCCCACCCGCCGGGCGATCTTCGAGAGGCTCGCGAAGCGGCCCATGGCCGTGGGCGAGCTGGCGTCGGCCTTCCCGGTGTCGAGGCCCGCCGTTTCGCAGCACCTGCGCGTGCTCCGGGCGGCGAAGCTGGTCGTCCACGAGACGCAGGGCACGCGCAACATCTATCGGGTGAATCCCGAGGGCATCGCCGCGCTTCGCCGTTACCTGGACAACCTCTGGACTCGCGCGCTGGGAGACTTCAAGGCCGCGGCGGAGGCCTCCTATCACCGAGCCGGAAAGGACCGAACATGAGCGTCGACGTGCGCAACATCCTCGTGCGCAAGAACCTTCTCGTGAACGTTCCGCAGGACCACGCGTTCCGCACCTTCACCGAGCACATCGATTCGTGGTGGCCCCGGCCGCATCACATCGGCGGCAAGGAACCGTTCACCGCGATCCTCGAGCCGCGGGTGGGAGGCCGATGGTTCGAGCGCGCCGCCGACGGGAGCGAATGCAACTGGGGCAAGGTGCTCGCATGGGAGCCGCCGAAGCGCCTGGTCCTCGAATGGGACATCAACGCGGACTGGAAATACCAGGAGGATCTCGGCACGGAGGTGGAGATCCAGTTCGTCGCGCAGGGCGCCGAGGCCACGCGCGTGATCCTCGAGCACCGCAAGCTCGAGCGCTACGGCGACCGCGCGCAGATGATGAAAGCGATGTTCGAATCTGACGGCGCCTGGGTCGCAACGCTGGCGGCGATGGCGCAGGCGGCCGAGCGCAGCTGGAAGGCCGCCCGATGAGAGCTTCCCCGCTCCTGAAAGCCGCCTCGGTCGTGAGCGGCCTGTTGTTCGTCGGCCACACGCTCGGCATGCCGTGGACTCCCGACCGGTCGGCGCGCGGTGCGACGCTCGTGGCCGACATGAAGGCGCTGCGCTTCCCGGTCATGGGCTTCGAGCGCGGCTACTGGGATTTCTACGAGGGATTCGGCCTCACCGTGTCGGTCTTCCTGCTGGCGTTCACGGTATTGCTCTGGCAGGCGGCGCGGATGGCCGCGCGCGCGCCCGAGTCGGCGCGGCCGATCATCGCGACCTCGCTCGGCGCGTTCGGGGGAATGGCGATTCTCGAGCCGCTCTATTTCTTCGCCGCGCCGATCGTCCTCACCGTGCCGATCGTGGCGCTGCTCGCGTGGGCGTTGCTCGAACTTTCGCCGGGGCGCGCGAGCTAGCCCATGTTCGGCTGCCCGTTCGACGCGGTGACGCCGCCGTCTACCGGCAGGTTCACGCCGGTCACGAAGCGCGCATCCTCGCTCGCGAGGAAGGCGATCACCGGCGCGATGTCCTCGGGCATCGCGATCCGCCCCAGCGGCATGCGCTCCATGAATTTCTTCACGAGCTTGCGGCTCTTCGCCATGCCGCGCGTCATGTTGGTGAGCGTGAAGCTCGGGCACACGGAGTTCACCCGCACGCCCTCGCGTCCGTAGTCCATCGCCATCGCGCGCGTGAGGTTCACGATGGCGCCCTTCGAGGCGTCGTAGGCGGCCATCGCCCAGTCGCCGCCGAGCCCCGAGACCGAGGCGGTGTTCACGATGCACCCCTGGGTCTTGAGCAGGTACGGCAGCGCCGCGCGCGAGCCGTTGAAGACGCCGCCGGCGTTCACCGCCATCACGCGCTCCCACTCCGCGACCTTGGTCCTGGTCACCGTGCTGCCCGCGAAGATGCCGGCGTTGTTCACCATCACGTCGAGCTGGCCGAAATCGCGAACGGTGGCCTGGACCACGGCCTCGATGTCGCCGTAGCGGGCCACGTTCGCCACGCGCACGGTGGTGCGCTCGCGCGGCAGGTCGGAGGCCACCGAGGCGATGTTCTTCCGATGGTCGCCCACGAGCACCACCGCCGCGCCTTCCTCGGAGAAGCGCCGCGCCGCCGCCGCGCCGATGCCCGAGCCCGCCCCCGTCACGATCACCACCTTGCCGTCGAAGCGCATCGCCCTCTCCTGTCGCGAAATCGGGTTTGGACCGGCGCGTACGGCGTTCGTGCCGTCATCGGTTCGCCAGAATCCGCCCGCACTCGCGCATGCCGCGTCCCTTCCCATGCCGCGCCGCCACCGCGCAATACGGGCAACCACATGGGAAGGAGCGGCGAATGGACAGGATGCAGGCGACGGCGGCGGTGCTCGCGGCGATGACGCTCGCGGCGGGGCTCGCGGTGGGCGGGCTCGCCGTGGCCCGCGGGATGGCGCGCTTCAAGTCCGAGGTGCGGACCGTCACCGTGAAGGGGCTCGTCGAGCGCGAGGTGCAGTCCGACGAAGCGGAATGGCGACTCGGCTTCCGCCGCGCGGGCAACGCGCTTCCGGAGCTCTATGCCGGCGTGCGCTCCGATCGCGACGCGGTGGCCACGTTCCTGCACGAGCACGGCTTCCGTCCGGACGAGCTCGAGGTGCAGCCCACCCGCGCCGTCGACAAGCTCGCGCAGGATTACGGCGATGGCCGCGGCATTCGGCTGCGCTACGTCGTCTCCGGCGCCATCGTCGTGCGCACGAAAAACGTCGCCGCCGTGCAGGCCGCGCTCGCGGCGACCGACGCGCTGGTGCGCTCGGGCGTCGTGCTCGACACGGGCGACACGGGAAGCGCCAATCCGCGCTTCATCGTCTCGGGCTTCAACGCGCTGCGCCCGCAGCTTCTCGCCGATGCCACGAAGAATGCCCGCGCCACGGCGCGCCAGTTCGCCGCCGATTCGGGCGCGCGCGTCGGACGCATCGTCTCGGCGAACCAGGGCGCGATCCAGATCTTCGGCTCCGACGGCCACGACGAATCCGCGCCCTACTCGCCCACCAGCACGCCGAGGAAGGAGATCCGCGTCGTGAGCACGTTCCAGTTCGCGCTCGAATAGCCGCTCCACGTAGAATGGGCGCCCGGTCTTGCGTCGAGGCACCCCGATGTTCGAATCCGCCGTCCGCGAGCGCTCCGAGTCGCTCGTGCGCACGCTGCTCGAATCCGTGCGCATCGCCTCCGTGAGCCTCACCGGCGAGGGGATCGCCGACCAGGTCGAGTTCCTGCGCAAACGCCTCGCCGGCTGGGGCTTCGCGGTCGAGGTGCATCCGACCTCGAGCCATCCCATCGTCTACGCCGAGGCGGGACCGAAGGACGCGCGCTTCACCTGGCTCCTGTACGGGCACTACGACGTCTATCCCGCGGACGAGAAGCAGGAAGGCTGGCGCACGAAGCCCTTCGAGCCCGTGGTGGAAGGCGATCGCGTGTGGGGCCGTGGCACCGGCGACAACAAGGGCCAGCACCTCGCGATGCTCCACGCGGTCGCGTTGTGGCGCGAGCTGCACGGCGAGCTTCCGATCCGCGTCAAGGTGATCCTCGAGGGCGACGAGGAGACGGGGAGCGTGCCGCTGCCGGCGTTCGTGGAAGCCAACCGCGAGCGGCTCGGCGCGGACCTCTGCTGCTACTCGGACGGCCCGATGTTCCCGAACGACCAGCCGGTGCTCCTCATGGGCGTGCGCGGCAACCTCGGGCTGGAATTCGTCGCGAAGGGCGCGAAGAGGAATTTGCACTCGGGCAATTTCGGCGGCGTGGCGCCCAATCCGACGCTCGATCTCATCCACCTGCTTTCGGAGATGGTCGATCGCGATGGCCGCCTGCAGGTTGCGGGCGCGCGCTACGCGGACATGCAGGTGGCACCCGCGGACCTCGAGGCGGTGCGTGCGCTGAAGGTCGACCACGCGGGATTCCGCGACAGCGTGGGCGTGGAGCCCACCACCGGGGACGACGACGCGCTCTTCCACGAGCGGCTGATGCTGCGGCCCGCGTTCAACGTGTCCGGATTCGCTTCCGGCTATACGGGCCCGGGACAGAAGACGATCATCTACAAGGAGGCGCTCGCGAAGGCGGACGTGCGCCTCGTGGGCGGCCAGGATCCGCAAGCCGTGTACGAAGCGATCCGCCGCTTCGCCGCCGATCGCGGGTACTCGAACATCGAGATCCGCTGCATCAAGTCGACGCCGCCCTCGCGCACGCCTCTCGACCATCGCTTCGTCGCCGCGGTGAAGGAGTCGGTCGCGAAGGGCTTCGGCCGCGAGCCGCTGGTGGTGCCCTCGCTCGGCGGCACGACGCCCGACTTCGTGTTCACGAAGC
>Ga0068855_100004320_pt1 | contig 17377 bp, 11 predicted proteins | sample KBSCornC52_FD_66592 | JGI IMG/M metagenome (GOLD analysis project Ga0068855, IMG submission 66592) | Corn rhizosphere microbial communities from Kellogg Biological Station, Michigan, USA - KBS Corn C5-2 | ecosystem: Host-associated > Plants > Roots > Rhizosphere > Soil ...
GCTGATCGCGTGCCGCAATTGTTCTTCTCGAAATATCCGATGCGGAAACGCATACCTGCGAGTTCGAGTCCGCAACAGTCGCTCGCACTGGCCATCGCTCGTACTGGCGAAGAACTGCCGGCTGCCCTAGGTACCCTCAAACCTTTTCGACTCAGCAGCACCAAGCTGGACGCTTTTTCTCAAGGAACTCACGCGAAAGCCGCGTCCGCCATCGATGCCTCGAAAGACAAAGACACTGACGAGCTCAATGCCGCGCAACGCGATTTAGCAAATCGCTTCAGCACTCCTTTGAAACGCGGGCTTGGTTTCGCCGATGTATTGTTACGGCTGCTCGGTTATCGACGATCCGCTGGCGCAGCGACCGATGCGGAGGCAAGTAGTTCTGCCCCTCTCGCATCGGGAAGCGTCGAGCAACATATCGCAACGATTGCGTCACGCACCGTAGTCGGCAAATCCGCTGCTGCGCAAACGCGCGCGGCGCAATCAGGCATGACGCTGCCGGAATGGGACTATCACCAAAATCGCTATCGCCTCGACTACGTACACCTGCGTGAAATATTGCCTCTTGCCGACGAAACAGCCCGCACGTCCTCACTTCGTACGCCCGTTCCAGGACTTCCGGCTGCGCTAGCCCGCGCCGGCATGGAGTTCGAACGCGTGCATGCACAATCGAGCGGCGCCGATTTGGATTTGGATGCGCTGATCGGCTTGAAGGTGGAGCATCGCCTGAGGCATTCACCGCACGAAAATGTTTACATCGACTCGCGTGCCACGCGGCGCGATATCACGGTCTTGTTGCTGCTCGATATTTCACAATCGACCGGCGAAACCGATGCGCAAGGCGTGTCGATGCTCACCAAGCATCGCGACCTCGGCGCCGAGATCGTCAGGACTTTCGCACAGCTAGGTGCGCGCGTCGCCTTCTGCGGTTTCCATTCATGGGGGCGCATGTCCGTACGCATCGTGCATTTGAAACGCTTCGATGAACAGCCTTCAAAGATGGCAGAACGGCTGAGCGCGCTAACACCTGCCGGACTCACACGTATGGGCGCGGCGCTACGGTATGGAACGGATGCGCTCACGCACGACCATCATCACGTGCACAAACTCATGCTGATGCTCACCGACGGCTTCGCATACGACGACGGCTATGAAGGTCGATATGCACGCGCCGATACCGCACAGGCACTGCGCGAAGCCGAGACAGCAGGCGTCGCAAGCGTGTGCGTCCATCTCGGCACCGATCAAGCCGACTCGATTCTCGGAGAACTCTATGGCGAGGGCGCCTATCTTTGCGCTCGCAACGGACTGGAGATCGCAAGGCCGCTCGGACGCGTGATCGATGCCGCCTTGCGCCGGGCATCGCATGCGAGATTCGGCCGCCGCGCCCAAGGCCGCGGCGCGCCGAGGCCGGGCGCGAGAATGTAATCCGCTAACGGCGTCGTTAAGTTGTTCGAGACTCTTCCTCTTCCGGGACGCGGGCACTACCATGCTGCCTTCTTCATGGAATTACATATATAACAACACGGGATGGACGGAGCGTATCGAGTGCCGGCGTCCAAGGAGCTTATGAGAAAGCGTTCACTCAAAAGGACGGCGCACCCCAAGCGAGTGCAGCCTCTGCGACGAAAGCCGAGCACGTCAGCGCGCAGCAAGGAAGGGTTCAACGGGCGTCTCGCATTGACGGTCGCCGATCGAATCACGGATGAGATTCGGGCGGCGGGCTGGCCGATCGGTCAGCGGCTAGGCACGGAAGCGGAACTGATGCGCCGCTATAAAGTAAGTCGCGAACCGCTGCGGCAGGGAGTCCGGCTGCTCGAGTTCCAAGGACTGCTCAGAGTCGAGCGCGGCGCACGGGGCGGCCTCGTCATCCAAGCGCCGGCTTCTCAGGCCGTCTCAGAGATATTGCGAACCTATCTGCAATTGAACGACATCGCCGCCGAACAAATCCTGGCAGCCATTCTCGTCATGCAACGGTTCATCGGAGCCCGCGCTGTACGCAACATCACTCAGGAGCAAATCCTGCAGCTGCGTGCTGCCATCGAAAATGCCGCCGCAGCCGCACAGCAGCAGGTGTATGGAACGAACTACTACAACGAGATCAGCGAAATCGTATCGCGCTCGTCCATGCATCCGGTCGCAATGATCTTTTCAAACGCACTGCGGCATGCTGCCAATACCTTCAGTAGTCAGCGACTCTGGACCAAGCAAGAACTGCGAACAGTGCATCAGCAGAATTTCGACCTATATTCGAGCATGGTGGACGCGCTCATCAAACGCGACCTCGAGACATATATGAAGGTCCGCGAAGACATGGTGCTACTGACGCAAAACGAATTCGAACGCGTGCAGCAGAGACATCGCAAGAACGTCAGCCTGCGATCTTTCCTGGCCGGCGAATATCAGCAAGCCATCGATACCGCGCAAGAGGAACAGAAGTCGGCGGTGACATTGGCCTATTCCGTCGCAGCAAAGATCCGTCGCGAAAACATGATGGTCGGTACGCCCGTGGGATCGCAGAAAGAATTACTCGAGGGCACCAAGATCAGTCGTGCGGTGCTACGCGAGGCTGCATGCCTTCTCGAATTCTTTGGCGTCGTCGAAGTGCGTGTAGGCACTCAAGGGGGAGTGTTCGTCTCGGCACCCGATCCGCAGCACACGATCGCCGCGGTGGTCACCTATCTAAACTATGAGCACATCGCGCCCGAGGAGAGCGAAGAGTTTCGGCGTCACGTCATGCAGCCCCTCACGAACCAAATCGCGCAACGCATGACGGTGTCGGACGTCATGCGGCTGCGCGCTACGGTCGCGGCCTACAAAACTCCCGTCTCCATGGAAGATCTGCTCGCGCAGTCGAATGCCGTCAACCGCTGCATCCTGTCGCTCGCAGACAATCCCGCCTTGCGTCTATTCGCCGAGATCATGTTGGCGCTTCCCCGCTTCTCGGGTGATCTCACCAACGCGGATGCGCATCGTATTTTCGTCGCGAGAGAAAAATACGTGAGCAATCTATCCGAAGCTTATCTGCGTTCGGACAGGCTGGGGATCGAGCAAAACCTGCAGGCTTTGCAGGAATTGGGCCCGTCGTAACGACGACGCCGCAGTTCGTCATTTGCCGTATTTGACCTGCACCAGCTCGAGCGGATATCCGTCCGGATCTTGGGCAATACCGATGACGTAGTCGCCCAAGTCCCTTGCAGCCATCGTGATCGGTGCTCCGGCGCTGCGCCAAGAGCTGACGGCGGGCGGCTATTGTGTTTCCGTTCCTTAGCGTATTCTCATCGTCACGAGCTGCGAGCGCGCGAAATCATAGGTCGACCATTACAGAAGCGCGCCTCGCGTAACACAAAAATCGAAACGCAGCCCACATCATCGGGCTGCATCCAGGGGAGTTCATGAGCGCCACCGTCAAGGCCGCCGAAGCCAGCGAAAACGTCAGCGTCGCATCCGTTCGATCGTCCGCATATCCGCGCGCGGTGATCGCTTGGACGACGGTGGCCATCTTGTTCGTTCTGTACGTGCTCTCTCTACTCGATCGCCAGCTCATTTCGCTGCTCGTGCAACCGATCCGCCGCGATCTCGGTATTACGGATTTCGAAGTCAGTCTACTGTCCGGCTTCGCTTTCGGCGTGTGTTATGCGATCTGCGGCTTGCCCATCGGCTGGCTGGTCGATCGCGTCTCGCGGCGCTCGGTCATTTTCTGGGGCGTCATGATGTGGTCGATGGCCACGACGCTGTGCGGTTTGGCGAAAAACTATTTCTATTTGTTTCTGGCACGCATCGGCGTAGGCGCAGGTGAAGCGGCATTGAGTCCCGCATCGTATTCGCTTCTCGCGGATACCTTTCCAACTAATCGGCTCACCTTGGCGGTGAATATTTACTCCCTCGGTGGCCCTGCCGGCATCGGCGCCGCTTGGATCGTCGGAGGACTCATCGTCGGCAACATCAGCGGCACTTCGGTGGACGTGCCTGTGTTCGGCGCGGTGCGCGATTGGCAGCTCGTCTTCATCGTGCTAGGACTGCCGGGAGCGTTGCTGGCGTTTCTCGCGTTTGCACTGCGCGAAAAACCGCGCGAAGCGCCTCGTGCGGCGACTAATCAACCGCAATCTAAACTCGATCTCGCAGAAGCATTCAGCTTCATCTGGTCGCGCAGGCGGTTGTTTTTCTGTCATCACCTGGGCTTTACCATCGCCAACGCCGGCAACACCGGCATGGTGATTTGGTATCCGGCCTACATGATGCGCACTTACGGATGGACACCTGCGCAGGCAGGTCCGACGCTCGGCCTCGTGTATGTCGTCGGCGCAACGCTGGGTCTGTTGTTGAGCGGCATAGGCATCGATCGATCCTATGGCAAAGGCTGTACCGATGCGCATATGCGCTGGTTCGCCATATGGCTCGTCGCTGCAACGCCGCTCAGCGTCGCGGGCATCATGAGCGGCAGTCCCAACTTCTTTCTCTTCACCGTATTCGCGCTGCAGGTGTTGATCGCTGGGGTACAAGGCATTGCCGCCGCGAGTCTGCAAATCATCGCACCGTCGCATTTGCGCGGCCGTCTCTCGGCGATATTCCTATTCGTCACGATCTTGCTCGGCATCGGCATGGGTCCTTCCGTCGTCGCCGCGTTCACGGATTTCGTCCTGCGGGATGACAACAAGATCGGCTGGTCGCTCATCCTCACTTCAGTCACGTGTTTCGTCGGCGGCGCAGTGCTGCTGTGGTTGGGCATGGCGCCCTTGCGCGCCGCGGTGGCCGAACAACGCCACCGCGGAACTGTGATTGCATAGGCTAAGCGACGTTCAACGCATCCCGCACGGCATTCGCGATCGGCAGAATCGGATCGGTCTCAGGGCTGGTCGCGTTGAAGAGCTTGTTGTGACAGATGGCCACTGCGAGCTTGGTTTCAGGGTCCGCCCAGCCGATCGAGCCGCCCTGCCCCGGATGACACAGCGCGCGTGGATGTTTGGCCGAGCACACAGGCGTGTTCGGGCCGCCCAACCAATAGCCGCCGATGCTGATGGGAATGGGAATGTTGAACATCACGGGATCGAGCTCTTCGCTGTGCGCACGCGGCGTATTGAATGTCGACACCAATTTCTTCGAGAGGATGCGCACACCATCGAGTTCACCACCGTTGGCGAGCATGGCCCAGAAGCGTGCTTCGCTGCGTGCAGTAAAAATGCCACCCACACCTGCGACTTCGGCGCGCCTCACATCGGGACGCTCGAATGCGACCGGCGTGAGTGCCACCGCTTCGGGCATGGATGCCAGGAACAACGGCGGCAGATATTCCGCCGGTATAGGCGCCATGGTGTCGATTTGTTTCGCCACTCGCGGCTCCACTGCATCGGGAATACCGATCCACAAATCTTTGATGCCGAGCGGCTCTGCAATCTCTTCGCGGACGAAGCGACCGAGCGAGCGATGCTTCGGGTCCGTGCGCGCCACCAGCTCGCCGATGATCCAGCCGAACGTCATGGATAAGTAAAGTGTCTTAGTGCCCGGCTCGGCAAGCGGCTTGAGCTGCGCGATTTGCTGCGTCATCCATTTCCAGTCGCACATGAGTTGCGGCGTAACGCCTTCCGGCATTTGCGGCACACATGCGCGGTGGGTCAACGCATCGCGGACCTTGGTGCGCTCCTTGCCGTTGGCGGCATATTCGGGCCAGTACTTGGTGATCGGCGCGTCGTAATCGATGAGGCCGCGATCGGCTTGCACGTGCAGCGCCGTCGCAGCGACTGCTTTGGTGACCGAATACGTGTTGAACAAAGTATCCGCATCCACTTTACGGCCTGCATCGGGATCAGCGAGACCGCCCCATGCATCGATGACGAGTTCGTTGCCTAAATAGGCCGCGACTTGCAGACCTATTTCCTTGCCTTCACGGATGGCACGGTCGATCGCTGCTTGCACCTTAGCATTGGCATCGGGACGCACGGAACGACTTGCACTGCTCATTGATTTTCCCTCATCCGATTTCATCCGAATTTCACATGTTGCATCGACACGTCGGCCGGCGCCGAGAGCGCATCTTCCAGAATCAAATCCGCAGCGCGGCCGGCCATTGCCATCGCCGGTGCGTTCGTGTTGCCGGACACCATGGTCGGCATGACCGAGATATCGACGACGCGCAGGCCGCTCACGCCACGCACACGTAGACGTTCGTCGACGACACTCGTTGCATCCTGGCCCATTTTGCACGTGCCGCACGCGTGATAGCCGGACTGGCCCTTGTGCGCGAACGCATCGATGATTTCGTCGTCCGATTGCACTTGCGCGCCGGGCGTCGTTTCCTCTGCCAGATAAGGACGCAAGACATCTTGCGCGAGCAAGCGGCGAATGAAATGGACCATGTCCACGCTGGTCCGCCGATCGTATGCGTCGGTCATGTAGTTGGGGCGAATCGTCGCAGGCTCGTTCGCATCGGCGGAACGTATGGTCACGGTGCCTTGACTCACCGGTCTCAAGATGTAACCGAAAAACTGCATGCCCGGAAACGACTCGAAGCGTTTGGCCGGATCGTCGAGATCGAGCGAGTACGGCGCAAACATGAGCTGAATGTCGGGACGGTCGACATCCGGACGCGACTTGGCGAAGCCACCCACGTCATACGAGCCGGTAGCCATCGGTCCGCTCTTGAAAAGCGAATACTGCAGCATGTTCTTCATCAAGTGCATGCCTGCGAATTGATGGTTTTGACTCCATTCGCGCGACTTCAAGCGGTGTTGAACGAAGAGCAGACGGTGCTCGCGCATATTCATGCCGCACCCTGGACTGTCGGCAATCACGGCAATTCCGTAATGGCGCAACAGTTCGGCTGGACCGACACCGGAGAGCTGCAGGATCTTGGGTGACTGCAATGCGCCGGCGCTCAATATGATCTCGCGACCGCGAAACTCCTTCTTTTCCCCCGCTGCATCGGTCGATACACCGACGGCACGCCGTCCTTCGAACAATACTTTGTGCACGAGTGTGTTCGTGAGCACTTCGAGATTCGAGCGTCGCATCGCTGGTTTCAAGAATGCTTCGGCCGAGCTTTGTCTTACGCCTCGTTTGATCGTGCAGCTCAAGTAACCGATGCCGGCGGTTTCCAACCGGTTGAGATCGTCACGCCTCGGCAGGCCCATCTTGGTACCGGCTTCGATGATGGCTTCCGCAACCGGATGACTTCCGGGATAGGGCGAGACACCCAACGGCCCACTCTTGCCGCGCAATTCATCTGCGCCGAGCGCATGGTCTTCCATGCGCTTGAAGTAAGGCGCCATGGTGCGCCATCCCCAGCCCTTGCATCCCAGCGATTCCCAATGATCGTAATCCTGCGGCTGGCCACGCACGTACACCATGCCGTTCACGGAGCTCGAGCCGCCGAGTGTCTTGCCGCGCGCCCAGAATTCGGGCTTGTTGCCGTTGCCCGTCTCGGGCTCGGTCGCGAAGAACCACGCGTGCTTGGGATCGCTGAGCAGCTTGCCGAATCCCTTGGGAATGCGGATGAGCGGATTCGTGTCCGGCGGCCCCGCCTCGATCAACAAAACGCGATGGTTGGGATTCTTCGAGAGCGCTTCCGCCAACACGCAACCGGATGAACCCGCACCCACGATGATGTAGTCGAACTCAGTCACGGCAACCTCGCTGCGGACACCGCCGCAGAAACGAATCGCTCAAGCATAGCAAATTGTCTGTGGGCACATACATCAGTGTGCCCACGATATGCCCGCGGGGACGGAGCGTCTCTACCCCATCGTGACGGCAATCGCTTTCACGATTTCCGCAAACTCATCCGACAAATCTTTCGGACGCACGACCTTGGCGAAACTCTCGATCTCGCCGATGTGGCTCGCAATGTCGTCGGCGCTCGCCGGTGTATCGCGTGGGCCGACCCAGCCGTCGCTCAATGCGACAAAAGCCTTGGCATAGCGGCCCCAAGTCGCGGAATAAATGCTGTGCGTGCTCTTACATGCCTCGCTCGCCAAGTAGACGACCATGGGCGTGACGAAATGCGGATCCAGCGTGTTGCCCGCGTACTTGGCGACGCTGGCAAATTGCTCCGTGAACTGTTTCATTTGCGCTTCGGGCATGGCCTTCTCCATGCGGCTCATTGCAGTCGGCAATAGCGCGTTGCAGAGAATTCCGTGCGCCGCACCTTCGAGCGAGAGCACGTGCATGAGACCGACCAGGCCCGCTTTGGCGGCACCGTAAGCAGCTTGCGTCGGATTACCCAGCATGCCCGCAGCGGACGATGCCACGACGATGCGACCGTAGCGCTGTTGTTTCATGATCTTGTACGCGGGCTGTGTCACATAAAACGCGCCCTTGAGATGCACTTGAAGAATGGAGTCGAGAATATCGTCGGTGATTTCTTCGAACGGCGCGTTGCGCAGATGACCGGCGTTGTTAATGACGATGTCCACGCGACCGAAGTTGTCGACAGCCGTCTTGACGATGGCCTCACCTCCCGCGCGCGTGCCGACAGAATCGTAGTTCGCTACGGCAGTGCCGCCGGCATCGCGAATCTCCTTCACGACTTGATCGGCCATCGAATGCGAACTGCCTTTGCCGTCGAACGCACCACCGAGATCATTCACCACGACTGAAGCGCCGCGGCGCGCGAGCTCCATCGCGTAGGTGCGCCCGAGACCACCGCCGCTGCCTGTCACGATGGCCACACGATTCTTGAACGAGATGCTCATACCCGAACCCCCTTTTACAAAGTGACTTGAGCGCCGCAAAGAAATTCAAATAAGCTTGCATGCTCATCGCGCGCTGGCATGCCCATCGTGCGGCGTCGAAAAACTCATCTCAGCCTAGTGAGACTCCTTCCTCGATGCCACTCCCAAGCGGCAGGCCCGTCCTCAATCAACGATAGCGTGCTATGACCGATCGAAGCTTATACCTCTACGAACGACGCGGCTCTGACTATGTGCCCACGGATCTTTGCGTGGGACCTTGGTCGGGACAGACACAAAACGGTGCCATGGTTGCGGGACTTCTGGCGCAAGTGCTCGACAGCACGCCCACGCGAATCCCGATGATTCCCATGGATTTTCATTTGGAGATATTGAAGCCCGTGCCGTTTGCACCGTTGACGATCGACGTGCGCGTGGTCCGCGACGGGCAAAAGTTGCAAGTCCTGCAAGCATCGCTGCGCGCCGGTACGAACGAAATCGCGCTCGCAACCTTGGTCAAATTGCGAAACGCTCCTGAAATTGCACCGGTACAGAGCATCGTTCCTCACTCGGAACCGTTACCGGAAACGCTCCCGCGCATGGAAGTCGATTATGCTTACTTCCAATTCGTCGACATCCGCCTGCTGCGCGGCGCATTCAACGAGTTGGGGCCGGGCGCTGCATGGATGCGAGTTTGCGGAGACATCTTGGCGGGCAGCGACAATACTTCGCTCGGCGCTCTAGCCCTCTGCGCCGATGCGGGCAGCGGTCTCGCTGCGTTCGTTTCACGCTCCGAATGGGTCTATCCCAACGTGTCGCTGGCGATCCACATGCACCGCCCCATGACCGGCAAGTGGGCGCTGATGGATAGCACGACCCGCACGCAAGGCCACGGTGTCGCGCAAATCCACAGCACGCTCTCGGACACTTCGTCTTCTTTCGGACAAGTCCAGCAGTCGGTCATTTTCGAACCGATAGGCGAGCAGCACTCGGTTCGCCCGAGCCCTTTCGGCGGGTAAATCGCCCGTCCATACGCGGTGCTTCCCTTTTCGCCGCACATGCGTTCATATATGCGCACAACATTCAAGAGCAGCCGCGGCATCGGCTGCTCATTAGGGGGCTCCAGTGAATTCACCGATCGCCGCTTCACGTTCGCTTGCCCGCAGCCAGCCGGGCATCTTGTTCTTCGCCTTGATGCTCGGCCATATGTCGCAGGGCCTCACCTTCACCGCATATATCGCAGCGTTGCCGCAACTGGCGCATGCGCTCGGCGCCAACGGCGAACTGATCGCGCAAATGAGCATTGCCATCGCCGCGCTCGGCACGATGACAGGCGCGCTTGCGAGCGGTTGGGTTCTGGAAAAGGCGGGTACGCGCACGACGATGCTCGTATTTCTAGTGGTCTATGGAATTGCAGGCACGGGTGGCTATGTGCTGCGCGATCCAGTGACTCTGCTCGGCTCGCGTTTCCTCGTGGGCTTCGCTTGCGCCTGCATGGTCACCGCATGTGTGTGGGGCATCGCCGCCGAATACACAGGCGATCGCCGTGCCAGAGCCCTGGGTGCTTCCGCAGCACTCGGCAGTTTCACTTCACTCGCGAGCACATTGCTGGGTGGTTATCTGACTGAACACGCCGGATGGCCGAATGCCTTCCTGCAATATCCGGTGTTCGCGGTGTATGGTCTCGTGATGGTGAGCATGGGTTTGCGTCAAGCGAAGCCGGAGCTCACGACCGCAAATCAAGTACAACAACCCTTCTTCGCACGGATGCTGCCTTTCTATGCACTTGCTAGCTTGATCTCGACAGTAATGTTCATGGGCTCGACACAATTTGCGTTCTTGCTGGAAGAAGACGGCATCACGAATGCAGGCACGCGCTCGCTCATCATGAGCGGCATCACCATCGTGTCGACCTTGACGAGTTTCGGATATGGCCCGATTCAGCAGCGCCTCGGCGCTCTCGGCGCGTTCGTACTCTCGCTTGCCTGCATTTCAGCGGGTCTCACATCGATCGGCGCCGGCATAGATCCTTCCTATGCAGTGTTGGGTGCCGGATTCATGGGCCTCTATGTCGGCATCGTCATGCCCTACATTCATCACGTGGTCACGGAGCGCACGGATGAATTCGCGAGAAGCCGCGCCCTCGGCGTCCTCAACGCATTCAACTTCCTCGGCGCGTTCTTGAATCCTTTGATCTTCGCGCCGCTCGCGAAACAATTCGGCCTGCGCAATGTGTTCCTCGGCACTGCCGTCGTCATGCTGGTCCTCTGCATCGGTACTGCCGTGAACTTGCTCCGCAATCGCGGTTCGGCAGCGCAGGAAGCGGAAGCTCTCTCGCACTAAAGGAACCCCCTCCCTGCCCTCCCCCGCAACAGCGGGGAGGGTTGGGTGGGGGCACGGTGCCTGCGGCATCGGCGTGAGATCCCGACATAGTGGGGATCTCACGACCATGCCATCATAGATCATCGATTACTTACTGCAGAGGCATCGTGACCCCTCACGACGAGCCTATATGGCGTCCTAGCTCGCAACGCATCGCGGCGGCTCGAATGACTCGCTTCGCCGCAGAAGCCCAGCGGCGCTATGGCGTAAACAGCACTCGATATTCCGATCTGTGGAACTGGTCGATCGCGCAACCGGAACAGTTCTGGTCGTTGCTATGGTCGTTCTGCAATGTCATCGGCCAGCAGGGATCGCGCGTGCTCGCGGGCGGTGACGCTATTACGACAGCCCAGTGGTTTCCAGAAGCCCGCCTGAACTTCGCGCAGAATTTGCTCCGCGGCAATCGTGCCGACGATGCCGATGCCGTCGTGTTTTGGGGCGAGAACAAAGTTCGACGACGACTTACCTACGCAGCGTTGCATGATCAGGTTGCGGCCACAGCAGCCGCGCTGCGTTCCCAAGGCATCGGGCCCGGTGACTGTGTGGCGGCATATATGCCGAACATGCCCGAGACGCTCATCGCCATGCTCGCGGCTGCGAGCATAGGTGCGGTGTTTACTTCGACATCACCCGATTTCGGTGTGCAGGGCGTGCTCGATCGCTTCGAACAAACGCGGCCGAAAATTTTGTTCGCGGCCGACGGCTATTGGTACAACGGCAAACGCATCGATTGCCGCGACAAGCTTCGAGACATCAGCGCTCGCTTGAACATGCTCCAACGATTGGTGCTCGTACCCTATCTCGAAGAACATCCCTCGATCGAGGGCATCGCTAAAGCGCTATCGCTCGATGAGTACTTGGCGCCGCACCGACACGTTCGGGACATCGAATATGCTCAATTGCCCTTCGATCATCCGCTCTACGTGTTGTATTCCTCGGGCACGACCGGCGTTCCGAAGTGCATCGTGCACGGCGCGGGCGGCACCCTGCTGCAACATTTGAAAGAGCATCAACTGCATTGCGACTTGAATCCGGGCGACCGCTTCTTTTACTTCACGACTTGCGGCTGGATGATGTGGAATTATCTGGCTTCGACGCTCGGCAGCGGCGCCACGGTGCTGTTATATGACGGCTCGCCCTTCGCACAAGACGGCCGTATTTTGTTCGAATACGTGCAGGCCGAACGCGCCACTCACTTCGGCGTTTCGGCAAAATTCATCGATGCAGTCCAGAAAGCCGCGCTCACGCCCGGCGAGTCGTTCGATCTGGCGAACATGCGCGTCATTCTCTCGACCGGCAGCCCGTTATCGGCGGAAAGTTTCGAGTTCGTCTATCGCTCCATCAAACAGGACGTACAGCTCAGCTCCATTTCGGGTGGCACGGACATCTGTTCGTGTTTCGTGCTCGGCAGTCCCACGTTACCCGTGTGGCGCGGCGAGATTCAATGTCGAGGATTGGGAATGGCGGTCGATGTCTTCGACGCGAACGGTCGTCCCGTGAAAGAAGAGAAAGGCGAACTGGTTTGCACTCAGCCATTTCCCTGCAGGCCCGTCGGCTTCCTCAACGATCCCGACGGACGCAAATACCGTGCTGCCTATTTCGAGCGCTTTGCAGGCGTGTGGTGCCACGGCGACTTCTGCGAGCTCACCGCACACGACGGCGTGATCATCTACGGCCGCTCGGATGCAACGCTCAATCCCGGCGGCGTGCGCATCGGCACTGCCGAGATTTATAGACAAGTGGAAACGCTGCCGGAAATCCTCGAAGCCGTCGTCATCGGTCAGGAGTGGCAACACGACGTGCGCGTCGTGCTGTTCGTGCGTCTACAAGAAGGTCTCACATTAGACGACGCGCTGCGGACACGCATCAAGAAAAGGGTTCGTGATAACACTACTCCACGGCACGTCCCTGCAAAGATCCTGCAAGTGAGCGACATTCCTCGCACGCGCAGCGGCAAAATAGTCGAACTCGCCGTGCGCAACGTCGTGCACGGCGAGCCCGTGAAGAATATCGAGGCGCTCGCCAATCCGGAGGCGCTCGAGTTGTTCAAAAATCGTGTGGAATTGGGCTGAGTAGTCTCAGGCATCGAGTGCATCGCAATTACTGTGTAAAAACATCACAAAGGAACCTCGCTTGTGCGTCTTGAGTCCGCTACCGTTCTCGTTATAGGAATAATAACGAAAGCTTGATGCCGTCGATCGCCATGAAGGGCCATGGATGAAACTCGAATCGCTCTCCCACGTGTATTTCGTGCTCGCCTTTTTCATGCCGGGGTTCATTTATCGCGGGGTGCTCACTCAATTCGTGCCGTTGCGGTCTGCTCGCCTCTAATCTTCGTAGTTATAGCAACCTATACGTTGCGATCACTTATCACAGCTCCTAGCGAGGCGATCCTCATCCTGTTTGGGATTTTGTTTTTGATTCCCGCCGTGCTCGCAATCTCGATGGCATATCTCATCCAGCACGATGTTTTATCCGGAATTGGCCGTCTGATAAAACTTAAGTTCATTCACCCAATTCCAACGGGATGGGACTGGAAATTTGGAGGAACTTCGCCTTCTTACGTGCTGGTTACATTGGTGAACGGCACAGTCGTTGCGGGGTGGTTCGGAGAGGACTCGATGGCGAGTTCGGATCCGGACCGGCGTGACCTCTTTCTCGAAAAGGTTTATACGATTCCGCCTGACGGATCGGCATGGGTTGAAACTCCGAATTCCGCCGGGATATATTTTGACGGCAAACAGATCGCCGCCATCGAATTTCGGAGTAAAATGACGCGCCATGAGTAAGCACACTTCCCGGAATGATCACAAACCCCTCACAGAGGGTTATCGTCCGCTGCAAAAAGGACCTCGGCCCCCCGGTGGCTATGTTCAACCCCCACCTCCCAAGGGTGGATCAAGTATCATGCCTGCAGGAACACTTCCTCCTGCACCTAAAGCAGAGAAGTGATTCCGGCGTGCTCAAGTTCTAACACGACTATCCCTCGATCATCACGAGTTCAGCTCCTTCCGTGACTTGATCGCCCCGCGCAACGCGCAGCTTGGAAATGCGCCCTGCCGACGGCGCGCGCAGTGTGTGCTCCATCTTCATCGCCTCGATTACCATGAGAGGCTGATTCCGCTCGACAGCCTGCCCCTCCTCGACTAGCACAGTCACGACAGCACCCGGCATCGGCGCTGTGATACGGCCCGAACCGCTGACCTGTTCGTCTGCACGTGCGAGCGGATCGTTCAGCTCCACCGACCAGCTGTTTCCAGCGACGAATAACGTGAGCTTGCATTGTTGGAAAACTGCGGTAGCGCGATAGCGCACACCATCGAGCGTAGCGCTCAAGACATCGCCGTCGAGCGACACATGAGTCACCTTGACCTTGCGTCCGAGTACGGCGATTTCATAGCCATCGCGACGAAACTGTAGCGTGACATTGTGCAAATCGTTCGGGCCTTGCAAACGCAGCTCGTAGTGACTGTCGGCATTCAAATTCCAACCGTTCACGCTATACCACGGCGAATACGGATCAGCGTGCGCGCGTAGACTTCCTTGCGCCGCGGCGGATTGCCGCAACAGAAACGCGAGTCCTGCAAGTGCAAGCACTTCATCTGGAATCTGCGGCGGCGGTGGAATGAGCGCGTCTCGATGACGTTCGATGAAACTCGTATCGATCTCGCCCGCCGCGAATGCCGGATGAGATGCAATCGCTGCCAGAAAACCGATGTTGGTCGTAACGCCTGCGATCTCGTATTCCGCTAGTGCAAGGCGGAGTCGGCGCAGAGCGGATGCACGGTCTTCGTCCCACACGATGAGCTTTGCAATCATCGGATCGTAGTAGACGGAAATTTCGTCGCCCGCGCGCACACCCGTATCGATGCGCACGTGCGGCCCTTCGGTAGGCGTATCGAGATGCGTCAGCAAACCGGTCGAAGGCAGGAAGTCACGCTGGGGATCTTCGGCATAGAGACGCGTCTCGAAAGCATGACCGCGGCGCGTGAGCTGGTCTTGCGTGAAAAGCAACGGTTCGCCTGCGGCCACCCGCAATTGCCACTCGACGAGATCCAATCCAGTAATCATCTCCGTCACTGGATGTTCGACCTGCAAGCGAGTGTTCATTTCGATGAAATAGAACTCTCCGCCGCAGTACATGAACTCAACCGTGCCCGCGCCTACATAGTTTACAGAGCGGGCTGCGGCCACGGCCGCCTCACCGATCCGAGCACGCAGAGGGTCCGGCAACGCCGGCGCGGGCGCTTCTTCGATCACTTTCTGATGGCGGCGTTGGATCGAGCAATCGCGCTCGAAGAGATACACGCAGTGGCCCTGCGCATCCGCAAAAATCTGGATCTCGACATGCCGCGGTTCGATCAGATATTTCTCCAACAGCAACGTATCGTCGCCGAATGCGGCCCTCGATTCGCGCTTGGCGCTGGCGACGGCGTCAGCGAGTTCATTGGCAGAGTGCACGATGCGCATACCCTTACCGCCGCCGCCTGCCGAAGCTTTGACCAGCACGGGATAACCGATGCGATCGGCTTCTGTACGTAGCGTCTGGAGATCCTGCGCAGCGCCGTGATAACCAGGAACGAGCGGCACACCGGCCGCGCTCATGATGCGTTTGGAATCGACTTTCGATCCCATGGCTCGAATGGCTTCTACCGGTGGACCGATGAAGATCACCCCGGCCCGAGCACACGCGCCAGCAAACCCTGCGTTTTCCGACAAAAAGCCATAGCCCGGATGAATCGCCTGGGCTCGCGTACGCTTTGCAACGTCGAGAATGGCATCGCCACGCAAATAGCTTTCGGCTGCCGGTGCAGGGCCTATGCAGATGGCTTCATCGGCCAACTCCACGTGCATCGCGCTCGCATCCGCCTCTGAATACACAGCGACAGTGCGCACGCCCAAACGGCGTGCAGTGCGCATGACGCGCACCGCGATCTCGCCGCGATTCGCGATGACGATCTTTTCGAACATGTTGGAACCTGGATACCTAGCGCCCACCGGCATCACGCCAGCGAGGTTTACGCTTTTCAAGGAAGGCGGCAATTCCTTCCTGACCTTCTTCGGATGCGCGCAGTGTAGCGATGCGTTGCGCTGTCGCCGCAGCAAGTGCGTCATCCGTCACACGGTATGACACAGCTCGAATCAATTCTTTCGCAGCAGTCTGTGCACTCGGACCGCCCTCCAAGAGGGCAGCTACTATCCGTTCGCCTGCTGCAACGAGTTCGCTCGGCGGAACGACTTCATGTACCAGCCCCAAGCGATGCGCTTCCGTGGCAGAGAAACGTTCTGCAGTGAGAAAGTATCTGCGGCACGCACGCGGCCCGATTGCAGCAACCACGTAGGGCGAGATCGTCGCGGGAATCAAACCGATCCGCGCTTCGGTCAACGAAAAGATGACGTTTTCTGCTGCGATGGCTATATCACAAGCCGCGACCAGGCCGACGCCCCCCGCATAAGCGGGTCCCTGTACCAATGCAAGCACCGGTTTCGGACAGCCGTCGATCACCTGTAACAGACGAGCCAACGCTCGTGCATCCCGAAAGTTTTCATCTGGGGAATACGTAGCCATGCGCATCATCCATGCGAGATCGGCTCCCGCCGAGAAGCTGGGGCCGGTCGATGCCAACACGATCACACGCACGGCAGGATCGGCTGCCGCTTGCTCGAACGCTGCCGTCAAATCCGCGACGAACTCGTCATCGAACGCATTGTGCCGTTCCGCGCGCGCGAGCCGGATCGTCACGCGACCGCCATCACCTTTCTCTATGAGAACATTGCTCAAGGGCTGCTCCGATCTCTCACATGCGAAACACACCGAACGTGGTCTTCTCGATCGGCGCATTGAGCGCCGCCGACAGTCCTAGACCGAGCACCATACGCGTGTCGATGGGATCGATGATGCCGTCGTCCCACAATCGCGCACTCGCATAGTACGGATGACCTTGCGTTTCGTACTGGCTGCGGATGGTCTCTTTGAACGCCTGCTCTTCTGTTGCATTCCATGATTTGCCTTTGGAAGCACTCTCTCCACGCACCTGAGCGAGCACCGCAGCCGCTTGCTCACCGCCCATTACGGAAATGCGTGCGTTCGGCCACATCCACAAAAAACGCGGCGAATAAGCGCGTCCGCTCATCGCATAATTGCCCGCGCCGAACGAACCACCGATCACCATAGTCAACTTCGGCACACGCGCGCACGCAACGGCAGTCACCATTTTGGCGCCATCTTTGGCGATGCCGCCCGCTTCGTACTTACGTCCGACCATAAAGCCCGTGATGTTCTGCAGGAAGATCAGAGGAATGCCGCGTTGGCAGCAAAGCTCGATGAAGTG
>Ga0068855_100004321_pt1 | contig 17375 bp, 12 predicted proteins | sample KBSCornC52_FD_66592 | JGI IMG/M metagenome (GOLD analysis project Ga0068855, IMG submission 66592) | Corn rhizosphere microbial communities from Kellogg Biological Station, Michigan, USA - KBS Corn C5-2 | ecosystem: Host-associated > Plants > Roots > Rhizosphere > Soil ...
ATCGGGAAGGCGGCTCCGCAGGTAGTCCCGTAGATACGAACGTGAAACCGACTTTTCTCCGGCAAATGCCAGATAGGCCACAATCCTTCCGTTGCCTGAAGCATTGCCCCGCACCAGCACCGCGGCCTGGCTAACATGCGAATGGCGGAGCAGCACCGACTCGATCTCGCCCAGTTCAACGCGAAAACCCCGTATCTTGACTTGATCGTCGCTGCGGCCCAGAAATTCAATTTCGCCGTTCGGCAACCAACGCCCCAGATCGCCGGTCCTGTACATGCGCAGTCCTGGCTCGGCGGTAAATGGGTCAGGAAAAAACCGTTCCGCCGTCGCCGCCGGACGATACACATAACCGCGGGCCAGGCTGCGGCCGCTGATCCATATTTCACCCGGCTCTCCCGAAACTGCCGGGCTGAGTTCAGCATCGAGAATGTAAATGCTCACGTTCCTGATGGCCGTGCCAATCGTAGGCACGCACGGCTCGTCGGAAGGAGGCACCGTGCAGGAAGTCGCTACCACCGTGTTCTCTGTGGGCCCATAGTTATTCACCACCTGGAACGGCAGTCCGGGTTGCGGCGCGAAATGAAGCTTGTCACCGCCGGTCAGCAACAGCCGCAGCGAAGTTTCCGGCGGCCACTCCAGTTGCAGCACCTTCTCCGCGAGAGGCGTAGGCAGGAACGCGGTGGTAATTTGCTGCTTGATCAGCCATTGCTGCAGCTGTTCCGGATTGACTCGGTCCTGCTCCTCGGGCATGAAGATGGCGGCCCCAGCCGTCAAACTGGGCCACAGCTCCCATACCGACGCGTCAAACCCAAGTCCGGCGATATGCGTTGTGCGCGACGCCTCGGAAATCGAGAAAACTTTTTGATGCCATCGCGAAAGGTTGAACAGGCTGCGATGTTCGACGGCAACACCCTTGGGAACGCCGGTGGAGCCGGAGGTGTAAATCACGTAGGCCAGTTGGCGGGGATCGGAGGGGAGGTTCGGATCGTCGGAGCGCCCGAAGAAGTTTTCCGGGCCGAGAGTGATGGTGGGGCAGCGAAGCGGCGCCAGTTTCGAGACCAACGCCGCGGTTCCTAATAGCACAGTCACCTGAGCATCTTCCAGGATGAAGCGCAGCCGCTCCGCCGGATAAGCGGGATCAAGAGGCACGTAAGCCGCGCCCGCTTTCCACACCGCGAGCATGGTTGCCACCAGTTCCGGCGAGCGGTCCGCCAGGAGAGCAACGGTTGATTCCGGCCTCACGCCGGAGGTGGTAAGTCGCCACGCCAACTGGTTCGCGGCTTTGTCCATCTCCGCAAACGTGAAGCTCTTTTTCCGGCTTACAAGCGCGGTATGATGAGGGAAACGCTCAGCCGTTCGGCGCAGCCATTCATGAACGCACACTGGGATTTGCTCTTGCTCTGGCATAACTGATTCCTTGGCTCCTGGCAGTTGGGCCATGCTCCGCTGGAGCGGCCTGACCGGATAACACCCTGCTATCTCGCCACCATGGCGAATGCGGCGGCGCGCCGCGCGGGTTGCGTGAAGGGCACGCAGGTTTGCGGAGCGGTACAGACAATTTCTCGCGGATAGAGCGTCGGCGCCGCTTCATAATGTCCCAGCAGTTCACCCACCCCCGCAGTTAGGCAGGCCATGCCGATGTTCGCGAAAGGCATAAGCACCACGGGGACACCGCATTCCCTGAATTGCCGGATCAGATAGGTTGGATTGAAGGCATAGGAACGTAATCCTTCAGCGGATGTTACGCCTACCTTGCAGGCGTCCCTTACGATATGAAGGTCCTGATAACCACACCGCGCATAGTATTCGGCCCTGGCATTCGTGGCATAGTCGGTAGTCTGATAAGTGCTGATGATGGCATGAAGCTTCAGATTTTCCATTGCCCTGACCGCGGCTTCCGGATAGTCCATGTTGCCGAAACTATTAAACGGAAACAGCATCAGGTACTCCTCCGGATGCGCGCTTACATGAGGATCATTGAGGATTTTCGGCATCTGCTCCATGCTGCCGAGAATGAAATGGTAGTCGGCGGCGGGAAGACCGCGTTTGCGAAGGCTTTGCTGCCCCCGGCTGATATAGCGCTCTACCACGTCTACTCCGAAATAGCGTTTGCGATGCCGGATAGCCCACTCCATATAGCGGCCATGCATGCATCCAACCTCGATAATCCCGCACAGCCGGCAAGACACCGTATTCAGTATCTGCTCCTCACCTTGCAGAAAAGCAGCGACTTCATCATTAAAGAGCGATGGGTCTATGAAGCGATCCCCATATCCATTTTGATAAAATTCCGGCGTTGTTTCCATGGTTCCTCTGTCTTCTTGAATAGCTTTACCAGGCTTACCTGTGACTCATATGCGGTCGCCGCGGGTGCCTATCCATGCGGGGTTTGACTTTTTCATCATCCAAGTGCCACAGCGGTTTTGTTCAGCAACCAACAATTCAGGAATATTGGTAGTTTCAGGCCAGCGCCTTTGTAGGTGACCGCTTGTTTATAACTAACGCCCCATTGTTCAGAGATTCTTTTGCAGCAATGCCGTGGCGTAGTAGCTTGTAAAAACCTTTTAATCATTGCTTGCCCGGAACACAACTGCCGCGCACGCCGGCTTACCGGGGATAAAAAGAAGCGCTCGCGGGCGGCTTGCGGAAATTCATTTTCTGCTGTGAAAACAGGCTTATAGCGGCCTTTAGGCCTCCATGGGAGGTTGTGTTTGTAAACGAGGGCCCATCCATTATCGAGTCATTTGGGCAGGCTGCCGCCTTCTGAGCTAAAAAGTGGAATTTGCTGCGGGTAGGCTGCCGCCAACATTTGAAAAGATGCGCTGTGCGCGAACAGCCACAATGCATGATCTAGCGGGCACAGATTAGCAGAAGTCATTTTGCAATGCAAGACTTGTAATGCATAACTACAAACTTTTTCTTACGTAATCATGACCACGCAATCTAGATCCAATTCTGGAATTTGTAAATCTTTATGCTGCAGGTGTGGAATGCCCTGATTCTATTTTATAGTGCGCCCAACTGCCATGAAGCTGCTTCTGAGATATCTATATGATCTATGCCAGCTCGTGGTGTGAATATATCAATAATTGTTATTTCCTAACCCTTCGGAGTTCCTATGTACCTTCCCCCCAACGCATGGCTTGTGATCCATGTTCTAAGCCGCTCGGAAAGCCACGTGGCGGAACTGCTGCGTTACAAATCCTATGAATATTTCTTGCCGATGCGGCAAACAAAAAACGGCAAGAAGCAATCTCGCAATGTTGCTTTGTTCAGCGGTTATATCTTCTGCCGTTGTAATCCCGATGCAGTCCCGCTGATCGTCACGACTCCGGGAGTGCTGCGGATCCTGAGTTTCGGAGGCGCACCGGCAGTTGTCGATGACACGGAAATATGCGCAATTAAACAGGTGATTTCTTCCGGTAATCAGTACAGCCCATCTCCTTATCTGGGAGTGGGACAGGTGATTCGGGTGTTGGACGGCCCTCTGCAAGGGCTACAAGGCATCCTTAAAGAAGTAAAGAACAGAAGAAGGGCGGTAATATCCGTGGATCTTCTTATGCGCTCCGTTGAGGTTGATATTGGCTGTTGTGATATAGAAATGCTGGATCGACGCGATGAGCGCCAGTATGCCCAGATAAAATGGGCAAGTTGAGGCTAACCATATCCATGCTCATGCTATCGGTTTTTTGCCTTTTTCCATAGCATGAGCCCTTAATTAAAAAGAATTCTAATTTTATTAGAAAGATATTATGAGCTATGGTTTTGCTATTAGTATAGCTTCCAGCATAATTCCTTGCTGATATTGAGGCATATTAGCCCTCCTCGTTGTCTCTCTCTGGCAAAAGTTTTCTATTTGATTTATGTAAGCCGCTAATGCGATCTTCGACACCTTCTTATGGCATCCAGTTTCGAGTGACATGGAAAATCAGTCCTTGGGGACGCCAATAAATTAGACACCGCGCGGCTTCCAAAGGCACCTTTACCGAGTATGAGTACCGCGTACTCTGAATGGCTGCACATTCTAGCTGGGCCTAACTGAGCCTCTGTTTTGCTCCGGCAAACCTCTCGAGGCCGCACACACCGGAGGGGCTCCCGCCATTCAGACCGCTGTAGGTCCGATTCCCGGCAGTGCCGTGCAGCCGCAGACTGTTTCTGATCCTTACAACGGCAACAGCGTGGCTCTTGCGGAGGGTCGCAAGCTTTTTCTCTGGTACAACTGCGTAGGCTGTCACGGCGGGCATGCCGGCGGCGGCATGGGGACCGAGCCTTCGTGACCCCGTGTGGCTCTACGGCAGCTCTGATGCGCAGGTGTTTGACAGTATTGCAAAAGGCCGCTCCAAGGGAATGCCCGCCTAGGGCACGAAGATCCGGAAGAGCAAATATGGAAGCTGGTGGTTTAAATCGAATCTTTGCGAACACCCCAGGAGCCTGATCCGCCGATGGTTCCTCCCAGCGAGCAGGTGCCCAGTCCCGTTATCACAGATTTTGGGCGAATCATGCTCACCACCTTGCTCTGCGCCGCCCGCTTAGCTGGAGTAAGCGCTTGCGAGTAGGTGTCGAGTGTCATCTTCGCGGAGGCGTGACGCAACAGTTCCTGGACAACCTTCACATCTTCACCGTTGGCCTTGAGCAAGGTCGAGAAGGTGTGACGGAATGTGTGCCAGGAAACCTTCTTGGCAATTCCCAGGTTCCGGGCTTTGGGTTGGATGTGGTACCGCATTACGGTGCTCAGCCACAGAGGCTGCTTGCCCCGCTTTGCTCCGGCCCGTCTGCTGTCGGTGGCAAACACCCAATCGGAAAGATTCCTGTAAGGGGGTTTCTTCATGCCACATCAGCAAGTCTTTGGCTAGGTAGCTGTCTATAGGGATCGGCTTCCTCGAAACCTCGGTCTTCGTATTCCCGACCTGCTGATCGACAACGGATCGAGTTACATCGACGTAAAGTTTCTCGAAGTTGATATCTTCCCACTTGAGGCCAGCTAACTCGCCGCGCCGAAGTCCGAGAGCCATGTCCAGAAATACCATTGCCCTCTCTCGAACCCTCAGGGCCCCCAAAAGCTGCTGCATCTCTTCGACCTCCAAAACATCGGGAGTTCGTTCACGCTTGGACGAGACACGGACACCGGAACCCTTTGTCGGGCCAGTAATGGGATTCCGGTCCGTGAATTCCCAACGTAGCGCATGATTGAATACGCTGCTCATTGCATCGCGGATTTTCTCTTTGGTACCGCCCGCTAATCGCTTGGGCTTACCAAATCTCGCGGTTGTTAAGGTTTTTAGCCATTGCTCTACAGCAACGGTCTTGATGGCTCGCAGATCTTTTCCCCAGTGTGGGAGGACCCATCGATTCAACACCTGCGTTTTCTTCTGCCGAGTTGAATAGGCCTTCCCAGCATCGCCACAATCAGCCAGTTCGTGCAACTTGTAATGCTCGATTGCGGCTGCCATGGTGACGGATGTCAGCTCTGTCGGGCCATCAGTGTTAATATTGAGCCGCTGTCCAGCCAACAAATCCTGCAGCTTCTTGCTGCCGTCGGGATAGTTTTTGACGGGGCCAATGGTTCTCTTGCGCTCGCGCAGCACGCCGTCGGGACAACGTGCTTGCCAGCTGAGGCCGCAGAACAGGCGGAACCCTTATGTACCTTGGCGGACTTTTGTGGGGCATGTACTCAAAGTTGCTGTCATGATGGGTTACAGAAACGACAGCATCGTTCTGAGGGTGCAACAAGACTTCCCCAGGATTCCTTTGGGCGCTAAAACAGGCGATCAGCGCCGTTAAATTCCAATCAATTACCTTTGAACCATACACTATCACCCATCTTCTCCCACTCCAAATTGCTTTTGCTTCAAAGCTGACAAGATCCGATCCCTTTTTCGGTGCCACGCCGGGGCAAGTGCTACACAATTGGAAGGACCGTACAGATCAATCGGTAACGCACGGGTGAACCAGCTACAAGGCGATTCCACGTTGGGAAATTCGAGCGAAATTCCACTTTTACGCGGTACAAGGACGTACATTGAAAATATGTTTCTTGGCGTTCCTAAAGATACTTACACGGCTTACCTTGGCGACCGCCTTTCCTCTTCGGACTCGCGAAAACCCACTCATCCGAAGCACTGTTATCTCCAAAGAAGAACTGAGGGAGTCTGATCCGGTATTGCGAATCTAAGGAGCTGATGGCCTATGCCAGCCATGCCCTGGTGAAAAGAAGGATTGTAGACAGTTTCACCCGACTCCAAACCATAATGTCCGAACAAGCGTGCCTTTTGGATTACCTGATTGGTAACAAACTCAGCCTGCTCCCGAGCGTGCGGGAACCTCAAATACTGACTAGCGGCAAGATGTAACTCGATCAAGCCGAGGTTGCCGCAGCACGGGTAGTCAAGTACGGTACTCGCTGGTCTGGAGGTGATATCCAAGGCCCGCTCTATATCGGCAACATGGCTCTCGTCAGGAAACATGGATAGGCTTGCGAGCCGGCCCAGCCCGATACCGGCCGAGCCATTGCACCATCTGTTTGGGGATGGCAGCGCGCGAGGCCCGGACAGCCAGTTAGTGTGTTCTTCGGAATAGAGACTGTTCTCAAATTCTCTGCCCTCAACCGCTGCGGCCAGAAATCTTTCGTCCCCGGTCACGCTATACAACTCAATGAGCGCATAGCAAATGCCTGCGGCGCCATGGGCAAAGCCACTACGCAGTTGACCTTTCACAGTTGCCCAAGCAAGAAATCCAGCAGGAGAGAGGGTGCGTTGTGCGAGAAGATGTTCTCCGCATCTTACGGCTAAACTCAACGTGTTTGCTTGAGGACGCAACCTGTAAAGGCGCAAGAGGCAGAGCAGGCATCCGGCAGCGCCGCTTAAAAGATCCAACGAACGGTCCGAAGTGATGTCATCGGAGGTAAATGCCGCCACCACAGCTTGAGCGTCATCGAGCAACTCAGGGCAGGCAAGCATCTCTCCCGCAGTCGACAAAGCATAAACGGCCGACGACACACCTATCGCAGCGCCGATCCCATACTGAAACAATTCTCTTGAGTTCGCTTTGGCGGTTGCTCGAATGCCCCGGAGCGCTTTTACAGCAAGACTGCGAAACGTGGGAGAATCAAAGATTTTTGCGGCAGCAGCCAAAAAGACGGCGGTACCACAGATGCCATCGTAAAGGCGGAAGCTCATCGGTTGCAGCCGTCGTTTGTGAAGATGCGGATCGTAGGCGCATGTCACCCAATAAATTCTTTCGCCATCGACTTTAGCGTGAGTTGCAATGGTTTCAGCAATCAGGAAAGCCTCAGCAAAGGCATCTTTTATGCTGAGAGACGACTCTTCAGAGACAACCCTCAAAGTAGTCTGTAGCTGGGCCATCATTCAGGGATTAAAAGACTCCACAATGGCGGTCATCTCTTTTTCGCACTCGACCAAACTCATGTTCTCGAACCGGCGGCACATCATTGTGTACCCGGAACACTCGCGAGCATTTTTCAGCTCGAGATAATTGTCTTCTCCAAGAATCAATGCGCCGGTCTCCGCGGAATGAAAGAACATGGGAATGTCTCCCAACCCCAGGGCGGTGTGTTCTGAGATCAGCAACGGCCAAAACCGCAGGTTTGATGAATGCTTCAACAATGCCCGGCTGAGCACATCAAACCGCAAACTCGTTTCCATGCCATCGCCCAGATACTGCGGTTGCCAGGCATCGCGCAGCACTCGTTCGTATGCAGCAGTATTGCGAAATACAAACCGGGGTCGCAGACGGGACATTCCTGAGAGCGGGCCCTTGATATCGAAAAGATCATCTTTTAATTTCATGAGCACCTGATACGTCTCCCGGAACCCCCCAAGAATGTCTTTCAGGCCGCTCTCGGCAGGGACAACTCTGTCGCCGAAATAAACAAGGTTCGACGATGGCGGGTTAACAATGTCGCGTTTAGTGGGTCGCATGCTGTCAGTATTCGCGAACTCCCACATAAGCCGGGAAGAAACGCGAGTCGTTGTTTCCTTATGGGCCAGGCCGCAGTTGTAATCTTTTTGCGGTTGGAGGCGAGCGCGACGGGGAAACATGCACGTACGAAGCACCGAGTCATTTAATTTTCCCGTAAAGACCTCACTGGCCAGGCGCAATTCGGGATGGAGAATTGTCTCGGTATCGATGATGACCGGATACTCACCGCAGGCAATCAGGTTATCTGCATGGAAGTCATATCCTCCAAGCAGATACATAATACAGGCCAATGTTCCAGCGCGGTGATAATAGCGGCGCAGTTCACCGCCATTCTGGCAGGGGACAGGGCGGACCTGCTCCACCCAGTAATAATCAGCCCGATATAAAGCCTCGCAAACATAGAGCGGCAGAAGCTCAGTATTTTGTTTTAACCATTCAAACAGCTCGTCCAGCATCTGCTGCGACTGGGGCCCCTTGCTCTTGTAAATCACGCCGGTGCCATTTTGGAATTCAACTCCAAGAACGGTTCGTCCACCGTTATGACGGTCGGAAAGGTTAGTTTCAATCCGGGCGCACGGGCCGAGGGGGATGCTGGGTGAGAAAGTCCTAGCAATTTCAACCTGATCATTTTTTAGGCGATCCAGAAACTCACGTGTGGAAACGATCCAGAGGTGGCTAAGCTGGGCCAACAGGCGTCCCAGCACCGGGTATTTCCGCAGGAGTTGCGAAAGGCTGCCTGTCCACATGTTGGACACGAAAGAACCATAGATACAACGGCTTTCCAAATTCGGTCGGCCTGCCACTGTCTGCTGAACCTGGGCCAGCAGATTGCACGATCGCCAAATAGAAAACTCCAGGTATAAAGTATGGCGCGCCACGGTGCAGAGCGATTGCAGCAGTGCTCCCTGAAGATCAACAAACGCGGAAGGCGTGATGGTGGAGAAGAGGTCAGGGCTGGTGCACTTCAGTTTTGTTGAGGCATATTCAACAAAGGGAACCATGACGTGTTGGAAGACCTGTGTTTTTGTTTCGCAGAGGCATTGGAATCTTTTTTCCAGATCCTCAAGTTCCAGGTTGTTGAAAGTTGCAGCAAGCTGAATTATTTCGGCGAGACAAGCTGCCCATTCAGGCAGGGGCGCGAATGGTTCAAGCGTTGGTTCTGCGGCCAATGCTTCTATTGATTCTGTCGTAAGTTGATCTTGAGCAAGTCTTGATTCAAACTGCTCGTGTTCGTCGGCGATATTCTGACGCCATACCTCAAGACGCCTGCGAGCCATCTCGGACTTTTTTCCTCCTTCGGCCTGCAGGAACGGCGGTCGCATTCGTTCGTAGAGGAATGCAGCCTTGGCGACAATAGTATTAAAGTCCATCTCAATATCTGGAAGTCCGCTAGTTTCAGGCTGTCGGACGAAGCATGGCGGGAGCAAGGCCTGAGCGAAAGCAAACTGCGCAGTGTTATTCTAAAATGAGCCACGTGCCGATATTTGTCAACATAGTTCTCGTACAAATCTACATCCAAATTGCCTTAATACTCTCGCGCGCATCTCACATTACAATGGCTGGTAACATGAGTTTGCCACGTGGAAAACGGGCACTGAAGAATGCACAAGAAACCTAGTTTGAAACTTCATGACGGTCGTCTTCCGATCACCTGTGCGAGTTGTGGCCATGGCTTCTCATCTCCCTATTGTCCGGAATGCGGGGAGCGGCGTCCGACTGATCGTCATTATGATCTTCGGCATTTTTTTCACGAAGCACTCGAGATTTTCTTCCATGTTGATCACACTCTTCCCCGCACTCTCAAGACCCTGCTGGTGAGGCCTGGGACCCTTACTTCAGAGTTCATGCAAGGGCGCAGAAAACCCTTTCTTGGGCCGCTCCAGCTATTCCTGATTGTGAATCTGTTGTTTTTTCTTGTGCAATCATTTGTGGGGATTATTGGATCGGAATTCGACGTTCTTACCTCTCCTTTACAGGTCCATATGAACTATAGCCGTTACAAGACTCTTGCGGGCCAGATGGTAGAGCGAAAAATCGCAGACGAGCGAATCTCATATGATAAATTAGAGCTTGCTTTCAACCATTCGGTGAAAGTGAATGCCAAGAGTCTCGTCGTGGTTATGGTTCCTGTATTTGCGCTGGGGGTGGTGCTGCTCAATTTAAAAAGGCGGCGGTTTGTCGTTGAGCATCTGGTTTTTTCACTCCATTTTTTCGCCGCTTTTATGCTTTTTATCTCTATGCTGGATCTGTTCGTTGCCCTTCTTCTTAGGCTTCCGGGCAGGATATACAACCCTGTATGGGCAAACAGGGTTATCGGTGTCAACATGATTGCTGCTGTTATGGCTTATCTTTTTCGGGCAGTGAAGCGTACTTATAGCGCATCAAATACCGCCAGTGCCATCGATGCAGCTCTACTTACCCTTTTCATGATAGCGGTGGTCTTGCCCCTTTATAGCTTACTATTGTTCGTCGTTACACTGCATTCAGTGTGAACTCTGGATGGCGTCCACCCCAATCTCCCAGGCCCGAGCCCTCGACCTTTAGAACGGGTTACTCAACTCCAAGACATATCCAACGCTACCTCATGGCTGTTTTTGTCCTGGCGGAGACATGCGAAAGTCTCGACAGTCAGACGCACAAGCGTCCTAAAAATCTTTCAGGAGAACAATTCATGTCATCCCGTACCAGCGCTGCCACCGAACAGAACCGCGAAAAGATGTCAAAGCAGGTTAACCTCGTATTCCCCCTGATCAGCAAAATATTCGAGCGCTCCATGACCGACTCTGAGTTCCGCCAGTTGGTTCTGAGCGACCCTGACAGGGCAATCAAAGCCATTGGTGGCGAAGCTCTGCCGACGCACGTGAAGCTTGCCTTCTACGACAACAGCGGCGAAGCAAAGACCATTCCTTACGTTCTGCCTGATCCGCTGCCGGTTGCCGAACTCTCCGATGCAGATTTGGAGCATGTTGCCGGCGGATTGAGCTCGGACTCAAGTATCGACAACGTGAACACCGGTTGCTGCCTTACTGTCTAATAGGTCCAGACCTTTCCATTTCAGGAGGCTAAACGGCCGGCCTGTAGAAAAGCTGAAACCGGAGCCTTCCGGTTTCAGCTCCTAAATTTGTTTTTACGATCTTCTACGAAGTTATGACATCCGCCAGAACTGAAGAATTGGAGTGTCTCAATGCGCCTTACCCTGATCCATCCTCCTCTGGATGATCCAACACTGCCTTATCATTCAACTGCGTACCTGAAAGGACACCTGGTCCAGAGTGGCTTTCATAACGTAGGAATGCGCGATTTGAATGTTGAGTTCGTGGATTACTGCCTACATAAAGATCAGGTGAGTGAATTTTACCAAGAAGGCCAACGCCGCATTCAGCGATTTACCTCCCAGCCCTACCTGAGCTTGCAGGAGCAGGAAGAGTATCTCGGCTTATGTAATTCCAGAAGAGTTCACGCGGAAGAACTCTCAGCCGCAACCCGCGAGCTGCGGCAGAGAGAAAGCTTCCTGGATTATTCATGCTATCTAAAGAATGTGGACACCGTTAACAGCTATTTTAGTTTTATATCAGCTTTGTCCTATCCTTCTACCATCCGTGATTTTCACCAGGCGTGTTTCGGGAACTACTCTATCTATAATCTGGGTGACCTTTTCAATCCCCATTTATCTGAGAGAACTTGCTATCCGCTACTACGTTTCTTTGAAGACCGCATTGCACATGATCCGGAGCTGATGGATTCGGATCAACTCGGTATCAGCATTGTCTACGACCACCAGATGTCCTACGCACTTTGCCTGACGCGCGCTCTGCGCCAGAGATGGCCTGAGAAGCGCATCGTGCTGGGTGGAACCGCCATAAGCCAGTTCTATAAATACATGAAGAACAAGGCCGATATGTCATGGTTCTTCAAGGTATGTGATGCGATTGTAGTAGGCGAGGGGGAAACTGCGATATGCGAAATCGTAAATACGCCCGGCGACCTGACGGGCAAAGCGATTCCAAATACTATTACCTATGATCGCGGGAAAGATCGCGTACATCTTCCGGCACGAATTCATTATGAAAATCTCCCTACCTTAGGAACTCCTGTTTATGAGCATCCGTGGGATCTATATCTGTCGCCGGAACGCGGCATCAACTATGCGCCTACTCGCGGATGTTACTGGAACCGCTGCACATTCTGTGACTACGGATTGAATACTGACCGTCCAACTTCTCCCTGGCGTGAAAGGAAGATTGATCAGGTCATCTCTGATTTACAGGAGATTAAAGCGAAGAGTCAGGCGAAATACATCTATTTTGCGGTGGATGTAATGGCTCCCGGTTATCTGGAACGCATGTCGGATTCAATCTTGCATTCGGGGCTGGACATCCGCTGGGCAGCCGAGTTAAGGCTGGAGAAAATTTTCTCGCCAGAGCGGTGCAAGAAGATTGCGCAGTCCGGATGCGTTGCGATTTCAGTTGGCATGGAATCGGGGAACCAGCGCGTACTGGACCTGATTGATAAAGGCACCAAAGTCGCCTATATGGGTGATACGATGAAAAACTTTTCTGAAGCAGGTATCGCCGTTCAGTTGATGGCGTTCAAAGGCTTTCCGGGCGAGACTCCAGAAGAGGAAAAAGCCACCTACGATTTTGTCCAGATCAATCAAGACAGCTGGTCAACGGGCGGCATAGGAACTTTTGTATTGACCGGGACCGCGATGGTCGCCAGGAATCCCGGAAAATTTGGGATCCGGCTGCTCGATACCAAAGACGTTGATATTGCCCGCTCGGTCGCATTCGCCGAAGAAGGAGGCTCATTCAAAGGCATAACGTCTGAAGAAAGCGATTCCTCTTTTGATGAACGCAACGGAGTTTTTCCTGAAGTATTGGGCCGCCCATGGGCAGGCGGCACTGACTCGCTGCATTCAATGATTTTCTATGACGCTTATGGAAGAAACTTCTTCCGGGAAAACAGCGGGATCAAGAAAGATGTTGGACGTCAGAACAGTAACCTCGATGTTCTTGAATGCACTATCAGGATTTCTGGTTCCCTTTTCGAATCCCCGTTCAGTCTCAGCGAAATGCAACGAAACCATAAATTGCATATTGAGCACAATCGCCAGGTATTTCAAAGTGTTGCTGCACCTACTTACCCTGGACTGTGCGAATGGGAACAAACTTTGGCGCCAGTTATGAACACTCCCTACAAGCGTGCATATGGAATTAGCAACGGTTTGCACTGGCTGGAAATCCACCCTTTGATCTACAGGATCTTGTCAGAGTGTTCCGGCAAAACCGCCATCACACTCGGGAAGGCGCTGAAAGGAATGGACAATGCGATGCGGGACCGAGTGGTTGGCCATATCGACAAACTGAAGCGTAGCGGGCTTATTGCTCTTGAGTCTGAAGCACCCACGCCTGACGCATTGAATGCGAATGAAAGTGTCGAGGCTTATAACTTGCGGGTGCTTCCAGCAGGTATTTCCTACACACAGTTTCAATACCAGGAGATGTAAACCATGACTCTGACTGGACAGATAACCTCCACGTTCAGAGTGGAGGTGAGGGGATCTGGTTCGCCGCTCATCTTTCTTCCTGATCTGGCCTGCTCTGGGCAGGTGTGGGAAGATACATTGCAAACATATTGTCTCAGGCATGAATGCCATGTACTGCACGTGGCTGGATTTGCTGACGAGACGCCGGCCAATGCCGTGCCCTTTCTTGAAACGATTAAAGAGGAGTTGGCGGCATACATAAAGGAGAATAGTCTTACCGCACCTGTGATTGTTGGCCATAGTGTGGGAGGCTTTATTGGAATGTGGCTTGCGGCTGACCACCCATATCTGGTTTCCAGCCTGGTTCTCATTGATACCTTCCCGTTCTACGCCGGAGCAGGCAATAAGCCTGACGCAACACCCGAGAGTGGGAAACTTGCTGGAGAGCAGATGCTCAGGAATTACGCTTCTCCGCCGGTTCCAGACTACGAAGCAACCGCCGAGAGTGCCAAGCGTCTATTGGTGAGCCGACCGGACCATGTCGCGCGCGTAGTTCTGTGGCGACGCGTATCAGACCGCCAGACGATGGGTCGGGTCTTTTATGAACTTCTCTCTACTGATCTTAGAGCGCGCATGGCTGATGTTATCGCACCAACGCTGGTGATAGGCGTTTGGGCGGGCAAGCGCGACTTTGCTGGAAGGACAAAAGAGCAAGCCGAACATGTTTTTTATGAACAATATGCCCGCACTCCGAACTGGCGATTGATCATGATGGATGATGTGCGCCATTTTGTGATGCTCGACGATCCCGAAGCTTTGGTCAGGGCGACAGAGAGTTTTCTGGAAAACCTCCAGATTTGTTCAGCATAAATATGGGATTTGCTCGAAGAGATTTGCGGATGCTCGTAAGGCGTGCTGTGAAGTACCTTATTTTTATATTTCTACCGACCATAAGCAGTGTCGCTGCAGTCGGTCAGCCTGGTTCCAGCCCTCCGGGCTCGGCAATGCCGCTCGTGCATGCAGAAAAATATGTATTAACGAACGGCCTCCAAGTGGTGCTGTATGTGGACAGAAAGCTTCCCATTGTTCACGTAAATGTCTGTTATCACGTTGGATCAAAAGACGAACAACCTGGCAGCTATGGATTTGCTCATCTGTTCGAACATCTCATGTTCCAAGGCTCCAAGAATGCGCCCGGTAAATACCTGGGACTTGTAGAGGAAGCAGGCGCAAACCTGTTTCAGGGTGGAGTCAACGGAAATACTGAGGAAGACCGCACAAACTACTTTGAAAGCGTGCCTTCCGGCAATCTCGAATATGTGCTTTGGCTTGAATCTGACCGCATGGCTACTCTTGCCAACGCGCTTACTCAAAAGGAATTTGAGAACCAGCGCAAGGTGGTGAAGAACGAGCTCCAATTAGTGCATCAGAGCCGGCCATATGGCCGCGCTTTAACCTTGATGTATTCAAACCTGTTTCCATTTGCATCTCCATATGCGCACCACCCTATCGGTAATGAAAAGGATTTGGACGCCTCCAGCCTGGATGAAGTAAAAACGTTTTTTCAGACATACTACACGCCCAATAACGCTTCTCTGGTGATCGCCGGAGATTTCGATCCCCAGTCCGTGAAACAGCTCGTTGAAAAGTATTTTTCCAACATTCCAACTGGTGTATCAACGCCCAGACTCAGGCAATGGGTGACCAGACACAACGGAAAAAAAATCATTGATGTGAGTGATCATGTTGGCAATGAGCGCACATATCTGGCTTGGAGCGTGCCTGGATTTTTCGATAAAGGCGATGCCGAACTCGACTTGATTTCCTTGATGCTCACAGACGGTATCTCCTCACGCCTTAACAAAGCACTCATAGATGACCAAAAAATCTGCTTGGACATCAGTTCTGATCATTCGCCCTTTGAGGGCGCTGGGATCTTCTCAATTGCGGCAACAGCCAAACCCGGTGAACCGGTTGAAAGGATAGAGGGCGCGGTAATTGAGCAGCTTGTGTTGCTGGCTCAGAAGGGACCTGATCCCGCTGAACTGGCACGTGCAAAGGATAAATGGCAGCTCAGGTTCTTTACTCAATTGGAGCGCATCGGGGGATTCGGCGGGAAGGCTGATCTATTCAACAAATACAATGCATTTCTTGGCAACCCGAATATGTTTGCAGCCGATATTGAGCGCCACTCCAGAATCACAGCTCAAGAGATCAAGAAGATTGCCGGCGAGTGGCTTAGTGCTGATCATGTGCTGCTCCTTCGCTTTCATCCAGTAATCGCTCACAACCAAGCCCAGGTACTCGATCGATCGACAGCGCCAGCTCTTGGAGCGAACCCGCCTTTTAATCCGCCGGACGTAAGAGCCGGAACGTTGCAAAATGGTTTGACGGTGCTTGTGGTCGAGCGACATGATCTTCCGAAGATCTCGGTCTCAATTGGCCTTCGAGCCGGCAGCGCCTTTGATCCTCCCGGCAAATACGGTCTCGCCAGATTTACAGTTGAAGCCATGGAGAGAGGAACTGGAAGCCGTAGCGCAGTTCAGGTTGAAGATGAACTTGGAGATGTAGGGACCTCTCTGGAGGCAGGTATCGATCGTGACTACTCCGCCCTAAGATTTGAAGTACTCGATCGCAATCTCGAACGGGCCATACAGGTGTTTGCTGACGTCGTGCAGGCCCCAAAATTCTTGCCCCCGGAGGTGGCCAGGGAAAAACAAACATTGTTGAAAGAATTGCGGGAATTCCAAAACAATGGCCAGACGCTCGCCGCTTTGCTTGCTCCTTCTCTGATATTCGGGAGCGACCATCCATATGGCCACCCGGCCCAGGGTCTTCCTTCAGGGATTCAGAAGATCGAGCGCAGTGACCTTGTTGAATTTCATGCTGCCAATTGGACGCCACGGGCCGCCGTGCTGGTCTTTGCTGGGAACATCAACTTCTCAATCGCCATGCATATGGCGGAGAAATACTTTTCGCAATGGCCGGACAAGCAGCCCCCGTCATTAAACATGGCTGCACCGATTCCCGCGGATGCGAGCAGAGTCTATGTCGTTAATGCGCCCGGCTCTCCCCAGGCGTTCATACGTCAGGTTCTACTTTTGCCGGGTATTGATTCTCCAGATTATGCAGCCATTCAACTGGCCGATACAGTCTGGGGTGGCGGCAGCGCAGCTCGTCTGAACCTGAATCTTCGAGAAGATAAAGGATATGCCTTCAGTGTCTTCTCACATGCCTTTTTCTACCCGAAATACGGTGACTGGCAGGCCTACGGTTCGGTTCAGGTAGGAAAAGTCGGCGAATCAGTGGTCGAATTTTTATCAGAGCTCAAAGGACTCGCTCATGACAGCCCCATTACTGCTGAGGAACTCAGTGCCGCCCAGGACAGCCGTGTGCGTGGGTACGCCCAACAGTTTGAATCACTCGACCAGGTGGTAAGGCAAGTAGTGCGGCTTTGGGCTGATGGTTTGCCTCTTTCGCAATTAAGCAATGAAATTCCGGAACTCCAGCGGGTCGATCTTCCGGCAGTTAAAGCTACGGCCAATAAATATGCCGTACCAAACAAGGCCGTGATTCTGATAGTGGGCGACCTGGTAAAGATCGCTCCTCAGCTACGCAATGTGTATGGCGACAAGGTCACCCTACTTGACTCTGAAGGTAATCCTACAGAAACAACGGTTCATTAAGAGTGTTCATTTTATGAAATCTTCCACAGCTCGCTATTTCATTTTGGCCGTACTGCTCGTGGCGGCTCTTGTGTATCAAGTCCGGTTTGTGCAATATGCGTTTCCGCGCTGGTTTTCGAACACTGACGCAGTGGTTTGGCCTTTTTTCTCCCAGGGAACATCTCGTGGCGTTGTCATCGCTTTCCCTCGCCCTGAAGCGCAGACGCAAGGCATACGCAACGGTGATTACCTGGTAGCCGTCAATGGCAAGGCCATATCAGGAACAG
>Ga0068855_100004325_pt1 | contig 17367 bp, 17 predicted proteins | sample KBSCornC52_FD_66592 | JGI IMG/M metagenome (GOLD analysis project Ga0068855, IMG submission 66592) | Corn rhizosphere microbial communities from Kellogg Biological Station, Michigan, USA - KBS Corn C5-2 | ecosystem: Host-associated > Plants > Roots > Rhizosphere > Soil ...
ACGCAGGCGCGCAAGGCGCTTGCATCGCAGCTCACGCTGCGCCGCGACTTCGACACGCCGGTGATGGCGCAGATTCTGCGCACTCAATCGCAGCACGGCAAAGAGGATATCAAGACGCTGGACGCGGCAATCAGTTCTTTGATCTCCTTGGCGGCCCCGGCCGATCGTTGAGCCAAATTGCGCACTTCGCCCGCCACGACGGCAAAGCCGCGCCCCTGGTCGGCAGCGCGCGCAGCCTCCACCGCCGCATCGAGCGCAAGGATGTTCGTTTGAAACGCGATGCCCTCGATGATGCCCGTTATCTCGCCGATCTCTTTCGAGCGATCGCTGATCTCGCCCATCGTGGCGACGACTCTATCGACCACCGTACTACCGCGCTGCGCCACTTCTGTCGCACTCGAGGCCAGCGACGTCCCCTGTTGCGCGTTGCCGGCATTGCGCGAAACGGCCGACGTGAGTTCCTCCATGCTGGTCGCCGTTTCCTGAAGAGAACTCGCCTGTTCCTCGGTGCGCGAGGACAGGTCTTGATTGCCCGCTGCAATTTGGCTCGTGGCGGTCGCGAGATTGTCGGCGCCGCGGCGCACCTGCCCCACCACACGCAAAAGACTCTCGTTCATGTCTTTCAACGCTCGCAAGAGCCGCCCCGTTTCGTCCATTCGGTCCGATACGATCGCTTGCGTCAGGTCGCCGCGGGCAACGGCTTCAGCGGCAGATACCGCCATGCCGATCGGCACGGTGATGCTTCGAGTGATGAAATACGCCAGCAGCAACGCACACGCCAATGCGGCCACGGTCACGACGACGATCGTTAGCTGCGCCAATAGCGCCAACCGCGTGATCACTACGGCACAGTTCTGACTTGCAGCAGCGCCCCTTCGTACCGCGCTATCGCCTTGATGTCGATCAACTGGTCGTGGCGGCTGACATCGAATTCGATCTGGGTCCGAACTGCCAGAAGTGGCTGGCGATAGCACCCACCCAAAACGATGCGCAGTCTCGCCTCTCGGCACTGGCCGACAAGGCCTACCCCGCCTTCCTGCGCCGCCGGCTTGTGGTTCTGCTGTCGATGCGTGTTCGTAAACCCCGTTGAGATCGAATCACCGTACTGGCGTTTCGCTTGGATCTTCGACGACCCTGGCGAATGCCCAATCGATCGCGTCGCTCGCGAATGGCTGCCGCCCGCCACGCTCGCCAAGGCGCGCAACATGGACACGCTGCTCTCGTATATCAGCGAGCATCGGACGACGCTGTTCGAATGGGAAGCTCCCCGGCTAGTCGCGCGACAGCATCGGCGCGACCGCCGACGCTAGCGAATTTCGTGCACACCGCTAGCGGGTTTCGTGACCATGGCTAGCAGAATTTGCGAAACTTCAACACATGGCGCAATGCGTGGCCCGGAGGGAGTAATAGGCACAGCGTGCGCAAAATGACTGAATGAAGTGGACAGCATGGCACAATTGCCTCAAATGGTGCTCACTCTCCCGTTATTGGCATATCGAGGCAGGTTGATCGTGAAGATGCAACCCTTGCCTGGTACATCACGGACGGTAAGAATGCCGTCATTTGCCGTAACGCTGCGCCATGCGATTGAAAGTCCCGCCCCGCGTCCGCTTTTGTCCTCGTTGGGCCGCATGAAAGACGAGGTCATTCTTTCCGCTTCCCCCATCGGCAGACCACCGCAATTGTTGACGACATCGATCAAGACACGATCCCCGACTGAATACGTGTTCAAAATGATTTGCGCGTGCTCGTGGGATAATTTATACGCATTTTGCAGCAAATTCCCAACCGCTGAACGTAGCAGGTCGTGGTCTACGTCGACGTAAATCGCGGTATCGACCGCGGGAACCGTCAATACGAATCCGCGAACCCGAGCCTCGATGCTCGCGGTGTTTCTGATTTCCGCCATGAAGTCGGAAAGCAGAAGCGGTTTATATTTTGTGCTCCTTTTTACTTCCAGTCGAAGCTCAGCCAACGAGGTATCGATCAGTTTTTGCAGATTCATCAGGGAGTGCTCCAACAGTGATCCAGTGGCTCCCGACAAATTTAAACTTCCGGTTCTGGCAGCGGCAAACGCAAGGGCTGCCGTCCCGAGTTGGCAGCGCAAGTCGTCTGCCAAAATTCCAAGCTGCTCATCTATCTCGAGAGCATGGTCTATCGTTGCGTGAACATCGCGCTGGTAGCTATATTCTGTCGCCGCATCGGCAATAGCATCGTCAAGACAGCTGTTGAGCGTACGAAAATCGCTTACCGGAAAGTTAGCATTGCGCTCATATGCCAAGTCCATAATCGACTGGCACAGATCGCCGTAGTCGTGAACGACCTGCTCAATCGAATATCCGAGCGTGAACAGCATCCGACCGTGCAATCCAGCCGATTTGCCGATGGGCGACGAACTGGAAACCTCGCCCCCCGTGGTACTGGAAGCTTCTCCAGACCCTATCGAATTCGGTGTCTCTTGAGCGTCAAGCTTCGCAACGAGCTGATCTAGGAACATGGGCACACCGTTGCGAAGTTGCAGCTCGGTTGCCGCCCGCGCGGGCCTCCGCGCAGCCCTCGCTCGACATCGTTCAATCAGTTCGTTACGGTTATCTGCCAGAAAATCGCGCATCATGACAACACCTCAGTGCAGTTGGAGCGGCTAGCCGTTGGCGTAGGCAACTGTCTTAGCTCGCAACCTTTGGAACGACGTCGGAGATCTCTGGGAATTTGCCGATACGCTCGCGTAGATTTCCTATAAATCATACGTGAAAAGCAACTATCCTACAAATCTTCCGAGCGACTTTTCGACGTCTGTATAAAGCGACAGACTAAATCACAGAATTTTTCCGATAGTTCGATGAGACGGCGTTGCGTAACTGATTTCCAGCAGGCAATGTGACAATGGGCATGTCTGCCATGCGGTCATTTTCGAGAAGTTTGTGGAGCATCGCGTAACGCACCAACGCCGCCTCATGAGGTAGGTTAATCTTTGCGAAAACGCGTGCCTTGTAGGTGCTGACCGTCTTTACGCTCAGAGAGAGGTTTCGGGCGATCTGCGTGATCGTCTCGCCAGATGCCATCTGATAAAACACCGCGAACTCGCGTTCAGACAGGCTTTGATGAGGCAACGTGAGATTGGGTTTGAGCATGGCCAGTGAGAATTGTTCTGCTAGCGCCAAACTTACATGGAAACCACCCCGGCGAAGTTTTTTAATCGCTTCGATAATTTCCTGGTTCGTGTCGGTTTTGACGATGAAACCGGACGCTCCGGCTTTAAACGCTAGGGTAGCCAAGGATACTTCTGGATAGCTAGTCAGGACCAGAACACGCAATGGCGGTTTTTCCTTCTTGATCTGCGCGATGAGTTCGACACCGTGGATGCCTAGCATCGATAAGCCGAGCGTTAATACGTGCGCCTCGACGGAACGTACAAGCGATAACGTGCTGGCGCCGTCAAACGCCTCTCCTACCACGTCGAAGTCTCCAGCGTGTTCGAGCATCGCGCGTATGCCTTCTCGTAACACGGCGTGCGCATCTGAAATTGCAACCTTTATCATGGCTATGCCGGCCCTGAGTGCCGTTTCGCTAGAGAGGATTGAGAGCCATTATGAACTGATTATGCAAACGTGTACGGAATGTACGGCGTGTCACTACGATAAAATGCTCCTGCCGGGACGGTTTGTTTGTCCGATACCGTGCCGTGGTCGCCGCTGACGCTGAATAAATATAACAAGTGGCAAAAAGCTCTTTATCTAAAAAGCCTCTCGGTCTTTTTTCCCTCTCGCTGCGCAAGTATTGCCAATACTCTCTATTACCCGGCGCCACATATCGGACGGGTCCCATTTACTGAGGGGAAATGGGCACCAACGGCCAGCATTCGCTCTACCGACTCATCCTTCGGGGAGCGCCGCCTTTCATGTCGCGCGATGCCCGGCGTCGAGTTCGGGGCTGTTCGCCGCGAAGCTGGGAGGAAGCGGCTTGATCTCCCGATCGATCCTTTTGTTGAGGTTCGTAAATTCCGCTAGCCGCGATCATATAATCTGCTAGCGAGAACTTCGCGCAAGCCATTGATCTATCCGGGATTTCCATTCCTCACGCCCTCACTCGAGATGTGGCTATTCGGCCGTTTATGCGGCAGTGTCTTCGCGAAACCTGCCAGCGTCCGAATCGTGGTCTTCAATCGCACCGCCTACGGCTGCTTGCCGAGGCGCTATTCGCGCGACGGCAGCGACTCCGTGGCCTACGCTAGCGCATTTGTGCGTCCGGCTAGCGGGCTTCGTGAGCATGGCTAGCAGAATTTACGAACCTCAACAGCAGGTTCACTGGCAACACAGCAACCACTTTGTCCACTATGGCGGCGCCGGGCTGAACATGCTGGCACCTCACACCATGGGGTTCCTGCAGGAGTTTGACGGGGGATTCCGGTTTGACGACGTGGCACGCAGCAAGTCCGACAGGGAGCTGATCGAGCAGCTCGCCGCGCGGATTTTCGACCAGCCTCGAGCCGTCGGGTTTTCGGCGATTTTTGCACAGACTTGCAACGGACCGCCCGCGACGGCTTCGATGTATAAGGACGCCCTTGCGACGCTGGGCGCAAGTGGAGACGTCGTTGTCAAATCAAGCGATGGAAAGCGTCGTTATCAGGGGCGCTACATTCAGGATTCAGAGCGGGGCGAACGTGCCCGGCAGTTGAAGTTATTCTTGCCACCATCGCATTGATGCTGCTGTGCAGGCGGATCATTTCATCTAGCGCACCGCCCGCATAGGATGCGTCGCCCGCTCCACTGGCGAGAGTGTGCGGCAACGACCCGACGTCCGCGATCGGTCGCTCACTGGCCGGCCTTGGGCTCCAAAAGCCGCACGTGATATTTGGCCGCCTCGCGACGCAAATGCGACTGCTCGGGCGACAACATAGATCGACGTCGTGGCAAGCGACGCGTGGCCGAGCGTTTGCTGTGCTACTTCAAGCGCAGCACCGCTTGCGAGCATCTGCGTCGCGAATGTGTGTCGAAACGCATGCGGCGAGGTGCGCGCAAGCTTGCGGCGCTCCATCGCCCATGAGGAGCAATAATGAGCGAGCGGCGCACCAGCGGGCGCCCTCGACGCCCGTGATGGCGGCTCGCTCGGCGCGCGTCGCACGTGCCGCGTCCAGAGATCGAACGGGAGGGCGCGCTCGACTTGCAGCTTGCGGGCGCGCTTGACCGTCGCCGGATCCGTCGCCGCACGCCAAGGATTGCCCGCCAGGTAACGCACATGCACGAGCCAAGTGAAGGCAGCATGGATCGTGCGCACCGCGTAGCGCTGACTCTCCGGCGAGAGGCCGCCCGGCCCAAACGGTCGCCATTGGCGACTGGTGCGCGCGACAGCGGGCCCCGTGAAACACTCGCCGGGCTGCTTCAAAAATGACTTTTACGCTTCGCAGTCCTCGACTGTCATCGACGAGAGCGCGACGCCGCGCTCGGCCTCGCACCACAGCACCAACCGCTCGAGTTTGCGCTTGTAGGCGCGCTGTGTCTCGGGCCGCTCGTCGTAGCGGTGCAGATAGGCGCGCACGGCGTCCAGGTCGTGCGCCGCGCGCACATAGGCAAATCCGGGTGCGCGGTTCGCACCGCGCGCGCCGGAGAGTTCCGCGGGCACGGCCAGGCGCTCGAGCGGCACCCACTTTGTCTCGCCTCTCGTGACGACGTCCGGCGCCGGCGCGACAAGCGGGTCGGCAAGCTCGACCTCGAGCTTGGCCGTTTGACCAATAGATTCGGCATGCCGGCGCAGCCAAGCCACCAGCGCGCGCGGCCTGCTCCAATGCGCAGGATCGAGCGCCACCAACAGCCACCGCGACGGTCGAGTGCATCCCGCGGCGCAACCGGCTCCGCCCCATGGGCGCCCCGTCCCGCAATCCAGCCGTTCGGGACATGGAACCGCGCCGCAACCTTCCACGCATCTCCCACGGGTCCGGCCGCCTCGAGAATATCCTTGATCACGGGTCGAGGTTTTCACATCGCGTCGAACTAGTAGCAGCCCGCGAAGCATCCCTTGCCATTTGAATGTCACGCCAAAGGCACGCCCTCGCCGCGTCGTCACTCGCCGGTTGAGCTTGTCGGCGGGCGGCTTTGCACGGAGCGCACTGATCTGCTCTGCCGTCAGCCAGTCACCCCGTGCGGAAACTTCACGCATGGCCTTCTGGCGACGGATGCGCTCCTCGATCAACGGCGCGCCGCCGGCGCTGATAAGCGCGAGAGGGCCCCGGCGATTTCATCTGCGCGCAGCAAAAGCTCCACCTGCCACTGATGCGTCCCCAAGACGATAGTCAACAACGCTTCGATCTCCTTTTTCAACGAGGAAGCAACAGTCGGATCGGTGCCACGCGGGAGCCCGGCGGCCGACGTAACGACTTTGCTCTCCCATCCCACAGCAAAACAACTTGACTTCCCGGCATTCCCCCGTAAAATGAGCTTTGTTGCAGTGCAGCAATACGGTTTCGACCTGGCGGCGCCCGGTTTTGTTTTTACTCAGAGCCCCTCGCACTCTTGCCGCCTTACCTTATCTTACGGAGCAGTGATGAGTACTCTTATTCCCCAACAATGGGTTGCCGCCCAGCAGTCCGGCCTGGAAAGTTTTTTTGGCCTGACGAACAAAGCGTTTGAAGGCTTCGAAAAGCTGGTCGCGTTCAACCTGCAAGTGAGCAAAACGGTCTTCGCCGAGAACCAGGAAATCCTCACCCAAGCCTTGTCAGCCAGCAACCCGAGTGAGCTGTTCGCACTGCAAGCGAGCCTTTCCCAGCCTGCGGCGGAAAAGGTGGTCGCATACGGCCGCCACGTCCACGAAATCGTGTCCGGCGTTCAGAGCGAAATCTCAGCCGCCGTGGCAGCGCAGGGTCAGCAGTTCCAACGGGACGCACAAGGGTTTGTCGAGCACCTCCAAAAGAACGCGCCGTCAGGAAGCCAATCAGCTGTTACCGCGTGGAACTCGCTCTTCTCGGCAGCAAATGCCACGTATGAATCGGCCAACAAGGCTGTAAAGCAGTTCGTCACGACGGCATCCGCCGCTCAGTAAACCGCTTCTTCTCCCTTGGACCTTCTGCGTCTATAAATGCGAACTTCGGTTCGCATTGCTTCTTCCTGGGCTGGAAAGGAAGAAATGAACTGACATACTGCAATGGACGACCGATTTGATAGACGAGAATTGCTGCTTCATCTTGGCGATATTCTCGACGCTTTAGACTGTTTAGCCAGGACAAATGAGCCGCGCGCATCGATGGCGCATCTTATGCGGGAAAATGCTTCATTGCAGGACTTCGAATTCCTGCGAGCGCTGGCGCCGACAATGACGTTGATGGAATTTACCCAACGCGTCGCCCGCGCATTCTCCCCGTGGCCAAAGGAGCTGCTCAAGGCGGACCTGGACCGTGGGGCACTGGCATCAACCGTTCAGCACAACCTGTTTGACGGTAATCCTGACGGTTGGAACGCGTACATCAACTACGTTCAGAAGAAAGTGGAGTGGTTCGGAGCCGGGCTTTCCAATCTCGAAAAGGACACGCTCGCCGAGCCGTCACACGATGCCACGAATATTGCGGGCCCAATCGATCCGGCGGACACGGCCGCGCAGCGCGCGGAGGCGAATGTGCGCAACGAGAAGAGGGGTTGGCCCTGGCCCGAGCCGACGTCGAGGTCGTGACGCTTAAAACTCGTCGCTAACAAGCCCTTCTCGCGTCAGTGGCCGTGCCGCTCTTCACCGCGCTCTTCACCGTCTCGGTGGCCCCCATGCCATCCACCATCGTGGTCATGGCCCCAGTCACCGCGATGCTCATCGTAACGGCCCCTAGCATCGCGCCACGCGCGTTCATCGCGATGACGCTGCTCCCATTCACGACGCTCCCAATAGCGACGGCCATCGTAGTATCGCTCGCCATACCAGCCCGGGCCAATGACAACAGCGGGCGAGGGTTCAACGTACACCGGTGGCGGCGGAACGTAGACCGGCTCGGGCGCATAGAAGACGCCCGGGATACCAATGTTGACCCCAACATTAACGTGCGCGAATGCGGCAGCGGATAGGCCAACGCCAAGGCCCGCGACCAGTGCCATTGCTATACAGCGTTTGCGTGAGATGCTCATAATTTTCATTGTCAGGGATAGCGCAGTGAGCGACCGAAGGCGCAAGCAAATCAGTCGACGTTAATAGCGATCGTGATCGTGATCGTGATAATGGCCATGGTCATGATCGTGGTAACCGCCTTCAGGCACAACGATGCAACCGCTTAACGTGCTTCCAAGACACGCAGCCATCAGCGCCAGCGCAAAAATTCTTTTCATAATCTGCCCCACGGGTGAGTCGTGAACGCACTATATGGAGACGGCAGATTACCGGTGTTTTTGTGTGTAACGAGACGTGTAATTTGCAACACTAGAGACGACCCTTTTCCGTGGACGGATAAGCAGTCGAATTTCGATCGGGCCGACGTTCACCCCGTCGGCTCGTTGTGCGAGTCGTCGACGAACCGAAGGTGCGCAGCACCCGCGCTGCCGCTCACACCGTGCTCAGCGCGGCGGCAGCGTATAAGCCGGCATGCAGTGTGCAAGCACCGCCGCGACCACGAAGATGCCGATCATCACCAACGCCTCCAGGTGCAAAACGTTGTTGAAGGTGTGAGCGTCTTCGGTCGATGCCGTGCGGCGCAGCCGGGGCAGCGCCAAGGTCCGGTTCAGCCCGCCGAGCAGCACGGCAAACAGCACGAGCGCCGCCTTCAGCGTGAAGACGTGGCCCCAAGTGCTTTCGGAAAGCGGATCGAGCGAACCGCCGAGCCCTCGATACGCGTTGAACACCCCCGTAGCAACGACGACGATCAACGCCGTCGCCGACGCGTTGGACACACGAGCGGCGACGCGAATCAGCACACCGCGCGTCGTCGACGTATCGAGCGCCGGCAGCACGAGCAGCCCGCCCGCGAGCACGATTCCGCCCCAAACACCTGTCGCGAGCACGTGCAGCGCCTGCACGGCCACGGCGATCGAGAACGGCCCCGCGTCGGCCGCATGGCCGATCGAGCCCTTTCCCAACGCAACCGCGATAACCGCCAGCCAGAACACGGCCTGAGCCGCCCGGCCGCCGCGGCCGATCAGCGCCGCCCCGAGCGCAAGCAGGGCTCCGCCGAACGCGAGACACCATGCGTGACCGACATGCGTTTGGCCAAGCACCGTCGGCACGGCTCCGAGCCCCATCGCGAGCCCCACGCCGCTCATGGAGGCGGACTCGTAGACAAGCCAAAGCACGTCGGCCAGCACGAGCGCGAAGGTCGCGGCCACGAGCGACGACTGCGCGCGCTGCCAGGCCGGGCGCGCAGGCTGACCCTCGAGCACAAGCCATCGTTCGAGCAGCGCCGAACCGATGGCGAACGCAAGCGCGATATTCATGAGCGCAGCGAGCGCAACCTGTCCGATCGAGAGTCCCGTGACATTCATCAGCCGAAGCATCCTTACGGTGGGGTAAAGGTTGGATGAAAAAACGTAGGCGAGAGTGTACGTGCGATGGAGCCCCCGCGCGACACTCGCTTTCGTCCGCCCCGGCGGCCCGCAGCAGCCCGCAGCGAAGCGGCCCGTGGCATGCACGCCCTGCGGGCCTTCGCGGAGGCAGTCGGTTCGGGGTTCGCGAAACGAAAATCGGGCACGACCGGGGCCGGCTCGGACAGGCTTGGCCAACGGGCCTGTGCAAAAAGGAGACAGAGGGACAAAGACAACGTCGCGGCGTTCCCCTGGGCCGGGACGCGGTCACACGCGGCAAATTGTCGCGACGTCGCGTTCTGACCGATTCACGCCGCTTCCCGCGAATAGCCCGCGCCCCCCATCGATGATAGAATGCTGCGTCGCAGCGGCATGGCCGGCGGCCCGGAGCGCCTACCCAGTGGCTCTCCGGCACGTTTATTGCCTCGCTGCAACGTCTCGCATCGACGTCCCGCATCGACGTCAATACCAAGCCACAGAGCCATACCGAGCCGATCGCAGCCCGGTAGGTCCCCGAATAACGATGGAGTTACGCGTGTCTTCCAGACGCATTTTCCGCCCGCTACTCGCCCTTCTGTTGATTGGCGGTGCAGGCGTCGCAAGCAGCGCGCAAGCGCAGAGTCAGCCCAAGGCCCCCGATACGATGGAAGCGCGCGTGCAAGGCTGCACGGCCTGCCACGGTTCGCACGGCCAAGGTAGCGACAACGATTACTTCCCGCGCCTCGCAGGCAAGCCGGCCGATTACCTGTACAACCAGCTCGAGAATTTTCGCGCGGGCCGGCGCAAGTACCCGCCGATGAACTACCTCGTCACGTACCTGTCGGACGACTACCTGCGCCAAATCGCAACGTACTTTTCGCAGCAGCGCCCGCCGTATCCGGCCCCGGCGAAGCCGACCGTGTCGAGCGACATCCTCGCGCGGGGCAAGCAAATCGTTTTGAACGGCGACAAAGCGAAAGACGTTCCCGCATGTGCGGCTTGCCACGGCAAGGCGCTGACCGGCATGGAACCGGCCATCCCGGGCCTCGTCGGCTTGCATAGTGATTACATCAGTGCGCAGCTCGGTGCATGGCGCTCGGGCACGCGTCACGCAATCGCCCCCGATTGCATGCACGAAATTGCCTCACGCCTGACGGACCAAGACGTGACGGCCGTCGCGGCATGGCTGTCGACCCAACCCGCTCCGTCCAACCCGGTCCCGGCTCCGGCCCGCTCGATGAAGACTCCGCTTGCTTGCGGTAGCGAACCGCAGTAAGCGCGAGGAGAGACACATCTATGAAACGCAAGTCCCTGTTCGCGCTATCGGCCCTCGTCGTTGCCGCCGCCGCGCTCGTGCCCGTCCTCTGGTCGGGCAGCGACAACCTGCACAACGGCACGGCGCAAGCCGCCACGCCGGCCGATCAAGCCGCACTCATCAAGCGCGGCGAATATCTCGCACGCGCTGGCGACTGTATCGCCTGCCACACGGTGCGCGGTGGTCAGCAATTCGCCGGCGGCCTGCCGATGGCCACACCGTTCGGCACGCTCTATACGCCTAACATCACGCCGGACGACCAATACGGTATCGGCAAGTGGTCATCGGACGACTTCTATCGCGCCGTGCACACGGGCCGCTCGAAGGACGGCAGCCTGCTCTACCCGGCGTTCCCGTTCGCCAGCTACACGAAAGTCACGCGCGCGGATTCCGACGCCATGTACGCGTACCTGCGCTCGATCCCGCCCGCTGCCGTGCCGAGCCGTCCGCACGAGCTGCGCTTCCCGTTCAACAACCGCAACCTGCTGATCGGCTGGCGCACGCTGTTCTTCCGTGAAGGCACCTATAAAGACGATCCGACGAAATCGGTCGAATGGAACCGCGGCGCGTACCTGATCGAAGGCCTCGGCCATTGCACGATGTGCCATACGTCGATCAACATGATGGGCGGCCCCGTCAATTCCTCGGCCTTCGCAGGCGGCTTGATTCCACTGCAGAACTGGTATGCGCCGTCGCTCACCTCGAATAAGGAAGCGGGTCTCGGCGAGTGGGACATCAAGGACATCGGTAATCTGCTGAAGACCGGCGTGTCCGAGCGCGGTGCCGTGTTCGGCCCAATGGCCGAAGTCGTGCATAACAGCCTGCAGTACCTGTCGGACGACGATATCCGCGCGATGGCGACGTATCTGAAGACGATCCCGCAAAAGAACGAGGCGCCTGAGACAATGCAGTACGAAACGTCGGAAAAGTACGGCGACGAACTCCTGCAAGTGGGCAAAAAGATCTTCGCCGACAACTGCGTGAAGTGCCACGCGGCGAACGGCCTGGGCAAGCCGCCGGCCTACCCGCCGCTCGCGAACAACCAGTCGATCCAGATGCCTTCGGCCGTCAACCCCATCCGCATGGTGCTGAACGGCGGCTATCCGCCCAGCACGTTCGGCAACCCGCAACCGTACGGCATGCCGCCGTTCGCGCAATCGCTGTCGAACCAGGAAGTCGCGGCTGTCGTCACGTACATCCGGATGTCGTGGGGCAACCACGGTACGCCGGTGTCGCCGCAGCAGGTGAGCGATCTGCGTTCGGCGCCGCTCGATTAATACCATGACGCACAGAGGCGCGGCGTGCGGGCAACCGCGGCCGCGCCTTTGTCATTTCCGGCACCGGCAAATCGGCCGTGCTCCGGACCCAAGCGGCCAGCCGGCGCCACGAGCGCCGAGTACGCGCAAGTTATCCTCGCGCTTGCCCACCGATACCCAAGCCGGCCGCCTCACCGCATTGCAAAGAACCCTTTATGTCATTTGATTCCCTTGGCTTGTCCGAACCGCTGGTGCGGGCCGTCCGTGAGCTCGGCTACACGACGCCAACGCCCATTCAACTACAAGCCATCCCCGCCGTGCTCGGTGGGGGTGACCTGCTTGCGGGTGCCCAGACGGGCACCGGTAAGACGGCCGGCTTCACGCTGCCGATCCTGCAGCGGCTGTCCGCTGCGCCGGTGCCGGACGGCGCGAGCAGCAAGCGCAAAGTGCGCGCGCTGATTCTTACGCCGACCCGCGAGCTTGCCGCGCAAGTGGAAGAGAGCGTGCGCGCTTACGGCAGGTATCTGAAGCTGAAATCGACCGTGCTGTTCGGCGGCGTCGGCATCAACCCGCAGATCGACGCACTCAAGCGCGGCGTCGATATCGTCGTCGCGACGCCGGGCCGCTTGCTCGATCACATGCAGCAGAAGACGATCGACGTGTCCGCGCTCGAGATCCTCGTGCTCGACGAAGCCGATCGGATGCTCGATATGGGCTTCATTCACGACATCAAGCGCGTGCTCGCGCGCTTGCCCGCGAAGCGGCAGAACCTGCTGTTCTCGGCAACGTTCGCCGACGAGATCAAAGCGCTTGCCGACAGCCTGCTCGACGAGCCGGCGCTGATCGAAGTCGCTCGCCGCAATACGACGGCCGAGCTCGTCGCGCAAAAGATCCACCCGGTCGATCGCGATCGCAAGCGCGAGTTGCTGACGCATCTGATTCGCGAGCACAACTGGTCCCAAGTGCTGGTCTTCACGCGCACCAAACACGGAGCGAACCGGCTCGCCGAGCAATTGACGAAGGATGACATCAGCGCGCTGGCGATCCACGGCAACAAGAGCCAATCGGCGCGCACGCGTGCGCTGGCCGAGTTCAAGGACAGCACGCTGCAAGTGCTCGTAGCAACCGACATCGCGGCACGCGGCATCGACATCGATCAGCTTCCCCACGTCGTCAACTTCGATCTGCCGAACGTACCGGAAGACTACGTCCATCGGATCGGCCGTACCGGTCGCGCGGGTGCGACGGGCGAAGCCGTTTCGCTGGTCTGCGTCGACGAGCACGAACTGCTTAGGGACATCGAAAAGCTCATCAAGCGCTCGATCGGGCAGGAAGTGATTGCGGGCTTCGAGCCCGATCCGAATGCAAAACCCGAGCCGATCTTGCAGCGTCGCGGCCAAGGCAACGCGGGACGTCAGCCACGCGGCGAGCCGGCAAAGCAGAGCGTGCGCTCGCAGGGCAAGCAACAAGCCTCGCGTGCCGCCCCTGCGGCCCGGCGCGACGGGCAGGCCGGCGGCGGCCAGGAAGGCCGGACGGCGAAGCCGCAAAAGCCCCAATCACCCCAACAACAGGCAAAGCCGTCGCAGTCGCAAGGCCGTTCTCAGCAACAAGGAAAACCGCAAGCGCAAGCGAAGCCCTCAGGACAAGCGAAGCCTCAGGGCCGATCGGATCAGCCTGCACGCAAACCGCAGGAGCCGCGCGGCCAGCATGCGGGACGCGGCACGGGACCAGCCAAGAGCGAGGGACAACAGCCGGGAGCCGGCCAAGCGCCACGCACCGGCGAAGGCGACGGCCGGCGCCGCTCGAATGACCCGGGCGCGTTGCTAGGCGGCACGGCGAAGACCCCCGGCGCACGCGGCGCTCATCGCCGCTGATCGCTGGCGGTGCTAGCTGGCGGCAAGCCGCGCATGCGCCGCTTGCCGCAACCGCTCGATCTGTCGTTGCCAGCGCTCGAGCACGGCTCGGTGCTCGAGCGCCGAGCCCAAAAGTTCGAACGCGATTCCGCTCGTGAGTCGCGCATAGCCTACCTGCTGTACCTCTCCAACGTCGATCGATGCGATGAACTGCGCAAGCCCACTGCTTGTTGCAGCATCGGCATCGGCATCGGCATGGACCTCACGCATAGGCGCCACGAGCAGTTGGACCTGATAAAACCCGCCGTCATGGACAAAGGCGAGGGCCGCTTGCGCGCACCGATCGCCGTCGCCGGGCTCCGACCTCTGCCCGGATTGCAGACTGCGTGTATCCCTCATCTGTCCATGTTCAGCATGGGAGAGCGTACGCGCCGCCCTTGAAGCGGGCCACAGCGCGAAGGCCAAGCATCGCGGACTGGGTGCGTACAGCTCGCCGATACCCAGCAGCGACGTACGCAGATGGCCGCCGGCGTCGCACGTCATCAGCGACGCCGTGAATCCGATCTTCGATGCGAGCGCCGTTCCGTCGAGCAGCGCGCGCAGCGGAGGCGGCCACTCGTCGAATACGCGCGGCTCCCAGGTGCGTACCGCGCGCGGCTCAGCGGAAGAAGACATGCTGCGCCACTTTCGCGAGCGGATAATGCACACCGGTCTGGATACGCGCGGGAATGTCGAGCGGCTTGAGCAGCATTTTCACGCACATGTCGGCGGACAAATTACGCCTTACGAGCGAACTGATGCGCGCTACGCGCTCGCGGTTATAGACGGAATCGTGCACGCGCTCGGGATAGCGAACGGCGAAAACATGCCGCAGCGCAATCTCCGAATCTTCGCTCTTGATCTCTATCACGCGGCGCATCAACGCCCCCAGCACGGCAAGCCGGCCATTGCCTTCGATCAGGTTGTACTTCTTGAAGTATTTGAAAAAGTGCTTGTAGTGGCGCACTTCGTCACTGCGGATGTGATCGGTGATTTCTTTGAGCACCGGCTCGTCGGAGCACTCGTTGATGGCGCGATAGAGTGTGGCAGTGCCCGTCTCCACGACGCAGCGTGCAACCATCTCAAGCGCGCGCGTCTTCTCGAACTCCTCGAGCGAGCAAGTCTTCGAATATTCGTCGAAGAAGCTTCGGAAAGCTCGATCCCAATCGAACTCAGGCCAAACGTGGGCGACATAAGCCTTCAGCGCGCGCCCGTGCTGCAGTTCCTCGGGCTCCCATTCTTGGTTGAGCCAGGTCGAGACTTCGGGATCGTCGTCGAAATAGGCCGTCAGGTTGCTCGTATAAAGGTCGGTGCCGCTTTCGATGAATGAGGCTGCACACAGCAAAAGCAGCAAATCCTCGTTGGCCGCTGCGCGCTGGCGGTTGATGCGGGTGAGATCGATGTCCTCGATGCGCCAGGGCATCACATGCTTCGAGTCGATGGTCATGGCGTTGCGCTCCCAAGACCGCAGGTCTCGATCCGCCCCGCGCGATGCACAGCTTTCGCGCAAAAGCCTGTTGCGGAAATCGAAATGCGGTACAAGTGAAATATCGTTGATCCTATACCTCCGGATATTAGCCGGGGTTCCATGAAACTGCTTCAACCCTGCACAGACTCCGGGGCTTGCGGTCCGGTTCCAAATGCCGTGCACCAGCAGCATGCGACCGTATTACAAAGCGTTAGACGATTGATTCGAATTACGGCAAATTACGACGAATTCCGGTCGCCGATGGCTTCGTCTCCGTTCGCGGTCATCGATTCAGAATCCCGCCGCCAAGCCGTCTCGCCGCGTGTCGCTAGCCGCGACATACCCGCGCTCGGGGTCATCATGCGACAAATTCCAAATGTATTGGCCCGAACCAAAATCCATGTAGGGGTCGTCGGTCGCCTTGATCGTATGGCCACGCGCCTCGAGCGCGCGCGCGACGCCCCGGTCGAAGGTCGACTCGATATCGAGCGTGAAGTCGCGATTGACCTTCCAGCGCGGTGCATCGCAAGCCGCCTGCGGCTGCTGCCCGTAATCGAGCATCCGGACGAGCGATTGCACGTGTCCTTGCGGCTGCATATCGCCGCCCATGACGCCGAAGCTCATGACCGGCCTTTGCCGCCCGTCGACGCGCTCGGTCACAAAGGCCGGAATGATCGTGTGATACGGCCGCTGGCCACCTGCGACGACGTTGGGCGAGCGCGGATCCATTGAAAAGCCGCAGCCGCGGTTCTGCAAAGCGATACCCGTGCCCGGCACGACAACGCCCGAGCCGAAACCCATATAGTTCGACTGGATAAAGCTCACCATCATCCCGCGCTCGTCGGCCGCGCTCAGATAGATCGTGCCGCCCGCTTGCGGCATGCCGAACGTGAATTGCGTCGCCCGCTTCCGATCGATCAATGCGGCGCGTGAAGCCAGATAGGCATCGTCGAGCATCTGCTCGGGCGTCACGTCCATCGCGCGCGGATCGGCGACGTACCGATATACGTCTGCAAAGGCGAGTTTCATCGCCTCGATCTGCAGATGCTGCGATTCGATGCCGTCGCGCGGCAAAGACCGCATATCGAATCGCTCCAGGATTCCCAGGGCGATGAGTGCGGCGATGCCCTGCCCGTTCGGCGGAATTTCGTGGATCGTATAGCCACGGTAATGCTTGGCGATCGGCTCCACCCACATCGGCCGATAGTTGAGCAGATCGGCTTCAGTCATGGCGCCCCCGCCTTCGCGCGCGAACGCTGCGATTCGCTCGGCCGGCTCGCCTTCGTAAAACGCGCGGGGCCCCTGCGCCGCCAATAGTCGCAGCGTGCGTGCATGATCGGGCTGGCACACCCGTTCGCTCACGAACGGTGCGCGCCCATGCGGCATAAAGGTCGCGGCGAAGCCGGGTTGATCGCGCAGTTCCGGCACCGCCGCGGCCCACTTGTGCGCGACGATGCTCGCGACGGCGTGGCCCCGCTCCGCGATGTCGATCGCGCTCACCATCAAATCGCCGAACGGCAGCAAGCCGAATTTCTCGTGCAGCGCCTCCCAGCCGGCGATCACGCCGGGCACCGTCGCCGTGTCCCAGCCGCGCTTGGGCTGCAACGCCACGCCGCCGGCTTCGCCGTAGCGCCGCTTGAAGTAGTCGACGCTCCATGCCGCCGGTGCCACGCCCGACGCGTTGAGCCCGTGCAGCTCTGCGCCGTCCCAGACCAGCGCAAACGCATCGCCGCCCAGGCCGCAGGAGACCGGCTCGACCACCGTCAGCACCGCCGCTGCGGCAATCGCGGCATCGACGGCATTGCCGCCCTGCCACAGCATGCGCAAACCGGCCTGAGCCGCGAGCGGATGCGAGGTCGAGACGACGTTGCGGGCGAATACCGGCAGGCGCGGCGTGGGATAGGGGTTGTGCCAATCGAACCGGTTCATGTGTCGCAATCTCGCTCTCAAGAGGATTCTTTCGCCAAAAGGAAGGGGG
>Ga0068855_100004329_pt1 | contig 17356 bp, 13 predicted proteins | sample KBSCornC52_FD_66592 | JGI IMG/M metagenome (GOLD analysis project Ga0068855, IMG submission 66592) | Corn rhizosphere microbial communities from Kellogg Biological Station, Michigan, USA - KBS Corn C5-2 | ecosystem: Host-associated > Plants > Roots > Rhizosphere > Soil ...
CTCACCGTGTCCAAGCTCGTCCCCGGCTTGTCGCTGCTTTCGGTGCCGATGGCGGGCGCCGTCGGCACGCGCTATCGCACCTTCGTCGCGCACGACGCAATCGGCGCCGCGATTTGGGCAACGCTGGGCTTGGCCATCGGCGTCATCGTCTCGCGCCAAATCGACTGGCTGTTCGATGCGATCGGGCGCTTGGGCCATGCTAGTTTGATCGTCGCCGCGGCCCTGCTTGCCGCCTATGCCGCCTACCGTTGGATACGCCGGCGCGCCTTCACGAAAAAGCTGATCGACGCGCGTATCGCCGTCGCCGAACTCAATGAATTGGTGCGAGGCGAGCCTGCGCCGGTCATTCTCGACATTCGGTCGGACGAGAAACGACGGCTCGATCCTTACGTGATCCCCGGCGCACGTTTCGCCGATGAGCGGCGGCTCGATGAAATCGTTGCGGATTATCGCCTCGATCAGAAAATCGTCATCTATTGTTCGTGTCCGAATGAAGTATCGGCGGCCTGGATGGCGAAAAAACTCATCGAAGCAGGCTTTGTCGACGTCTTGCCGCTCAAGGGCGGTCTCGACGCGTGGCGAGAGGCGGGCCAAACCGTGGCCGCTTTGCAATTCACAGCCGATCAAGACGGCCCTGCCGACACCCACTCCGCCCCGCACGCTGCCTGACCTGACGAAGTGGGCGATCGCGCGCGGCGCGCGTGCGCGGATTTCTACGCTCGCTGTTCCGGAGCGCTTGCGCGGCGACAACGCACGGACGATCGGCGTAGCCGTCGCGCGGCGAAATGATCGATCTGCGTTGCATCGAGGAGGCGCCGTCCCCGACCGCCGAGCCGGCGTGGGCCCTCCTAGAACGCGTTCGACGATTGTCCTATCTATGAGACGGTGAGTGCGTCCCGTGTGGCTTCCTACGGTTGCTTCGTAGGCCTAGACTCAGTATCCGTCGATGCCTGCAGTACTTCATTCGTAGGCGTCCTAACGTTTCGGAGCAACGATCATGGTTGAAATCAGGCACGCTGCCGATCGCGGTGTCGCGGAGCACGGATGGCTCAGCTCGCGCCACACGTTTTCTTTCGCCCACTACTTCGACCCGGAGCAGGCAGGCTTTTCGGACCTACTCGTTATCAACGACGATCGCGTAGCCGCCGGCCAGGGCTTTGGCCGCCATCCGCACCGCGATATGGAGATTTTCTCGTACGTGCTCGAGGGCGCGCTCGAACATCGCGATTCGATGGGCACCGGTTCGACGATCGTTCCCGGCGACGTGCAGTTGATGAGCGCCGGAAGCGGCGTCGCCCACAGCGAGTTCAATCCGTCGCCCAACGACCCGGTGCATTTCCTGCAGATATGGATTGTGCCTTCGGAATCGGCGCTCGGCGCGCCGCCGCGCTATCAGCAGATGCACGTCGGCTCGGAGGAGAAACAGGGCAAGCTGCGCTTGATGCTCTCACCGGACGGCGCCGATGAGTCGCTGACCTTGCGCCAAGACGCGCGCGTCTATGCTGCGCGGCTCGATGGCGACGAAGCAGCGTCACTTACGCTCGCAAGCGAGCGCTACGCCTATGTGCACGTGGCACAGGGCGAAGTCACGCTCAACGGTATTCGGTTGAGTGCGGGCGACGGCGTCAAACTGCGCAGCGAGACTTCACTGACGCTCACCGATGGAAAGCAGGCGGAAGTGCTGGTGTTCGATCTGCGTGGTCGCGAAACGCCGCGTATGCGGTAAGTGCGCGGTAAGTGCGCGGTGAGTGCGCGGCGAGCCTGCCGGTCGCGAAGTCGATGATCGGCGGTCGTTGCGGTTAAAGAACGGGACGTCGCCAACGAGGCGCGTCCCGCTTCGCGTCAGGACCCCAACAGCCCCGCCGCAATATTCACCGATAGGCCCAGCACCGCCGCATTGAAAAAGAACGACAAAATCGACTGCGCCAGCGCGGTCCGCCTCGCTCGCCCCGAGCATAACGAAACGTCGGAGGTCTGCGAGGCCACCGCAATCGTGAACGAAAAATATAAGAAATCCCAGTAGTCGAGCGACTCGTTTTGGTCGGGAAACTTGAGCGACACCTCGTTCTCGCCCGCTTGGTGGTAGTAACGCGCATATTGCAACGTGAACATAGTCGGAATCAGTAACCATGCACCGATCATCGTAGCGCCCGTCAACGCGTAATTGACGTCGGCCTGATGTGCACTGATCCCCTTTGCGGCCGATAACTCGAGCACGATGGCCACCACACTCGCGACTGCGGCTACGGTCACGGCAACCAGCACCATCGTCGCCCCTTCGTTTTCGCGCTCGGCCACGCGCTGCACGTCTGCCGGGCTCGCTCTTGCCATCAACGTCCAAATCATGACGAGGTAAAGCCACATGCCCGCATCCCAACCAAACAACGCCCGTTGAATGGGGCGCAGCGTCCAGGGTTCGATGAGGTAGGCAATCAAACCGAGCACTACGGCGATAAAAATTCTCGGGCGGTTACGGATAAAGCGGACGATGCGCGACGATGAGTCCATAAAATCCCGATGAAATGAGTAAGAGCGGCCGCTAGATTCGCATGGCACGCATCGGCGGCTATTATCGCCGCCCGCGTGAAATCGGGGCGCCGTCGAACGAGAATCTATCACTGCCTCCCCGGCCAGATTTGCTATCATCCCTGTATATTTATACAGCTCCGCAGAACCGTCGTGTCGCCCCCTGTTCTTTCGCCCTACTACTTGCAGAACTTCGAGCGCGCGCTGGCGTGGATCGCCGAGCGCTACGACGATCTGCTCGATGCAGGCGAACGCGGCTTCGTGCATGCCTTCCGCCATTTGCCGTTGCCCTCGCGCGCGCTACTCGTTCGCATGCTGATGCGGCAAGGGCCGCTGTTTCGGGCGAGCCGGCTCGTCTACGAAGAAATCGGGTGTCCGGTTAAAGCGGCGGCACCGTTGGCCGAGCTCGAATGGCTCGATTCGGACACACCGTTGACGATCGACGAGCTCTTCTCGCTCAGCACGCGACCCGAGCTGTTGCGTATTTTTCCGGTGGCCGCGGCCCATAAGCACGTCCGCAAAGCGGCATGGCTCGATGCAATGCGCCCCCACTATCCCGAACCTTTGCGCTACGGCCAATGGGACGTCAATGCAAGCGACAGTGCCCTACGCACGACGATCGATCCGCTTTGCGAGCGGCTGCGGCTCATGTTCTTCGGCAATCTGCATCAGGATTGGTCGGCGTTCGTGCTGGCCGATCTAGGCGTCTACCAATACGAATCCGTGCCGTTTCCCGCGTCGGCGCGCGCGTTTCGCCGGCGGGCGGACATCGACGCCTATCTCCAGTTGCATGCTTGCCACGCCGCGCTAGATACGCTCGTCGAGACAGCGGACATCGAAGCACTGCTCGCCGCGGCGGCCGCCGTCGACATCGACAACCCCTGGCTCGAAACGCGGCGCGCCAAGCTAATGTATCGGATCGGCAACCACGCCGAACGCATCGGCCTGTGGCCGACCGCGCTCGAGGCCTACGCCCGCAGCGCTTGGCCTGGCGCGCGGCATCGCCGCATGCGAGTGCTCGAGCGCGACGGGCGTTTCGCGCAAGCATTGGCATTGGCTTCGCAGGCGTTGCGCGAGCCGGAAAGCGAAGCCGAATGCCAACGCATCGCCCGCATGCTGCCCCGGTTGCGGAAAGCGATCGGACAGCCAGCCGAACGCCGCCCCCGCGAACGCGCCATCGAGCGCGAGACGATCGTCTTGCCCTACCCCGAGGCGCCGTGCGCCGTCGAATACGTTGCGCGCGATCATCTCAGTAGCGATGCGGCACCCGTGTTCTACGTCGAAAACGGACTCATCAATTCGCTGTTCGGCCTGCTGTGCTGGGAAGCGATATTTGCCCCGGTACCAGGCGCGTTCTTCCATCCGTTTCAGCGCGGGCCGGCCGATCTGCATGCACCCGATTTCCGCGCGCGCCGCGCACAAGCATTCGCGCACTGCTTCGCGCAACTCGATAGCGGCGCTTATCGCTCTACGATCCTGCATCACCTCGAAGCGAAGGCCGGCGTTCAATCGCCGTTCGTATTCTGGGGACTTCTCACGCCTAAGCTCGTGGCGCTCGCACTCGAGTGCCTACCGGCGGCACACCTGAAGCTCTGGTTCACACGGTTGCTCGCCGACATCCGCGAGAACCGATCCGGCTTGCCCGATCTGGTGCGTTTCTGGCCCGACGAGCGGCGCTATGAGTTCATCGAAATCAAAGGCCCCGGCGACAAGCTGCAAGACAACCAAACGCGTTGGCTGCGCTATTGCATCGAGCATGGCCTGCCCGCGCGCGTGCTCGACGTTCGTTGGGCGGAAGCGGCCGGCGCAGACCCGGCTGAGGCTGCCGTATGAGCTACCTCGTCGCCGTCCGAACGCTTTGCGAGTTCACCGCCAAGCGCGGCGACCTCGATCTTCGCTTCACGCCTTCGCCCACTGCGCTCGAAGGCATCGAAGGCCACGGGGCCGTTACCTCGCGGCGCCCCACCGGATACGAAGCGGAACTGACGCTCAGCGGCATCTGCGGTGAATTGACGGTCCGCGGTCGAGCCGACGGCTACGACCCAGCCCTCAATCGGCTCGAAGAGATCAAGACGTATCGCGGCCGGCTGGAGGCGATGCCCGATAACCACCGCGCGCTGCATTGGGCTCAAGCACTGGTCTACGGGCACCTGCTTTGCCAAGCGAGAGGACTGGCTGAACTGGACGTAGCGCTCGTCTATTTCGACATTGGCACGCGAAAGGAAACCGTGCTGACGCAGCGCTACGACGCAAAGACGCTGCACGGCCTCTTCGTTCAACAGTGCGACCGGTTTCTCGAATGGGCCGTGCGCGAGAACGCCCATCGCAGCGCGCGCGATGCCGCGCTCGATCGGCTCGCATTTCCGCATGGCGCATTTCGAAGCGGGCAGCGCGAGTTGGCCGTGGCCGTCTATCGTGCGGCACGCGACGGCGGCACGCTGACGGCGCAAGCGCCCACCGGCATCGGCAAGACCCTCGCGACGCTGTTTCCCGCGCTCAAAGCGTGCGGGCAGGGACACGTCGATCGCATCTTCTTTCTAACGGCAAAAACGCCGGGCCGAGCGCTTGCGCTCGATGCGATCGATTCGTTGCACGAGCACGCGGTTGATTTGCCGCTGCGCACGCTCGAACTCGTCGCGCGCGATAAAGCCTGCGAGCACCCCGACAAGTCGTGCCACGGCGAATCGTGCCCGCTCGCGCGCGGCTTTTACGATCGCCTGCCGCTCGCCCGGGAAGCTGCGCTAGCCCACCGCCGCCTCGATCGCGATACGGTCCGCCAAACGGCACTCGCCCACGCGCTCTGCCCTTACTACCTCGGGCAGGAACTCGCACGCTGGTGCGATGTCGTGGTGGGCGACTACAACTACTACTACGACGGCAGTGCCCTGCTTCATGCACTCGCACGCATCAATCAGTGGCGAGTTGCCGTTCTCGTCGACGAGGCGCATAACCTGCTCGAGCGAGGGCGCAAGATGTATACGGCTTCGATCGAACAGCGCGCATTCAAAGCCGCCGGCAAAACGGCACCGGATGTTTTAAAGAAGCCGCTGCAACGGCTGCAGCGCGAGTGGAACGCACTCAATCGAGCGCAAGCGAATACGTATCAGGTGTACCCGGATGTACCGGCGCGCGTGTTGTCGGCCGCGCAGAGCCTGATCGGGGCTGTCACGGACCATCTTGCCGACGCCCCGCTCTCGATCGACGACACGCTGTTGCGCGCATTCTTCGACGCGATGCATTTCGTTTCGTTAGCCGAGCAATTCGGCGAACACTCGGTATTCGACGTACGTCTAGGAGGACAGCGTACGACCGCGCGAGCTGAAAGCGCCTCGACGTTATGCGTGCGCAACGTCGTGCCCGCGCACTTTCTGGCTCCGCGGCACGCGACGGCGCATACCAGCATTCTGTTTTCCGGCACGCTGACACCGGAGCCGTTCTATCGCGACATGCTGGGGCTGCCCGATGGCACGATCTCCATCGAGGTGGAAGGCCCTTTCCAGCCGCAGCAATTGAAGATCCATATCGCCTCGCACGTTTCAACGCGCTGGCGAGATCGCGAGGATTCGCTGCGCCCCATCGTCGATCTGATGGCGCGGCAATATGCCGAGTTACCAGGGAATTATTTGGGATTTCTAAGCAGCTTCGATTACTTGCAGCGCATCGCCGATTTAATGAGCGAGCGCCACCCAGGCGTGCCGGTCTGGACGCAGGCGCCGGGCATGGACGAGGCGGCGCGCGATACGTTTTTGGGGCGTTTTCGCACGGCTGGGCGCGGAATCGGCCTAGCTGTGCTGGGGGGCGCGTTCTCCGAAGGCGTCGACTTGGTCGGCGATCAATTAATCGGCGCGTTCGTCGCCACACTCGGCTTGCCTCAGGTCAACGAAGTCAACGAGGAAATGAAACGCGCGATGGACGCAAAGTTCGGCAGTGGCGCCGGCTATGACTACGCGTACTTGTTTCCGGGTTTGCAGAAAGTCGTGCAAGCGGCCGGCCGCGTAATCCGCGCCGAGACGGACATTGGGGTGTTGCACTTGATCGATGACCGGTATCGGCGCGCGGAAGTCAGACGCCTGTTGCCGAAGTGGTGGTCATTGCCTTGAAAGCACGCTTCGTTGCGGATCCACGCCTGACTATGATGCGATCGTGCGCCACCGCTCAGACGAGCGCGGCGCGTTTCATCACAATGCGCAGGCACGGATGTGAATCTGAAGCACCGCGCGCGTCGGATCGTCGCACGCATGGCGCAGGCGGCCGACAAGACAAAGATCACGACCAGGGGGACGCTCATGGCGGGTCGCACGACATCGATCGGCGCCGGCATGGCGCTGCTGTGTCTGCTTAGCGCTGCCCATGAGCCGCATGCGGCGCCGCCCCGTGACGGTCCGGCGTTCGCATTGCGTGCGCCCGCGCGGCCAGCGGCCACCGACGCACCGCAGCCCCTGCCGCCCGCCGACGCGACGCAGATCGAACGCTTGCTGGCGGGTCAGCAACTCAAGCCCGGTCCCACAGTGGAACCTGCAGTCAGTGCGGACGCCGCGACCGACGTCTCCAATTGTGTCGACCGGAACATCCATAACGTTGATCCAAGCAATCCGAGCTGGAACGACAAAGACCCGCGTTGGACACCGATGCGGCAAATCATTGCGCAGGACTGCATGCGACGCCGCGAATACCGGATCAAGGTCGTGCAGCCCGAGCTGCAACGCATCTACCGCGACGCGCTCGCCCAAAGCTACGCACAGCACCTGTCGCATCGAGATGCGGCCACGCTCATCGCCTTTTATGCAACGCCGACGGGCCGTCGCTTCCAAGCATTTCAAACGCGGCTGACCGCGTTGGAATTCGAATCCATGCGGCAGGTCGAATCGCGCACTGACGCCAACGGCAGCCCGAACAGCGGGTCGACCCCGCCGCCCGCGGCGCCTGCGCCGGACGTCATGAAGCATCGTGTCGGGATCCTGCTGATGTCGCGCCAGATCCTACTGATGGTCCAATGGCAAAGCGACGCTGTTCGAACGGGGGGCGATGCAAGCGGCGGCGCTGTCGCCCCGATCATGATGAGCATGGCGGCTACGATCGAAGGCGAGGCTATCGATCGAATCGAAAAAGAATTCTCGCGCGATCTCGGCGCTTTTTCCAAATTCCTCTCCTCGCCCGCCGAGAAAAGCGAAATCCGCGCCCTCGCCGACGCGCAAATGTCCTTTGGAAAGGCATCGGCCACTCAGTTGATCAAGCTGGCGCCAGAATGGAATGGTGATCTGCAGAAGTGGCGCGAGCAATACAAACAACTGCCCGCAGCCGGGGGCGCATCGGCCGCGAGCACCCCGTCCAGTAAATAAGGCTAACGTGATTGCAGGTGGGATGTGCATGTCCGACAGCCCTCGTCACGCCTCATGCAACGGCCCCACCCGCGGAAAACGCAGGCTAAATTCAATCCATCCATCGGGCGTGCAATCGGCCGATACGCTGCCACCGTGCAAGCGCATGATCGCTTGCACAATCGACAAACCGAGACCGCTCGATTCAGTGAATTCGCTGCGCGCCGCGTCGCCGCGATAGAAGCGGTCAAACAAGCGCGCGAGTTCCTCGCGCTTGATGCGCGGCCCGCGGTTGCCGATGACGATGCACGCCCCCCGCTCCTCCGTATGCCCTCGCAAACAGACCACGGTGCCCGCTTCGGCGTAACGCACCGCGTTGACGATCACGTTGCCGATCGCTCGCCGGCACATGATGGCATTCGCGACCATTTTGCCGCCCGCGTCGATCCGAAACGTGACGTTGCGCTCCTGCGCGATGCCTTCGAAGTATTCGGCAATCGCTTCCAGTTCGCCGCGGATATCGATGCCCTCGCGCTCGAGGTCCTGCCGCCCATGATCGGCCTGCGCCAAGAATAGAATGTTTTGCGCGATACGCGCGAGCCGCTCCAATTCCTCCAAATTCGATTCGAGCACGCGGCGATATTCGGCCGCGCCGCGTTCGCGCGCGAGCGCCACTTGGGTTTCGCCGATCAACACGCCGATGGGCGTACGCAACTCGTGTGCCAGGTCGGCAGAGAATTGCAGCAAGCGCTCGTAGCCATGTTCCAGACGATCGAGCATCGCATTGAACGAGGCGGCGAGGCTCTGCAGTTCGGTCGGCGCGTGCGCCACGTCGAGCCGGGCGGACATGCGGTTCGGGGAGATTTCCGCCGCCTTGCCGGCCATCGCCTTCAAGGGCATCAACCCACGACTCGTGACCCAGTATGCGAGCGCCAGCGTGACGAGCACCGCGCAGACCACCGTAATCCAGACGCGAATGAGATACAGCGACAGCACCCGTGCTTCCTGGGTCATCACGTGGGCGGCAATGATTTCGATCACATCCCCGCTATCGCCGATCTTCGCTTGCGCGGCGACCCAGCGCATGCGCACCCCGTCGGAGCGCTTACCCTCGTATAACGCGTCGAGCCCGACCCGTTGCGTGACGGGCACCCTATGAAGCGGCGGCAACGCCATATGTTCGGGATTCACGGAGATGATCGGTGCCGACGCTCCCCGCCGAAATATGATGACGTCCTGGCTGTCGCCGAGCATCGTTTCGAACAGCCGTGGCCGCGCTTCGATTTCGTTGATGGTGTAAAGATCGTGCAGCAGCGAGCGGAAATGTTCGACGCGCGCGATCAGTTGATAGTCGGCGCGGGTGGACAACGCGCGATTGGTCGCGTGATACAGCACCGCTCCCACCATGCCGACTACGATGCTGACGATGACCGCAAACGACACGGCGATTCGGATCGCGAGCGAGTGCGCAGGCCGCGTCAAGCGCCTTCCCCGAACGAATACCCGATGCTGCGCACGGTATGAATCAGTTTGACATCGAATGGATTGTCGATCTTCGCACGCAGGCGTTTCACCGCGACGTCGACTACGTTCGTGTCGCTGTCGAAATTCATATCCCACACTTCCGAAGCGATCAACGTACGCGATAACGCTTCGCCTTGTCGCTTGCAGAATAGATGCAGCAGGGCAAACTCCTTGTTGGTCAGCGCAATGTCGGTCCCTTTTCTCGCTACCTTGCGACGCAGCACATCCACATGTAGGTCTGCGATCTGGAACGAGTTCGACTCGCGCATCACGCCGCGCCGTAGCAACGTGCGAATGCGCAATACGAGCTCGGTGAACGAGAACGGTTTGACGAGGTAATCGTCCGCGCCCAGTTCGAGGCCGTGAATGCGGTCCGTCACGTGATCGCGCGCCGTCAGAAAAATGACAGGCAAGTCATGCTTTGCACGCAGCGCCGACATGATTTGCCACCCGTCGATGCCGGGCAGCATCACGTCGAGCACGATGAGTTCATACGGGTTGACAAGCGCCTGGTGCAGACCGTCCGTGCCGTTGCGCGCCAGATCGACCTGATAGCCGGACTCCGTCAGCCCCTTTTTCAGATAGTCACCGGTTTTCCGGTCGTCTTCGATCACAAGGATGGTCATGCTGGCACTACCGTCGTTGCATTGGCGACATTTTAACGAGCGGGCGGGCAATACCAAGCCAAATGACAAAAAAGTCATCGAGAGGTCATCGATCGATCAGCGCGGCATCTCTACCATGCGTAGCGTATCGGCTCTATCGATCGGAGACATGAAGTGCCAAGGCAAGCACAGGGGCAAACACTTGAACACGTTCAACCGCTTTGGCTGCGTATGACGCACTGGCTGGGCGCGCTCGCCATTTTGATCATGGTGACGAGCGGCTGGCAAATCTACAACGCATCGCCGATCTTCAAGGCGCTGACGTTTCCGTCCGCCCTCTCTTTGGGCGGGTGGCTCGGCGCCGCCACCGCGTGGCATTTTGCGGCGATGTGGCTACTGGTCGGCAATTTCGCGGTGTACCTCGCCATGAACGTGGCGACCGGACGGTTCAAACGCCGTATGTTGCCGTTAAGCATGAAGGCGGTTTTCAGCGAGGCCTATGCCGCCTTGCGCGGCAAGCTCGGCCACGACGATCTCTCGCGCTACAACGCCGTGCAGAAGTTCGCCTACCTGGCGGTGATCGCGGATCTTGCGATCCTGATCTTGTCGGGTCTCGTCGTCTGGAAGTCGGTCCAGTTTCCCTTGCTGCGGACCCTGATGGGCGGATACGACAACGCCCGCGTCGTGCACTTCTTCGGCATGAGCTTTCTAGTGGCTTTCGTCGTCGTGCACCTGGCGATGGTGGCGCTCGTGCCGCGCTCGCTTCTGCTCATGATCCGCGGCCGCTAGCGCACCGCCAACCCACATTCAATCATGTCGCTCAAACGGTTCAAAGCGAGACCCGACGCGGATCTCATCATCAAGGACGCGGCCAAGGCATTGAAGATGCCCGCACGCCGCTTGTTCGGCAAGCGCCTACTTTCGCTTGGCGGCCTCGCCATGCTGTCCGGTTGCTCTATCACCGACGACCCATCCGTCAATGCAATGCTCCGCAAGATCTCATCGTTCAACGACGACGCACAGGCGCTCTTGTTCGATCCGAACAAGCTCGCTCCAACCTATCCGGAATCCATGATTACGCGCCCCTTCCCGTTCAATGCGTTCTACGATATCGACGAGGTGCCCGAAGTCGATCCATCGGCGTACAACCTGACGATCGGCGGGCTCGTAACAGGCAAGCGCGTGTGGACGCTCGACGAACTGCACGCGATGCCGCAGGAAAGCCAGATCACGCGGCACATTTGTATCGAGGGCTGGAGTGCGATCGGCAAGTGGGGCGGCGTACGCTTCGCACACGTGCTCGCACGCGCGGGCGCGGATACGACGGCGAAGTACGTCGCATTTCATTGCGCGGACAACTATTCGACCAGCATCGATATGCCCACTGCGCTTCACGCGCAAACGCTGCTCGCGCTCACCTACGACGGCAGCATCCTGCCGCCGAAATACGGCTTCCCGATGAAGCTGCGCATACCGACCAAACTCGGCTACAAGAATCCGAAACACATCATCGCGATCACCGTCACTAACGAGTACCCGGGAGGCTATTGGGAAAACCAAGGCTACAACTGGTTCGGCGGTTCGTGACGCCGGCCCCTCATCGTCGTCATCCTCATCCTCGTCATCACGTCCCCCTTTATCTTCAAGTCGGAACCCACCCCAAGGAGCTTGCATGTCGATTCAAATCAAACTCGCCTTCAGCGTCGTCACCCTATCGCTCGCCTCGGCAGTCTTTGCGCAAACGCCTACCAAGCCGGCACGCATCCGCGGCGACATTGTCTCGTTGTCCGGTGACACGCTCACCGTGCATCGCCGCAGCGGCGACACGGTCAAGATCGACGTCAAAGCGGGCACGCCCATTACGGCCCTGAAAAACATCAAGCTACAAGACATCAAACCAGGCTCGTTCGTGGGCACCGCAGCGATGACCGGCACCGACGGCAAACTCACGGCGACGGAAGTGCTGGTGTTCCCCGAATCCGCACGCGGCACGGGGGAAGGCCACTACGCGTGGGACATGGGGCCGTCGAGTTCGATGACCAACGCGAACGTCGATCAAGTCGTGCAGGGCACGGACGGACGCAATCTAAAGCTTTCGTATAAGGGCGGTTCGAACGCGGTGACGGTACCCGAAAACGTACCGATCGTGACGCTCGCCCCCGCCACGCACGATGATCTGCGGCCCGGCAAGGCCGTATTTATCGTGGCGAGCCCGGCAGGGGCGGACTATGCCGCGCAACGTGTCGTGGTGGAAAAGGACGGCGTAAAGCCGCCGATGTAAGCGATTAGCGCATGCCGGCAGCGCGCGCAGATCAGGCGCCGTCGGTTTCGAGCACGCTTCGCGCCCACGACGGCGCCTTAGTCCACCTGCGCGACGAGGCGACCGGGCTTCTGCCCCGCTTCTTGGCGAGCCTCGCCCGTGCGCCGCGCCGGTGATACTAGCGTGGCGTCCCATTCGGCGTCACTGAATCGATCGCGCAGGAACCCGAGAAACGCGCTGACCTTGGGCGATGCATTCAAGCGCGAAGCGTGCAGCGCATAAAGCTGCACCGGCTCGACCTCCCACGCCGGAAGCACACGCACCAGCCGGCCGGCATCGACGTCATTTCGCGACGCCCGTTGTTTGAGCAGCGCGATACCGGCGCCGTCTATCGCCAGTTGATACGCAATGGACGGATCGGCCACGAGCACACGCGGCTCGAATTGCACTGCCTGACAGGTGGCCCCGCGCCGCAGCCGCCACACCGACAGCCCGGCGGGAAGGCCGGGTTCGGTACATCGCGATGCGATGCAATGGTGCCCGCGTAGATCGCCCGGCACCTTGGGCAGCTTTCGCCCGGCAAGATATGCAGGGCTCGCGTACGCCGCGAGCCGCACTTTGAACAGCGGCGTCGCACGCATGTCCGAGTCTTCGCTCGGCTCCGGCCGTATCACGATATCGGCCGCGGTATCGCCCGATCGATGTTCAGCACCGAGCAACTGCACGTCGACGCGCACTTCAGGATAAGCCGCCAAAAAATCGCCCAGCACCGGCCCGAGCACGAAGCGCGCAAACGGCACCGACGTCGCCACGCGCAGCAGGCCGCGTGGCTGCGCATGCATTGCGCCAATCGCGAGATCGGCCAAATCCGCTTCCTCGAGCATCCGCATACAGTGCGCGAGATAGAGTTCGCCGGCTTCCGTCAGCAGGAGCCTGCGCGTCGTACGCTCGATGAGCCGCACACCTAACCGCTTTTCCAGCCGACTCAATGCGCGACTGACGCTCGATTTCGGCAAACCGAGCCGATTCGCCGCGACTGTGAAGCTCTGTGCCTCGCAAATTCGGACGAAGCATTGAAGGTCGTTGAGATCGATCATGATGGTTTCCGTCTTCGGCATGACGCCCTGCTCTATTGTTCCCCAGTAGCAACAGACTGTTCACTCGCTTTCAATTGTTGCTCATCATAGCCATTCTTTCGGGCAGACGTCCAATTCAATTCACTCGAAGGAGCGTAGCGATGTATTTGGTAACGGGAGCAAGCGGCAACATCGGCGGTCAAATCGTTTCGCAGTTACTCGCCGCCGGCCACGCGGTGCGTGTGTACGTGCGAGATCCGGCGAAAGCGGCGCAGTGGGCTGGGCGCGTGGAAATTGCCGTAGGCGAGTACGACACTCCCGACGCGTTTTCGGCCGCACTCGCCGAAGTTGAGGGTGTGTTTCTGATGAACATCGGCCCTGCCGATGCCTTCCGCGAACTCGTAGGCCGTATCGTCTCGACGCAAGTGCGGCGGGTGGCGTTTCTATCGACGATGATGGTCGACACAGCGCCCGACACGATGCTTGGGCGCATGCATCGCGAGAAGGAGGACATCCTCCGCGCTGCCGGGCTCGACGGTTGTTTCCTGCGCCCTACCGGCTTCATGTCGAACACCTACTTCTGGCTGCCGAGCATCAAGGCCGACAGTATCGTGCCCAATCCGATGGCGGACGGGCGTGCTCCGCCCATCGCGCCCGAAGACATTGCGGCGGTTGCGGTACGGGCGCTGACCGTTGCTTCGTTGCCGGAAAGTGCCCTGACGCTGACAGGGGGCGAACTCATCAGCGTACCCGAGCAAGTCGCATTGCTTGCACAAGCGCTCGAGCGTCCGCTGCGCTGCGTCGACATTACCCTCGACGAGGCAGTGCAGAATTTCGTGCGATCGGGGATTCCCCAACCCATTGCGGCATCGGTCGTCAAATCGTTCGAAGCCGTCAAAGCCGGCCGCGCCGCGACCATGACGGATACGGTCGAACGCTGGCTCGGGCGCAAGCCAATGCGATTCGAGGCATGGCTGAAGGCGCACATCGATCGATTCAGGTAGTAGTGCTCGATCGCATGCGGGGAGCTTCAAGCGCCAGCCTTTTATAGGGAAGGCTTGAATCTACCCCGTCCGGCAGACTATGCTTCCCCGTTGGCCATAGAGGGGGGAGCATGGACCGCATTCAAGCAATGGAAGTCTTTACGCGCGTCGTCGATGCAAATAGCTTCACGCGCGCGGCGGAGACGCTCGGCATACCGCGCGCATCGGTCACGACGATCATCCAAAATCTCGAGGCCTTTCTCGGCGTGCGGCTCATGCACCGGACGACACGCCGTCTTTCCCTTACGCCGGACGGCGCCGCCTACTACGAGCATTGCATCAAGATCATCACGGAGATCGCCGAAGCCGACGCGAGCTTTCAAGCCGGTAACCGCAAGCCTAGCGGCGCATTGCGCGTTCATATGCCGAGCGCGCTGGGGCGGCGCATCGTCATTCCCGCGCTGGCGACGTTCCATCGACGCTATCCCGACATCACGCTCGACCTGGGCCTCTCGGATCGACCCGTCGATCCGATCGAGGAAGGCGTCGATTGCATGATCCGCATCGGTCCGCTCGAAGATTCGTCGATGGTCGCGCGGCGCATCGGCATGCTCAAGCGCATTACGTGCGCCGCGCCGGCCTATCTTGCGCGTTGCGGTGCACCGGAAGGCATCGAAGACCTCGCGGGGCATCAGGCGGTAAATTTTCGCGCGGCGCATGGCGGCCGGCCCATTCCGTGGGTATTCGTCATCGACGGCAAGCCGGTCGAAGTGAAAATGAACAGCCTGGTTTCCGTCAACGATTCCGATGCGTATGTCACCTGTGCCATCGAAGGTTTCGGCCTGATCCAACCCACGCTGTTCATGGTACTTCCCTATTTGCTCGACGGCTCGCTCAAGGAAGTGTTGACGGGATTCAATCCGAAACCGAAGCCCATTTCGATCGTCTATCCGCATAACCGGCATCTTTCGGCCAAAGTACGTGCATTTGCGGAATGGATCCACGAACTATTCGATTCGATGCCCGCACTCGAAGACGAGCCGCGTCCACGCGAGCCGGCGGCCGGCCAACCCAAGCCTCGACGCCGGGATGCGGTAACGGCGTAACCGTTCTCCGATTACGCGCCCGGCCGCCGTGTCCCGTCGGCGGGCGCATTCAGGGTTGTCCGCAAGCTTCAGAAATCGCTCGCTCACGCCGTTATACAGATACAGCAGATGGCGCCATCTCGGCGCCTGGATGACGTGACCGATTCAGGGAACCGTAACCTGGGCGGAAGCTTAGACAACAGCCTATTCGACGGCATGAAAAACCCTGGGATCGACAGCGAAGACGAGTACGTGCCCGTAGGCGATTTGCATATCGCGGTCATCCGCTATGACGCACGCGGGCAGCCGCGCTACCGGAACCGCGCTGCGATCGCGATGATGACCGTCTCATCGGGCACCGCCCGCACGTTGATGACCGAAGCGGAAGTGTTCTCGCCGTCCACACTGCGACGTTATCTCGACGCGATCGGGCAAGTGGCCACGAGCGGCGTCGCACGCGCCCTCGAACTTGTATTCGATGGCGTGCCGCTCGCGCAACGCCCGCATTACCAGGTTTTCCTTGCCGCCGATCAAGCGCACGACGGCGATCGGGGTGTCCTCGCGATTTGCTTCGACATCACGGCGCGCACACAGGCCGAGGCGAAGCTGCGCGAGCGCGAATCCTTCCTCGAATCGCTGCTCGATGCGATTCCCATCCCCGTATTTTCCAAGGATGTCGACGGCCGCTACCTTCATATCAACCAGGCGTTTTTAAATTTCCTCGGCATCGCACGTGAGCAATTCGTCGGGAAAACTGTCTTCGACGTCAATCCTCCCGAATTAGCAACGAAGTATTTCGCCATGGATAGGGCCTTACTAGATAACGGCGGCGTTCAACGGTACGAATATAAGGCGCGAAACGCCCAAAACGAATATCGTGAAGTCGAGTACACCAAGGTCGTTTTTTCCGATGTCGAGGGCCGGAAAGCGGGCATCATCGGCGCCATCTTGGATGTCACGGAACGCAATCAGGTTCAAGCCGAACTGCGGACACAATACGAAAAGATCCTCGAGCTCAACAAAAGCCTGGAGGAAAAGGCAGGCGAACTATCACTGCGCGAGCGCGAGTTTCGCACGCTCGTCGAACACTCGCCCGATACTGTGGCCCGCTACGGCCGCGATCTTCGGCGCATTTATGCCAACCCGACCTTCAGCGCGTTCGCGGCGGCAGGCGCTGAGCAGATACTCGGCAAAAAGCCGTCCGAATTTCCCGGCGGACCGAATGCCGAGGTGTATGAGCGGCAGATCGAACGCGTGTTCGCCACCGCTGCCGCTTGCCAGTTCGAATTGAAATGGCAGCCCTGCGGCAGCGAGCCGCTATGCCACATGATCCGGCTGACGCCCGAGCTTGCGGCAAACGGCACGGTGGAAACAGTGCTAGCCGTCGGGCGAGACATCAGCGAACTACACGCATCACGGGAAAAGATTCGTCGCATGGCGTACTTCGATGCGCTCACGGGCTTGCCGAACCGCACGATGTTCAATGAAACGCTGCGCCGAATCACGTCCAGCGAGGCACACGGTCGTTTGACGGCCGTGATGATGATCGATATGGATCGTTTCAAGGGCGTTAACGACACGATGGGCCATGCCGTCGGCGACGAGTTGCTGCGCGAAGCGGCGGCACGTCTCATCGACAGCGTGCGCCCCGGCGACACTGTCGCGCGTTTCGGCGGCGACGAGTTTGCCGTACTGCTGCCCGACGCGCGTAACCGCCGCACGCTGGAGCAGATTTCAGCAACGATCATCAAGCGGTTCGGCGAGCGCTTCCTGCTCAACGGAAAGGAAGTTTTCATTTCGTGCAGCGTCGGCATTTCGCTCTATCCGATCGACAGCACGGACGCGGACGACTTGCTTAAATACGCCGATTCGGCGATGTACCTCGCGAAGCGCTCCGGTCGTCGCGGTTTCCGTTTCTACACGAACGAGCTCACCGTGGTGGCCACGGCCAACCTGCAGCTCGAATCCGAGCTTCGGCG
>Ga0068855_100004331_pt1 | contig 17352 bp, 15 predicted proteins | sample KBSCornC52_FD_66592 | JGI IMG/M metagenome (GOLD analysis project Ga0068855, IMG submission 66592) | Corn rhizosphere microbial communities from Kellogg Biological Station, Michigan, USA - KBS Corn C5-2 | ecosystem: Host-associated > Plants > Roots > Rhizosphere > Soil ...
ATGGCAAGGACGCAGGGAGCCCCGATATTGACGATATCGGGGCGACCGAGGACACAGCCAGGCGACGATTTGCAGCCGCCCGAGCGCGAGAGACTTTCGGGACGGAGCACTAGGCCGCGGCGTTCCGCGCCAGGTGGCGGAAGAGCCTGAGATGCGACCGTCCGAACGCCGGGTCGTCGGTGCGGGCGGCCACCTCGGCGAGGCCTGCGAGTACGGCGTCGCGCCACAGCTCCGGCGACGCGCCGAGGCGTCGTAAGCCGACTCCGAGGAAGTCTCGGAAGAGCTCGGGGAACCAGCCGCTGCCGTTCAGTGCGAAGTCCACCCCGGCGCCCCACGAGGGCGAGCGCTTCCCGCCGGTGTCCAGGTAGAGCGCGTACATGATCGCGAACCGGGCGAGGTCCCGCACCGGTTCGCCGCACAGACACGCCCCCTCCCAGTCGACGACGCCGGTGACCCCCTCCCGCCCCAGCAGCACGTTCCCCCACCACAGGTCTCCGTGGACGGCGGTCCTCGGGACCGACTCCGTGCCGAGCCGCGCGTGGACGGCGGCCAGGCGGGCCAGGTCTTCGGGCAGGCGTTCGTCGCCGTCGAATCGGGCCGCCAGCCCCGACACCACCCCCGCGTCCATGTCGATCCCCGCGGAGCCGACGGCCGTGGCGGACTGGAAGCACCCGAGCCATTCCGACACCGCCCCGAGGTGCCTCTGCGCCCGGCGTCGCCGCGAGCGGCGGCCGCGCACGTACTCGCGCGTCATGGGCGTTCCCGGTACGGCGGTCATCACCACGCCCCGCAGGCCGTCGAGCTCGACCGTGCGAACCACCCGTGGGATCACCTCGACGGCCACGTCCGGATAGCGCGTATGGAGCTCGATGAGCGCGGCCGCCTCGGCCTCCACCGCCGCTGCGGCGACGCGCGTCGTCGGCACCTTCACCGCCATCACCGGGACGCCAGACTGCTCCGAGACGAGCAGCACGGTCACCTTGGCGTTCGGATCCTTGGACACGCCGAGCACGACGGAGCGAAGCCCGTGCGCCGTGCGGACGAGCTCCGCCACCGAGACGGCCGGGAGATCGCCCGTGGGCGCGCACCGCGGAGACAAGAGGTCGGTCACCTCCGCGTCCCCACCACCATGCTCGGCGCGACCGATCTGGCGACGAGGCCGGGATTCGGAAGCCGGGAGACCGCCGAGAGGCACATCCTGACCGGCCCCGTCCAGAGCCTCCCCGGCGGCGGCGCGACGATCGAGCGCAGAAAATACGTGGTCGCGGCGGGGCAGTCCTCGACGAGGTATGCGGGCGCGCCCGGGGTCGGCAGGGCGAGGTATTCGCGCTGGATGTCGATCCCGGCAGCGGACGCGAACCGCCGGCACCGGCGCCGGGCGAACGGGGCCGGCGAACACACGATCACCTGGCTGCCCGCCGCGAGCGCTCCCACCTCGTCGAGCAGCGCCCCGCTCCCCCTCCGAAACGGCGCCACCTCGGCGACGAAGGCGTCGGCCGGCGCGATCATGTACCGGTTCTGCCGCCATCGCTCCACCGTGCGCACGCCGGCCCTCACGTCAGTCCGGCGAAGGGGCGGAGCCGGGCGACCGGCCGGACGATCCCGCGGTCGCGGAGCAGCTCGACCACCGAATCGATGCCGGCGTCGTCGAGATGCGGCACGTGCTCGGGCGACTCCTTCCGATACGTGAAGCGGAGCGTGCTCCGGCCGGCAGGGGATTCCTTCGACATCCCGCGGCGGGCGAACTCCCCGACCACCGATCCGGCGCCGTGGCAGACGCTGTTCAGCGCGCGCTCGGGATGATCACCCGGGATGCACACGTACGAGGACGTCCTGCCGGTCCCGGGGAGGAGCAGCGGCTGGCCCGTGCCTGCGAACACGGGGTGATCCGGAAGCTCGGAAGCCGGGAAGATGCGGCATGCGTTGTGCCGGTGGACGATCGCCCGCTCGCCGGCCACCGTCTCCTCGTAGATCGAGTTGTGCGAGGTGTCGACGACGAGCCGGCTCCTGCCCCCGAAGCACTCGCCGAGCAGCCCCCGCACGCTCGCGTACGTCGACAGCCTGAACGCGTAGCCGTAGTTCATGGCCATCGCGCTCGCGAGGGCCAGCTGCTCGCCCTCCGCGCTGCGCCGCTCGACCGGCGGCGCCGCATCCGAGAAGAACAGGGCACGTCGACGCCGCAGCTCGGCGATCGACCGCGCCCGGCCGAAGTGGTAGAGCGGCTTCTGGACCGCCATCTGCATCCGGACCGGCCACGGGTATCGCTTTCGCCGGCCGAACAGGAGGCCGAGCTCGCCCGGGAGCGAGCCGCCTCCACCGTGGTACTGGACCGTGACCTGTCCGAGCGCGAGCCCGAGGGCCGCCGCAGCATCCGCGTCGAACACGTCGGCGACCTCCTGCAGCTCCACGAAGTGATTGCCAGGCCCGATGGTGCCGAACCGGATCCGGGAGAGCTGTTGCACCGACCAGGGCAACTCTCGCCGCACGCGGTCGGCGCCCCCGAGGTGGCCGACCTCCACCCGGCCCCCGACCTCGACCCGGTCGACGTCCTGACGGTCGACTCCGAACCGCTCGGCCGCGAACGCAGCGCCCTCCGCCGCGCAACGAACGACCTCGGCAGCCGTCAGGTCGCGACGGGAGGTCGGCGGATACGGGTAGCGCTCCCGGAACCGGCGGTAGAACTCGGCGACGGCCTCGTCGCCCGGCCGATCGACGTCGGTGGCGATGAGGGCCATGCCGCAGTTGAGCGACGCGCTCGTGTAGAGCGGCTGAATCGTTCCGCGGGTGGCGACCGCGATGCTGGACGGCATCTCCTTGTCGCCCTTGTGATGAAAGTCGGGCAGGGCGACGGCCGGCGCCGCCAGGTCCGCACCCCGTACCCCGTCCCGAAGCACCTGCAGGGCCGCGCGGTCAGCCTGGAGGCCCGGGCCCTCGATCACGCGCACGCCCGATTCCGCCTCCCGGCCGACGCGTGCCGATCCCCGGGTCACGACGCCCATGTCTCGACCTCTGTCCTCGGGAGCAGGTCGTCCAGGCGCGCCCCCGGCTGCCGGCCGAGCGAGAGCGCCCAGCAGGGCAGACGTGACGTCAGGCGCGAGGCGGTGTCGCCGACCGGCGGATGCGGCGGGCCCAGCCCTGTGCCCGCCGCCAGGATCGCCGCAAACGCCCAGTACCGTCGCAGCTCGCCCGCCATGTAGGTGCTCGTCACCAGCGCCCGTGCAGCCGACTCGGGCGAGCACGGCACGAGCTCCGGCCGGTCGCCCTCGCCGCGCTCGAGCGTCACGACGCAGGACGGCACCAACGCCGCGGCCCGGCCCGAGATCGCGACCTCTCGCCGTCCATGCGGCATCCGCCGCCCCCCGCCGCCGGTCACACGTGCCGGCTCGAGCAGCCCGCACATCCGTTCCCCGTCGCTGACACCGAGGTTGTCGCTCGTCGTCCGGTGGCCTCGCTCGACCTCGGCGAGCAGCAGGGTCGACCTGCCGACGCCGCCGGCGGCGCAGACGAGCGGGGTGGCGTGGGCGCATTCCACCGCGGAGGCATGCAGCGGCGCGTGTCCCCGGGTGCCCGCCCACCAGAGCGCCGGATACTGGATCAGCGCCGCCCGCGCCAGGAGGTGGAACCGCGACCGCAGCGCGATCGAGGCGATGCGGCTCTTGCGAGGAGGCCGCCATCGATAGGTGAACGTCGCCTGACCTGCGGTTGCCTCGACGTGGAGATCGAATCCGGTGGTGCACACGTCCTCGAGGATCACCTCGCCGCGGCGCTCCCATACTCCCCGGCTGAGATACCGCCACCCGCCCCCGGGGAACGCGCGGCGGTCGGCCTCGACCTGCACCCGCAGCGGCGCCGGCGCCCCATCCGGCAGGCGCAACTCACCTGCGGCGCCTTCCGAGACGAGATCGCTGACCCAGCCCAGCTCGGATTCGATGCCGACCTGGACGCCGGCGCTCTCGAAGGACGCTCGCATCACGCCGCCCAACGGGCCTGCCGGCGCCGGGCGGCCAGGTCGAGCGCCAGGTCGTAGGCCACCACCAGGTCCTGCGCGTGAACCTCGGGCCGGAAGCCGCTCCCGATGTGTGAGCGCGCGGCGGCCGCCATCTCGGCCGCCGCGGCGGGATGGCTGAGCATGAACCCGAGGGCGCCGGCCAGGCTCGAGGGGTCGCCGGGCCGGGCCAGCAGTCCGGTCCTTCCGGCGATGACGATCTCCGGCACGGAATTCACCGCCGTCGCGACGACCGGGATTCCGGACGTCATCGCCTCGACGACCGCGCATGGCAATCCCTCGTACAGGCTCGGGAGGGCGAAGACGTCGAACGCCGGAAGGAGCGCCGGCACGTCGGACCGCTCCCCCATGAGCAGGAACCGGCCCTCGAGGCCGGCCCGGCGGATCTCCCGTTCCGTTCTCGACCGCAGCTCACCGTCGCCGACCCATGCGAACGTGACATCCGGTCGTCCCAGACGGGCGAGCGCGCGGACCATGTCGAGCGGCGCCTTCTGGTGACTCAGACGCGCGGCCGTCCCGACCACCGTGGCCTTTTCCGGAAGGCCGAGGAGCGCCCGGGCGTGGCGGCGGGTCTCGGGCGTCGCGGCCGCGATCCCCTCGTCGACGGGGCTCGCGATCGCGCGGATCGTCCCGGGCGCGGCCAGCCGGAGCCGCACCGCCTCTGCCGCAATCATCGTTCCGTCGGCGAGGAAGTAGTCGGTGATCCGCGCCAGACCCCGTTCGGCCGTGAGCAGGGAACGGCGGACAACCGGCGTCTGGAAGCCGTGGAAGGGAAACCCGTGGAACGAATGGACGATCGCCCGCGCGCCCGCCCGCCGTGCCGCCAGACGGCCGATGGCTCCCGCCTTTGCGCTGTGTGTGTGAACCACGTCGAAGTCGCCGGCGCGCAGGTGATCGAGAAGCTCCCGGATGCCCCTCGTGTCGGTCGACGGGTAGAGCCCGCGGCCCCGGGCCATGTGGCGGAGCCGGATCACCTCCAGCCCGGCCTGCTCGGCCGCGGCGATGAGCGAGCTCTCGCCGGCGGTCAGGATGGTCGTGCGGTACCGCGCGGGGTCGAGCGCCGCGGCACCCCGGAGCGTGATACCCCCGGCACCCGCCGTCAGCTTGGTCACGATCTGGGCAACCCGCAACGGTCGTGTGCGGGATGGGATGGTGGCCCTGCGCACAGGCGCCGCCGCCCCATTCGCCGCGCCCGGATCCGGCTCGACCACCGCCCCGGCGGAGGTCGCGCTCGCGCCGTTCACGAGGGCTCGGTCATCCACCGGCTGCCGGACCCGTAGGTGATCAGACCCAGCACCGGCACCGGCAGGACGCTCAGCAGGTGCTTGACCTCAAGGACGCGCGACCGGCGCAGCGAGCGCGGAGCTACCAGGACGACGCCGCTCGGAACGCCGTTCCGGCTCGCCGGGTGGTCGATCCCGAACGTCCGCACGCGCAGGGCGGACGGGGAAGCCTCTGCCGGTCGGTACGTGTCCCGTCCAACAGGGAGGTACGGCTGGGCGGCGCCGGTCGCGACGCGCTCGGTCGGGTCGGGCGGCGGCTGGGCAGCGCCGTTCACGGCCGCTTCCAGCTTCGCGGCTGCCGCACTCAGGCCAGGATCCGGCACGGCGGCGAGCAGGCTCACGCTCATCACGCCGGCCCTCTCAGCCGCCAACCGCAGAACGAGGGTGATCGGCTCGGCGCCAAGCTCCGCCTGCGCGTCGCCGGCGTTCCTGGGGATGGTGCCGAGGTACGCCGTCCCGAACTCCCGCGCGAGCATGTCCGCGCCGTGAAGGGTCGGCTTGAAGGTCTCGATCAGCGCCGCCGCTCCGATGCCGAGGACGAGCCCGAGCAGCAGTCCGAGCATGATGTCGGGCACCTTTCGGCTGGCGTCGGCGTGCCCGGGAAGCGCCGCCCTGCTGATGATGGAGGCCTGCGGACGAAGGGCGTCCGTCGAGAGCAATCCAAGCCGCTCGGACACGAGCACGCCGCGTTGCTCGGCGTCGAAGTCGCGCAACCGCGTCTGGGAGTCGATCTGCGCGCGCAGGCGCCCGGCGGCGGCGCCCGTCGGACCGACGGCGAGCTGCCGGTTGTACCGGTCGATTGCGGCATCCGCCGCAGCGATCCGCGTGTTGAGATCGGAGATCCGGCCGTCGAGATCGGCGGAGATCTGCTTGATCCGGCGGCCGTTCACCGCACTGCGGGTCTCGATGACCCGCTCGGCGAGCACGTTGGCGAGCGCCCGCGCGTACGACCGCTTCGTGTCGGTCACGGACAGCTGGATGACCCCGGAAGTTCCGAGCGGGCTGACCGACACGCTCTTTGCCACATCCGTCGCGTTCTGGCCGACGACATGTGCCCGCGCGAGGGCTGCGGCCACCTCGACCGGGCTCGTGGCGATCGCCTTCACGGTATCGCCGATGACGGTCGATCCTGTGCTCGAGTCCGGGTCCTGTGTATCGAGGACGAGGCGGGCGGACGCCGTGTACGTCGGTTTGTCTCCCTGGTGAAGGAGAGCCGCCGCCGACGTGCACACCGCCACCGCGAGGACGATGATCCACCAGTGCTGGCGGAAGATCCGGTGAACCGCTTCGTTCAATTCCATGGGTTGATGAGACTCCTCTTGCCCGCGCTCGTGTTCTCGGATCGCTTCGCCCGCCCACGCCTCACCGGACGGCCTCCGTCACGGCGTCGATGACGGCAAGGACGGCCGCGTCGTCCATGTGCGGATAGAGCGGCAACGTCAGCAGCCGCTCGCTCACCGCATCGGTCCGTGGGAGCGGCCGGCGGCGCCCGCGCGCCTGGTACCACGAGAAGCGGTGGGTGGGTGGGTAATGCACGCTGCTCTGGATCCCGGCGGCTGCGAGCACGGCACGCACCTCGTGCCTGCGCGTACCGGGCGGAAGCAGGATGACGGCCAGGTGATGGGCCGGAACCGTGCCGATCCGCGGGGGGAACGGCATGCGAATCCCGCGAAACCCGTGGAGCGCCTGCCGGTACGACCCGACAATGCGGCCGCGGGCGGCGTTGGCATCCCGCAGCCGCGGAAGCTGCGCCAGGCCCATTGCGGCCCGGAGGTCGTCCATCCGGAAGTTGAATCCCTGGAGGAGGACGTCGTACGTGGTGGCATGCCCCTTGTGCCGTTCCCACGAGAGGGTGGTCATCCCGTGTGAGCGGAGGAGGCGCATCCGTCGCTCGAGCTCGTCGCCGTCGGTGACGACCATGCCGCCCTCGCCCATCGGAATGTTCTTGTTGGAGAAGAAGCTGAAGCAGCCGATCGCCCCCATCGCGCCGCAGGGCCGACCGGCCAGCGTGGCTCCGGGCGCGTGCGCTGCGTCCTCGATCACCGTGATGCCGCGGCGGTCGGCGATGTCGAGGATCTCGTCCATGCGACAGGGGTGGCCGCCGTAGTGCATGACCACGATCGCCTTGGTCGCCGGGCTGATCGCGGCCTCGACATCGCGCGGATCGAGGGTCAGGTCGTCGTCTCCGCAGATGTCGCAGAAGACGGCAGAGGCGCCGATGTGGCCGATGGCATTTGCCCCCGCGACGAAGTTGAGGGATGGGATGACGACCTCGTCGCCGGGGCCGCACCCGACCGCAAGCAGCGCCAGGTGGAGCGCGGCCGTCCCGTTGGCGACCGCGATCGCATGCCTTGTGCGGCAGAGGTCGGCGAAGGCCCGCTCGAACTCGGCGACCCGGGGGCCGGCGCTCCACCAGCCCGAACGAACGGCGGCCAGCACGGCCTCCTGAAGCTCCTGGCCGGCGTGGACATCCGACAGCGGGACGACCCAGACGGGCGCGACGCCCGCGTCGGCAGTCCGCTGCGCCACGGTGCCCCGGTGACCGCCCACGAGCTCGGTCACCGCATTCCGCCGGCCAGTGTCAACGGCGCCTCGGAGGCAGGCGTCGCCGTCGGGAGCCATGCCTCGACGGCGCGCTCGTAGTCCTCCCGGCGGCCGATGTCGAACCACATCCCGGTGTACGGGTAGGCGCCGATCGGCTCTTCCGCCTCCAGGAGCGCATAGACGAGCTGCGGGAAGTCGAAGTATCCGTCGGCGGGGATGAACTCGAGCGCGCGCGGCTCGAACACGTAGATGCCCATGCTCACCGTGGATGTCATCTCCGGCTTCTCCTGGAAGCCGACGACCCGTCCCGACGCCCCGTTCCGGCCGATGCGAAGCACGCCGTAGTCGATCTTGATCGGACGCTCGTGCGCCGCGATCGTGATCAGATTCTTCATGTCTCGGTGATGCTTGACGAGCGCGCGATAGTCGAGCGTCGTCAGAATGTCACCGTTCATCGCGATGAAGGTGCCGTCGAGGCCGGGGACCAGCCGCAACGGCGCGGCCGTCCCGAGCGCCTCCTGCTCGTGGACGTAGCTGATCTGCAGGCCGTCGGGAGACCGGTTGCCGATCACAGCTTCGATCAGATGCGCCAGGTATCCGACACATAACGTCACCTTGTCGATCCCCGATGCCGTCAGCTGTCCGAGCACGAGCTCGAGAATCGAACGCTCGCCGATCGGCATCAGCGGTTTCGGCAGGACCGAGGTGTACGGCGCAAGCCGGGTACCCCTTCCGCCGGCGAGCACCACCGCCTGCACGGGAGGGGTCTTGCCGCCGGCGGCCACCGGCCGCCGGCGGCGTCCTTTGGAACGAATCTCGGTGTCTGAGATCGTCATCGTTTCCTCTAGGCGGAGACGCCGACCGGTTGCGGACTTGCAAGGCCGAGCATGCGGCGGAGGCCCTCCTCGAGCTCGACCTCCGGCGACCAGCCCAGCAGGGCGGTCGCGCGCTCGATGTCCGGGCGGCGAACGCGCGGGTCGTCGACCGGCAGCGCCTCGTGCACGATCTCGCTGGTGGATCCGGTGACCCGGATCACCGTCTCCGCCAGCTCGAGAACCGTGAACTCCCCGGGGTTGCCGATGTTCACGGGAAGGTGCTCGCCGCTGGTCGCAAGCAGGTGGAGACCTCGAACCAGGTCGTCGACGTAGCAGAAGCTTCGCGTCTGCGAGCCGTCTCCGAACACCGTGATCGGCTTGTTGCCGAGGGCCTGGCGGACGAATGTCGGGATTGCCCGCCCGTCGTGGGGGCGCATGCGAGGCCCGTAGGTGTTGAAGATCCTTGCGATGGCGGTGTCGACGCCCTGTTGACGCTGATATGCCATGGTCATCGCCTCGGAATACCGCTTCGCCTCGTCGTAGACGCCTCGCGGGCCGATCGGGTTCACGTTTCCCCAGTAGCTCTCCGGCTGGGGATGCACGTGGGGATCGCCGTACACCTCGCTCGTCGAGGTGAGGAGGAACCGGGCCCGCTTGGCCTTGGCCAGGCCGAGCGCGTTGTGCGTGCCGTAGGACCCGACCTTCAGCGTCTGCAGAGGCAGTCGGGCGTAGTCGATCGGGCTCGCGGGGCTCGCGAGGTGATACACAAAATCCACCGGCTCGGGGACGTCGATGAACCGGGTGACGTCATGCTGGACGAAGACGAAGTCCTCGCGCCTCAGATGGCTGATGTTCTTGAGCGATCCGGTATCGAGGTTGTCGATGCAGATGACTCGGTGTCCGCGCGTGATGAGGTAATCGCAGAGGTGAGAGCCGAGGAACCCCGCCCCGCCGGTGACGACCGCGGTGCCTGATTGCTGATTCATGAGTCGATCGTAAGATCCGGGTGCGTGGTGGACAACTGGCCGATGGTCTAGAGTCGCGAGGTCTAGCCCGCGTCGGCCTGGGGTACCGCCGCTCGCGCTCGCGGCGGCCGGGGCCGCTGCACCATGCGGAAGCAGGCGATGAGCGCAAATGAGCTGACGAGGTAGGCGGAGGCCGAGGCCACGGCGGCGCCCGTCGAGCCAAACGGCGGGATGAGGAGCAGGTCGAGGATGACGGTCACGACGAGCCCGGCGCCCATCGCCCACGAGTTCAGGCCCGGGCGGCCGATCCCGTACAGGAACGCCGTCAGCACTCCGGCGACTCCTTCGAGCGCGAGGCCCAGGAGGATGATCCGCGCGGGCAGCACGGCGTGGTGGAACTGGGACCCGTAGAGCGCGGGGATGATCCAGCCGGCGAGGGCCCAGAGCGGGACGATCGCCGCTGCCAGCGGCACACCCGCCCGGGGCAGAAGACGGCGGACGTCCGCGGCAGCCCGCACGCCGCCCTCCCTCGAGTAGCGCGGATAGAGCACGTAGGTGAGCGCCATTCCCGGCACCTTCACGAGCTCGGCGAACTTCGACGCGATCGCATAGACGCCCAGCACCGCGGGCCCCGCCATGACGCTGAGCAGGACGAAGTCCAGCCGGAGGTTCAGCAGCGTCATGATCCCTCCCACCTGGGCCCGGAGTCCGTATGCCGCGATCCGCCGGGCCAGCACGGACGACGGGGCCTGCGCCTCCCGGAAGAAGCCCCGGCGACGCAGGCGGACGAGGGCCGACGTGAAGGTGAGGACGTCCGCCGCGACAAGCGCGCCGACGAGCGCGACGTGCCCGCTCATGCCGGCCGCCCACAGCACGCCGTACGCCGGCAGGAACATGAGCTCCTCGTTCACGATCACGAGGTTCGCCCCGCGCATGTCGCCGCTTCCCTGGGCGCAGGACTTGACCGTCGCGACGATCAGCTGGGTGAGCACGGTGACGCCGGCAAACGCCACGAGCGCCGTGCCGAGGCCCTCGAAGAGCCGTCCGCTGACAAGCGGGACGAGCGCGAGCCAGACCAGTGTCCCGGCGACACCGCTTGCGAGGGTCGTCGCCGCGATCGTCGCCGCCAGCCGGCGGTCGTCGCGCGTCGGCCCCGCCAGGAAGTAGGCGACCGCGCCGGGCAGGCCGCACGAGATGACGACTCCGGCCAGCCCCGGCAGGACGCGCAGCAGCGCGTAGATCCCCACGCCCGCCGCGCCGTCCGCCCTCGCGATCAGCAGGGTGCAGACCGCCACGCTGGCGAGCGCCAGGACACGGGCGGCGACGTTGGCGAGCAGGGTCGAGAACGACCCGCAGACGAGGCGCCGAGCCGCCCGGCTGACGCGCGTCATCGCCGCTCCCACGCTGCGGCGATCGCGACGATGGCGAAGAGGCCCCACACATGCCGGACGTGCAGGAGCTCATAGACGGCCATCGTCGTCATCGTCCCGGCGACCCCCGCGGCGAGTGCCTGCGGCGAGCGGATCACGCCTCCGAGCGGTTCCGCCCCGCGGCGAAGGACCGAGCCCGTGCGGATCAGGAGGCCCGTGATCAGGATCAGGAGCCCGACGGCCCCGACGATGCCGCGCTCGAGCAAGGCGGCGAAATAGTCGTCGTGTGCCTCCTTTGGATAGGGGTCCATCGCGGCCTCCATCCGCGGCTTCGTCGAGACGGGGCCTTCACCGAGCGGGCCGCCGTCCGCATACAGCTTGAGGCTCTCGCTCAGGACCTTGCTGCGCTCGGTGACGCTGGCCTGCCCGCGTCCGACCCCGTCACGGAGGACGGCATAGCCGCTCGTATATGCCCGGCGCTGGATGGAGTGCAGGCTGATCGTCGACAGGCACACGGCCGCGCCCACGAGAATGCACACGGTCGCCGCCAGCGCCGGGATCAGCCCCGACCGCCGGAATGTCGCGAATACGAAGGTGCCGGAGAGCCCGACGGCGAGCGAGACGAGGCCGCTGTTCGACCCGGTCGACACCACCGCCGCGATCAACAGCACCGAGACCAGCACCCGGAGGGAGCGGCGCCGCGGCCGGCCGGTGGCCCAGACGAGGGCGAGGGAGATGTAGAAGTAGTTCGCGCACACGTTGGGGTCGCCGAACGTGAGCGCCGTGCGACTTCCCTCCGTGGGAATCTGACCTGTCAGCGCCGGCAGGCCGGCGGCCAGCCCGGCGAAGAGCACGCAGGCCCACGTGACGGCGCTGTAGACCCACGCCTTCAGCATCAGGTCGGCGCCGGCCGGGGTGCCACACACGTTGACCAGGGCCCAGCACCACGCCAGGAGAAGGAGATCCTGGACGAGGGCGAGCAGGGCGGCATCCGGGAGCGGCCCGGCAAGACCCCCGATGGCCCCGCCGGCCATGAGCAGCCCGATCGCGAGCGCGTACGGGAACCGCATCCTCTGCCCGTCCGCGACGGAGGAGAAGAGCCAGGCCGCGATCGCGAGCACGATGAAGAGGTCAGCCGGCCCGAGATTCCCGGGCCCACGCGGAACCGTCACCGGCAGCATGACGACCGCCACCGCCGACAGGACCAGGGGGAGTCGCCGCGCCCGGGGTCGCCCGTCCGTCCCGAGGGCAGGAGGAGGGGCGACGGGCTGCTGCGCTCCCCGGCGCGGCGGGGCGGTCGTCATGTCGGCAATCGTCATGCGGGCCCCCGCGCGCCCGGGCGTCGCCCGGCACCGGCGGCGCGTCGCGGCGAGATCCTCATTGGCGCACGTGGACCCGCGCCGGAGCGGGCGACCCCAGCGGGGCCATGCTCGGCTCCGGGCGACGGCGCAGGGTCGTGCGGCCCGAGTTGCGGTGCACCGCGACGTCCCTCCTCAGAACGACGGCAACGACCGTCCAGGAAAGGATGCGGACATCCATCGCCAGGCTCCGCCGGCACGCGTACAGAACGTCCAGCCCCATCTTCTGGGGCAGGATCCGGTCGAGGTAATCATTGACGCGGTCGTCGGGGTCGAGGACGGCGCTCTCGTTTGCGAACGCGAGCTGCGAGAGGCCGGTGATCCCCGGCCTGACGGAGAGGACCATCGCGAAGTCGTCGGGGCGAGTGGCGACGAACGACGGATCCTCGGGCCGGGGACCCACCAGGCTCATCTCGCCGCGCAGCACGTTCCAGAGCTGCGGCAGCTCGTCGAGCTTCGACCGTGCCAGCACGCGCCCCACCCGCGTGAACCGGTCATCCTCGGTCGCGGTGAGCCCCGGCCCCCGCGCGCCGTCGTACATCTTGCGGAACTTCAGCATGCCGAACGGCCGCCCGCCGGAGCCGATGCGCGGGCAGCGGAAGAAGACCGGCCCGGGGCTGTCGAGCTTGACGGCGACCGCGACCATGACCGCCACCGGGAGCGAGACGACGGCCAGGACCACGGCGAGCGTGACGTCCAGCAGCCGCGTCGCGGCCACATCCATGGGTCCCGCGCGACGCTCCCTCGGACTCCTCATCATCCTGCTTCCTCACGGTTTGGGGTCGGTCACCGGTTGCGGTCGGAGCCGGCGAGCGGGTGGGCGGGGCCCGCCGGCGTCCGTCTCTGTCGAGCTTCCCCCGACCTTACGAACCCGGCCGGCGCGGCTCAAGACCAGCCGGGCAGAACCCCTCAAAGGGCTAGGTCACGCCCGAGCTACCACACCCGGTGACCAGCCGCGTGGAAACGACGTACGGCGCCTCTGTCCGGCCACGAGTAGTACGAGCCGCCGCCGGGGTCGAGCGGCTGACGCGCGATCGTCCCCGCCTCGATACGGTCAAGCACCTCGAGCACGAGCTCAGCGGCAACGGCCTTCGACCGCCGCAGGAGGGTGTCGAGCGACTCGCCGGCGCCGATCTCGAAGGCCCGCTGTCCGCACAGGTCGCCCCCGTCGATCGTGTCGTTGACGAAGAACACCGAAACGCCGGCGCGGGGCTCGCCGTTCGCCAGCATCCAGAAGCTCGGGAGCACGCCCCGGTACTCGGGCAGGATGGCGCCGTGGACGTTCAGGCAGCCTCGCGCCGGCAGCTCGATCAATGGTCGCCGGAAGATCTGCGGGCAGCTCACCGAGACGATGACATCGGTCCCGAGCTCGACGAGGCGGCCGAGCACGCCCGCGTCGTTGACGTCGTCGACTGCGAAGCAGGCGACGTCGTGCCGTTCGCAGGTGGTCCGGATCGATCTTCGGCGCGCCTTGGCAGCCAGCGTCCGGGCCGCCAGCCCGTACGTCGCGCGGAGGCCGAACGTGCGCTGGTAGCGCAGGGCCGCGGCGATTGGCGTCTGGTCGCGGTACAGCGGGGGCACGACGAACACGGCCGCGGTTTCCGGCCGCGCGGCCAGGACGCGGTCGAAGAACGTCGGCAGGTACAGCGGGTCGTCCGTCGTCAGGAAGACGACGTTCACCACACCCCCCATGCCGCCAGCACGTCGTCGAGCCGCCCGAAGCGCAAGCGGCGCACCAGGGCAGTCATCCGGCCTTCGAACGCACGCCGGCCCATCTCCTGCGTCGCGCGCAGCTTCCACGGAAGCCCGGGGTGGCCGGCCAGCTCCCCGGGGGCGAACTCGTAGGGATGGCAGTAGATCACCGCAGGCCGCCCACCTGAACCGATGGCCCGGATCGCCCGCTCGAGCACGGGTTCCGGCAACAGCCGGAAGTAGCCGCCGCCGGCGACCGGGATCCTGAGCGGCCCGAGCCCGCACACCGCAACGGGTACCTCGAGCAGGCTGAGATCGCCCATGAGGAGACGGTGTGGCCGAAGCGGCCAGCCACGGATCCCGTAACGGGCGGCGCGCATGGGGAAGATCGACGAGTCGGTCGTGAACCCGGCCTCGGCCAGCGCCTCCAGCGCCCACAGGTTTCCCGGACGCACGGAGAAGTCCTGCGCGCGGAAGGCGGTCACTTCCAGGCCGGCCGCGTCCTCGACCGCCGCCTTGGCACGCGCCAGCTCGTCCCGCAGAGCGGCAGGGGCCATCCGGTCGAGCGGCCGGTGGCTGTATCCGTGCGACTGCACCTCGTGCCCCGCCGCGACCAGCTCGGCCACCATCCCGGGGAAGGTCTCGGCCACCCGGCCCTGGACGAAGAACGTGCCCCGCGCGGAGCATCGGCCGAGAACCTCGAGGATCGTGGCGGTGTTCCGCAGCACGCGCTCCGTGATCGGGGCGTCGTAGTCGATGCACGACTGGTACCAGTCCTCGACGTCCACGGTGAACGCGTGCATCGGCGCAGCCGGATCGGACGGCCGGGTGAGCGGCACGGGCACCGAGCGGATCCCGGCGGGGAGGGTGGACGGCGTGGTGAGGAACATTGTTTCGGCCGGCGCGCCGAGAATACCCCCGGCCCCGCCGATGTCCAGACCGGCCTTGCACCGCGGAACAAAGGCCCCCCAAACGACCAGTCGCGGGCCGCATCCGACCTGGCCGGGAGAGGGGCGCGGGCGATCGTCCCACCCGCACGAGCGCCTCCGAACAGGCCGTTCGGAGCGTAGGCGGAGGAGACCGCCGATGGGACAATCGTGCAATGACCAAACGACCGTTGACCCTGGTGACCGGAGGAGCCGGCTACGTCGGCTCGCTCGTGGTGGACGAGCTGCTTTCCCATGGCGCGCCGGTGCGGGTGCTCGACACCCTGCTGCACGGCAGCGTTCCGTCTCTGCTCGGAGCCTGGGGGCGGCCCGGGTTCGAATTCATCCGCGGCGACGTCCGCGATCCGGAGATCAGGCGGGCGGCCCTGGCCGACGTGGACGCCGTGGTCCATCTCGCAGCGATCGTCGGCGACCCGGCGTGCGCGCGCGACCCCGATCTCGCACGCAGCGTCAACCTGGACGCCACGCGGGCGCTCCTTTGGGATTGTGAGGAGCTGGGGGTCCGGCGGGTGGTCTTCGCCTCCACGTGCAGCAACTACGGGAAGATGCCGGGCGACGTCGTGGCCACCGAGGACTTCGATCTGCGACCCGTGTCCCTGTACGCGGAGACGAAGGTGGCGGCCGAGCTCGACGTGTTGGCCAAGGGGCGCAACGGCCTCGAGACCTGCTGCCTGCGGTTCGCGACCGTCTACGGATCCTCGCCCCGCATGCGGTTCGATCTCACCGTGAACGAGTTCACCCGCGACCTGGTGCTCGGCGAGGAGCTCGTCGTCTACGGCGAGCAGTTCTGGCGCCCGTACGTGCACGTCCGCGATGCCGCGCGTGCGGTCGCGGCGGTGCTCGAGGCACCACGCGACGCGGTGGACGGAGAGGTCTTCAACGTGGGGTCGACCGACGAGAATTACCGCAAGCTCGACATCGTCGAGCTGCTGCAGGAGCGCCTCCCCGATGCCCGGGTGCGCTACGTGCACAAGGACGAGGACCCGCGTGACTACCGCGTCGCCTTCGAGAAGATCGACATGACGCTGGGATACCGTTCCCGGTACACCGTGGGCGATGGGATCGACGAGGTCATGGCGCTCCTGCGAAGCGGGATCCTCGACGAGCCCGCGGCCCAGGTCTACCGGAACTGAGCCGCACGGCGCCGCGACGGGCCGCGGGCGAGATGGCCGGCATGCGCGGACGGGGCGGGATCCAGCCGGCGCCACGGCGTGGCGCGGTGCGGGCATGGGCTCTCGTCGCCACGGTGTTCGCCGCCCTCGTCATCCTGGGAGCCGCCGTGCGCCAGGGCCGCCTCGAGGCGATCGACCACTTCGCGTACCTCCACCTCCAGCCGCTGCGAACGGGAGATTGGAGCCTTCTGACCACACCCGCCGGGCCGCTCGCGGCCCCGCTGCTCCTGATCGCCGGGGCCGTCGCCATGCGGCGCCCGGCAACGGTCCGCGTGGCGTGGATGATCGTCTTCGCCGCCAGCATCCCGATCGAGCTCGCCGGCAAGCGGCTCGTGGTACGTCCGCACGTCGACGCCGACCGCCTGCCCTGGCACGCGCACGACGGCTATCCATCCGGGCACACGATGCGCGGCGTCGTCCTGGCGGGCGTCCTTGCGGCCGCGTTCCCGCCGGCGCGTCTCCCGCTCATCGTCTGGGCGGCCGCGAACGCCGCGCTCGTCGAGACGACGGGAATGCACCCGCTTTCGGAAGTGGCCGGCGGGCTGCTTGGCGGAGCGGCTCTCGTCGCCTGCGTGTGGGCCGCTCGCAGGTCGCGAGTCGCGGACGAGGAGCCCGGTACAGCCGAGCCGGCCGGCGATCGGCAGCCGGCCCGCCGGGGCGTCGCGGCCCCGGCGGTCGGAGGCTCGCCGCTCAGGGTTTGTAGACGGCGACGTCGTCCGCGTAGAACCCCGTTCCGGCCGCCGCCTTGGTGATGTAGGCGTTGAGATCGAGCGTGGACACGCCCGGGGCCACGGGGGTGTACGTGAGGGTGATCGGCTGCCAGGAGGTGGTGAGCTTCACCTGTGACGTGCCGGTGCCGACGAGCGTCGAGCCGTTGTACTCGCGGAACCGCAGCGTCAGGGTGGCACCTGCGGTATCCGCGCGGACCCACATCGAGCCGGCATACGCGCCGCTCGAGGTCGTCGTCACCCAGTTCGGCGAGTCGTTCAGGAGCGTTGTGGCGGCGGTCGCACCTGCGTTGGTGAGCTGGGCGGCGAACCCGCCGGAGTGGCCGCCGGCGACGCGCGCCAGGGTCACGCCCGTGTCCCCGCCCGAGGTGTTCCAGCCGGCGGTGTTGGTCTCGAACCCGAAGTTCGTGGCCAGGTTCTGGCGCACGGTCACCTGCGTGGTCGCGGTGGACGCGTTGCCCGCCGTGTCGGT
>Ga0068855_100004332_pt1 | contig 17351 bp, 19 predicted proteins | sample KBSCornC52_FD_66592 | JGI IMG/M metagenome (GOLD analysis project Ga0068855, IMG submission 66592) | Corn rhizosphere microbial communities from Kellogg Biological Station, Michigan, USA - KBS Corn C5-2 | ecosystem: Host-associated > Plants > Roots > Rhizosphere > Soil ...
CTGACTTCGGATACTGTATGCTTGTAGTCTCTGACTACTGACGTTAATCAATGATAATATTTTTTATCGACGCCCTTAATTTTGGAGAGATAATGGAGTTTGAGTACGCGGTTTTTACTGTAGTCGGAGACTACAGACATAGTCATCCGAAGTCAGAGACTTCGGACAGCGATCTACGGAATACTACGGACAACCGGAGACAATGGGGTTTGATTGCCCGGTCTTTACTGTAGTCCGAGACTACAGACATAGTCATCCGAAGTCAGAGACTTCGGACAACGAGGGATTAGTCAATTTTCAAATTATGGTGACCCGAAATATAAAGTTGCAGACGAACCCAATGATCGAGCACCTTGTTATAGGAGTCAAGTTGAAGCTTTTCAACACCGTCGTCGCTCATTCGCGTAGTATACCATTTACCATTAACGAAAGACGCCTCACCTACCTTGGTTTGTTCTTGGTCGTACAAAGCACTATTACAATCAAAATAAAGGCTATTCCAAACATTATCCCATAATTTATTTGATAGCAAGTACTTGTTATCCATTTGGCTGCTTAAAATTCGTTCAATTAAAGATAAGTATGCTACACGATCAGACTTGCTTGGTTTAACACTGTTCCCGGCGGTTATTGCCGAAGTGCTATGTATATCGGAAAACAAAGCCTGCATAAATTTCTGACTATCCACTTTTATTTGAAGTATACGCATAGCATTATTCGCTTTATGTTCGCTGTCTGACAAAAGCAGTTGTTTGCTTAAGAGTCCATTTTGCGAAAAAAGCTGTTTGTTAGTAGTATTAACGGCTGTAATTAGCGAATCACTTTTAGCTAGCGCAGCGGTGGTTTTAGATAGTATAGCCCGTAAACTCGCTTGTTCAGCGTATTGCGCGGTGGTAATTCTAGAAAGCGCATTTAGTTGATCTCTGCTCTCTCCGTACTTTTGAGTGAGACGAACCGCCCAACCTGAAAGAATGCCTGAAATAACAACTCCTAGCACCGTTGCCCATATTCCTATGCGTTGCAACCAAAGTGAAATCGATTTTTTCTGATGACGATGTCCGGCGCTATCAGCTTTGCCAACAGCTATATTTACTTTGCCTTTCTCTTTATTAATCGCCATATGTTAACGCGAATATATAAAAACCAAGTAATAAATACTAATTAATTTAGCTAAATTATTGGTCGATCTAATTTTTCAAAATTAACCCCACGCTGTCCGAAGTCTCTGACTTCGGATACTGTATGCTTGTAGTCTCTGACTACTGACGTTAATCAATGATAATATTTTTTATCGACGCCCTTAATTTTGGAGAGATAATGGAGTTTGAGTGCCCGGTTTTTACTGTAGTCGGAGACTACAGACATAGTCATCCGAAGTCAGAGACTTGGGATAGCAATCAACGGAATACTACGGACAACTGGTTCGTAATCCATGACAAATTGGTAAACACCCGGGAACACCTTATCAACTAATTCAATTAAGTCGCTAATTCGATGAATCGCGCTTTTCAGGCTTTCCCATATAACCCATTCATGTTATAGACACGCTTTCTTATTCGACCTAACTTTAGCCCTGTTGACAGAGCCGTGTGTTGCGCGCTGGAAACAAGAAAATACGCTATCACAAATTTTTGAATTAATTGAAGAAAACATTAACCCGACCTTAAATACCTTATGGATCAAAAACGCAGACAATTTATCAACAGGATGTCGCTACTTACCGCTACAGCCGTGCTTAACAAACCCATCAGGCTATTGGCCATAACAAATGGCCAATACTCAGGCGCCACACTCGCCCGGCGCAAACACTTTATTGCCTTACAGGATGTATTTCTTACTAAAGAACTCGCCGATGCTTTATGTACCCTGATTGTAATAGGGTATGCGAAAAAGGTAAATAACTGTACCTTTCAGTACGAAGGGGGAAACAAAGACCCCAAAAAGGCCAGTAAAGAAAAGGCAGATTACGGAGATGTTAAAAACCTGCTGCAAAACTGGGGGGTACCGGTAGCTGTGAGCTCATCGGTTGCGGCAAAAGACTTTCCGTTTGTAGTGGCGCTTACCAAAAAAGTGGCTACCGCCGACCAGGCAAGGGCTGCCCTTTCAGGTTCTTACACTAGTTACCTGGCACAAATAAACAACAATGCTAACGCCAAAACCCCGCCTCCTGTGGGTGCATACATCGGCGGGATGTCAACCATTTCTAAACTGTTCATCGTTGGGCCATCAAAGCTCGATCAATACAAACCGATATATCGCCAGGCCGATGACACCGCCGTAAAAAAGAGCTTCGAAGCTGCAAAACTCAGTACAAATAATGCCATTAAAGCGGTTACTGCCGTTGCCAAGCCAACCTCACTGGAAGTTACCCATGCTGACCTTAACTCACTTGAAAACAGTTCGTTTTCACCGGGCAGTATGTATAAAAGCTATCATGGCATGATACAGGCCATGATTAATTACAGGACGACAGCCGACACAAACAGCTTTGTTTTCGAGATAGCATTGGGCGAAAATACCACCAAGGTGTCATCATGCTTTGCATGCAGCACTTATATGGCTGCTAACGGAACACCGGCGTCATCCACCCATCTGGGGCGGTCGGACAACTGGAACATCCCGCCTGGCGCCGATGCTTATTATAAAAACTGGGCCGGTAAAATAGCTGAATGGTACGCCGCAGGTAAAGTTGTTGGCACCAAAGCAAAAACAGGCAGCAATATGAGCAACCTGCTTGCAGAACTGGGTAAGAAAAGCCGGGAAAAGGACATTCACAATATATTCCTTGAAGCGCTCACGTTTGAAGGCTCATTTACTGAGCGCATTATTACAACCCTAAAAAATGCCCAATAAAAAGAATAATAAACAAATAATTTAATTAACAACTTCTTTAGAAATCTTAATCACATGAAAAAAATGTTTATAAGTGTAATGGTGGCGATTGCTATCTGCACCACAGTTAAAGCGCAGCGTGAACAGCCAAGCGACAGTGTTCATTATAAAGGTTTTATTGCAACTGTTCTGGCACACAAAACGCTAACCATCGTATGCCGCCCCCAGGTAGTCGGGTATATTGATTCTAACCAATCTGATGTTACACACAATACTAAATACAGCTCAAAGGTTCAATTTCAAACCAAAAATGCATATGAACAATATAAAGAAACGCTCAATGAAAACAGGGTTAAAACATCAGTAGAAGCAAATGTATCTTTTGACTATGGAACAGAATCAGGCTCAATAACCGCCGGGTTTGAAACAGATTATTTCAACAAATTATTTAATACTGTAAAAACAAGCAGTGAAAATTTAACCGACAAAATTGAAGATTACAGCGTAGATTACACCGTAAAATACGACCCTCACAAATCTATTGAGCTTTATGAATGCGTTGAAACAGTTCCCGGAGAATACGAAAGGACTTTTTCGTGGCATAAAGTAGACAACCAAAAAATAAATATACCTTATAAAATAATTATCGATTACTCGATACCAGTACGCAGGCTCTACGAGATTATAAAAGGTTGTAATGTTGGTACCGACGCAGGCGAATGGGGTGTATTTAATGCCTTTGCCAATACCGCTTTTTCCAGTTATGAGACTTCTCCGCTTGATACGTGGAAAAACTTCCTGAGCGGCTTATCCAATACGCTATGGACAGATGCAGAGGATCAGGGCTCATGGTCGATCGTAAAAAATGCGGCAACCGAAGCGCTAAAATTTAAAGAGCCGATCAACCAGTTTCGCTATTTCTGTGCGCAGTTAACCAATATTCGCGATCCATCGCATAATGATTGGGCATGGCAACGGATTACCGATTTTGCGGCAAAATATCAATAAAGCGTACCCTGAACTTTTTTGTATTCGCCAGATCTCGGACAAGGGGACCAGCAGTTCATTATACTACAGGTGATGCAGATTCCTTTGTAAGAGAGCCCGCTTTCCGTCCTCGCAAGGTCCCCGGCACGGTATGCTGGGCTGCATCCACGGATGACGCAGCGTTCTCTGGGAGAAACCCTACTGGAATGGAAAAAGCAGCCAGTCGCGCAAAGATAAACCCTTGCCAAAAATTAAATGGTGACGCTATTTTGTCAGTACAGGTACGGATTTTTGGCAAATTGACCGTCGTAAACAATTGACAATGAGGCGTTCCAAAAATAGTGATGTGTGGAACATGGAACACTGGAACATTCCGGGAGGCCGTTTTTCTTCCCGTTTTGAAAGGGAAGGCAAACGAAACCCGAATAATGAGAACTATCATCCCGATAGCTATCGGGGGCTGGTAGCAGGACGAAGGTCACCTGGTTGAGTTATGGATCAGAAATTGGATTACCTGCATTATAACCCGGTAGTTGCAGGCTGGGTTGATGAACCCGAACATTATCTTTACAGTAGCGCTCAGGATTACGCAGGCGATAAGGGGCTGATTGATATTGAATTGTTGGTTTAATTTGTAAGCTGAAAGCTTACCGCATGCTATACCACGAGTTACGCTGCGCTAAACTCGCGGGAGCTGTGGGTTAAATATCCAGACGAGCGCAGGGAACTTCTGTTTAGCCATTTGAACGTGCGTTTAATAGGTTCTTTTCAAGAATCTTATTCTTTAAATAATCATATTTAACAGCATTCGTTAGTTGCTTTAAAGACCTTAGAGTTATTGAGTGTTGACTACGTGTATAATCATTTAATTGTTTTGTAGCCAAAACATAAAACTCCCAGTGATCTAAATTCAATGGATCGATAGTACTCTTATTATCGTGGTGTAACAAACAAAGCACGTAAACATCTGCATGGCGTTTCTTCTCTTTTGCTTGCTTGTTGGTATCTGCATCCCAATATAACGCCGGCTTGATTGTAAACTGAATCTTTGACAATGCATTTTGGTGCCACGATTGAACGTAAGCCGCAGATTTGACTTCTATTTTGATGCCATCATCACTTTCTAAATCATACGCGCTCCATTCATTCCTAACAGCGGTTCTATTAATTCCGACGGCGCTGGCTACAATAAATTCTGCTAATCTGCCGCGTGTGGCGTTGCTCAAAAGATCGGAAACGCTCCATTTCCAAAAATCAAGCACCGTAAAGCCGATAGAGGTGTTATTAAATTTAAGTGTTTCAAGCCCCGTTTTTATCGAGGGGTTTGTTTTCTCAAGCATCATTGATATTATAATTTCAGTTGGTTTAATATTCTCTGGTGACTGTTTTCGCTAACATCTCCACGCAGCCTCTTCGAACTATGTGGAGATGTTCAATTCTATTTCCTTTTCGTATCCTTGCTTGCTTCTATGCCTCTTGATACTTTGGATGGTAAAACAAAAAGTAGATCGGCAAGAGTCTTTGTGAATTCGATTGTTTGCCTAGCTTGCTCGACAGTGGGCAAAATAGCATCGTCATCTGCGTGCCTTTCATCGTTGGCTTCTAGTCGAACTTGATGCGCCCATTTACCCATATCTTCAGTAATCAACCCCTTGTTAACAGCCGATTCAATTCGTTTGTATAGGTTACCTTCTTTATATCCTTTTTCTTTTAACATTGAATCCACAGAACTCGCACACAACATTATCGCTCCAGAAGGAGCGTGCGTACTATCTATAGCTTGTTGTAGAAACGCTTTAACCTTTGACGGTAGTACAGAATCAAGCATAGTAGCCTTTGGAAACGTTTCTCGTACTACCCTGTCTGGAAAGCCATATGCCGACACCAGTCCACCACATCGAGAACACGAATAAATCCTCCAAATTAGTTGGTTTGCCCCATTGTCTTCTACGGTCGAAATGTCTTTCCCAATTGCAGTGAGGTTGGGCCTGTCAATCGAACAATGAGGGCAGCGCTCAAGTTTCAAATGGCTGTCTAACGTTATTATTGGGTTCATTCTTTATAATTATAATTCGCTTACTTCAATAAGGTAAATAATGTTACGATGTTTGCGCTACTTGCTCTTGTAATCGTTTTGAGAATAGGTTATAAATTGAGATGGCTAAGATTTTCTTGGACCAAAGATATGCAATTCAGGCAAAGGGATAAGCTAATTTACCAGATTGAAAACAGACACAAAGAAGCTGTTGGTTTCCACTGCTCGCCTCACCTTTAAAGTCAAAGCTTTCTTCAAACTCATTTTACCCTTCAAGAGAAAAAACAAGTCTTGACCGCCCATGCCTATGATATTAGTTTGTTTACCTTGAGAAAATGCACCCTACCCGTCTCTAGAATAACCACCATAACTAATTAACAAACCTCTCCCGTCTTCGCAGGGCTTCCCGCATGGAGCCCTGCGCTGCATCATGCCGCAGATGACAGGCTCTTTGGCCTTTGCTGAAGCAAAAAAGCCTCCGGCCAAATGTCGAAAGCTTTCCTTTTACATATTCCGGATATTTTTCCTCAGCACTCGCCACCCATGCTAACAGTAGCAATGGCATTATAAATGCCCGGCGGAAAGTTGAAGCCTGCAACAAAGGGATAGTGAGTGCCGTTGTCCTGCATGTCCCTGGGTCCGTCAAAATTAATTTGGAAGATCACTACCCCATTAGCATCATTGAAATAAACATGATGATGCCAGGTATCGCCATGGCTGGTATGATTGGTCCAAACGGTACTGGTAAATACCGCGTGTCCGTCGGGGAACACTTCCACAGTGCTGCCTGTCTGTAAAACACAGTCGCCGGCAGTCATCTGGTCGAATTTAAAAAGTTTGCCATCAAGCGGAAAAAGCGTTTTTTTTTGACAGACTTTTCGGAACAGGGTGAAAGGGCTTAGGGTCGCTTAGGTTTGCGCTGCCTGCGCATAGCACAAACAACACGGCAAGTAAACATACTTGTTTTAAAAGATCGGTTTTGGTTTTCATTGCTTTAGTTTTTTATTGAACTAATTTCGGAAACCAATACCCTTTGACTGACCGTAAAAAGGCCCTTTTTGCCGGGTAAAAATACGTTGGAGGGCAACCCGCGGCGCGGCATGTGTCCGTGCTTCCTAAACTATCAGTAAAAGGGCGAATTACTATATGCCTTTAGCCGCGCAAAGATAACAACCTGCAAAAAGATAAATGGTGACGCTATTTTGTCAGTACAGGTACGGATTTTTGGCAAATTGACCATTGCAAACAATTGATAATGAAGTGTTCCAAAAATCGTGATGTGTGGAACATGGAACACTGGAACATTCCGAGAGGCCGTTTTTCTTCCTGTTTTGAAAGGGAAGGCAAACGAAACCCGAATAACGAGAACTATCAATTTTGGCAGCAGGACGAAAGTCACCCGATTGAGCTGTGGAGCAACTAAGTCATGGATCAGAAACTGGATTACCTGCATTATAACCCGGTAGTTGCAGGCTGGGTTGATGAACCCGAACATTATCTTTACAGTAGCGCGCGGGATTACGCAGGCGATAAGGGGCTGATTGATATTGAATTGTTGGTTTAATTTGTACGCCGGAAGCTTAAGCATGCTATACCACGAGTTGCGCCGGGCTAAACTCGCGGCAATAGTGGAGAGTTTATTTCTAAATTTAATCCTGCGAAATACCTTTCAATGCTGCTATATTCAGCAAAACTTAGTTTGATCAACTATGATGATGACGGCAATCGTATTTCAAATATATTTAACCATTTATATACATCACTATGAGAATTAAGCTTAGTGCCCTACTGCTTTGGCTAATCTTTCTATGTTGCAATTTATGCAAAGCGCAAGATCAATCGGAGCGGATCTATCATGAGCAATACAGACCCAAAATCCATTTTTCACCAAAAGCGCATTGGGTAAATGATCCTAACGGAATGGTTTATTTTAACCATACCTATCACCTGTTTTTTCAATATTACCCCAATGGCACCACCTGGGGGCCGATGCACTGGGGGCATGCAATAAGTAAGGACCTGGTACATTGGAAAGAATTACCGGTTGCATTATATCCTGATAGCCTGGGGTATATCTTTTCGGGTAGCGCCGTGGTCGATTCCAATAATACCTCGGGCTTTGGCAAGGGCGGAAAGATCCCGCTGGTAGCCATATTCACCCATCATGATCCTATAGGAGAAAAGGCTGGTAAAAATGATTTTCAAAACGAAAGCATAGCTTACAGCCTTGATGAAGGCAATACCTGGACAAAATATGCAGGTAACCCGGTGTTAAAAAACCCGGGCATCAGGGATTTCCGCGACCCCAAAGTAATGTGGTATGCCAAAGAGAAAAAATGGGTAATGACCCTGGCAACGCTTGATCATATTACCTTTTACTCGTCGCCTAATCTTAAGGACTGGAAAAAGGAAAGTGAATTTGGTAAAGGATTGGGCGCACATGGCGGCGTATGGGAATGCCCGGATCTGTTTCCGTTAAAGTTAAATGGAAAAACTTATTGGGTATTAATTGTAAACCTTAATCCGGGTGGACCCAACGAAGGGTCGGCTACACAATATTTTGTTGGTGAATTTGACGGGAACAAGTTTACGCCTATTGATAATAACCTCCGCTGGCTTGATTACGGGCCGGATGAATATGCCGGCATCACCTGGAGCAATACCGGTAACCGGAAGATTTTTTTAGGATGGATGAGTAACTGGCTATACGCCAACCAGGTGCCCACCGAAAAATGGCGTAATGCTATGACCATTCCCAGGGAACTAGCGTTAAAACAGGTAAGTGGTAAAATATTGCTGACATCTGACCCGGTAAAAGAATTAACGGGCATTGAAAATAGTCCGTTTGCAATAAGTAACAGCCGGTTAACAGGAAAAGGAATTGAAGGCATTCCTGGTCAATTCATCTTAAAATTTAATATTGACAGGATGAATGACTATTCTGTAATGCTATCAAATGACTCGGGAGAGGAATTGGTTATTGGATACAATAATGCTAAAAAACAATACTTTATAGAACGGGCGAAGTCTGGAAAAATTGATTTCAATGCCGAATTTGCCAAAACAGCATTTGCACCCCGGCTAACCAATATAACGTCATCCAATATTAAATTAGTAATTGACGCATCATCCGTTGAACTATTTGCTGACAATGGACTAACCGTTATGACGAGTGTTTTCTTTCCGGCCAAGTCTTTTACCCGAATGAAAATTCAAAACAATAAAGGGGCTACTATTAAAAACTTGAAAATATTGCCATTAAAATCAATTTGGCAAAAGTAGCATAAAAGGATAACACAGATGGAGATGCTGTGATGTTAGTTGATTAATATGGCGCTTCAGGTGAGATGGGAGCGCCTTTTTCATTGCTTTTAACTCAATCGGTTTTTGGAGCCTTAAACACACGCCAGCCGTCCTACGCGATGAACGAGGCCCCTCTCTTAAAGGTATCGTGCTGCAACGGAAAAAGCGACAGGCCGCACAAAGATAAAAACCTGCAGCAACTTTTTTGGTGGCACAATTTTGTCAGTACAGGTACGGATTTTTGGCAAAATGAACATCGCAAACGACTGGTAATGAGATGTTCCAAAAATCGTGATGTGTGGAACATGGAACACTGGAACATTTCGGCGGGCCGTTTTTCGTCGCGTTTTGGGGTTTTGGGTGTTTGACTTTGTGATTTAAAGTGGCATAAAAAAGTCCTCAACAGGGTTGGCTGAGGACTTTTTACTTTTCATCGTCGGGATGAGAAGATTCGAACTTCCGACCTCCAGCACCCCATGCTGGCGCGATACCGGGCTACGCTACATCCCGAACTATTTTTACTGCTTGTTTTTAAATCGTGCAGTCCGATTAACGCTTTCAACCGACCTTCCCGACTTCTCAGTCGGGACGCGATACCGGGCTACGCTACATCCCGAACTTGTAAAACCGTGAGGTTTTTCAGTAGCAAGGCTTCAAATATAGGAATTGTACCCATAAAGTGAAACCTAAATTTTAAATTGAAAAGGCTACATTTATCAAAAAAACCAATTTTAAGCAAACGGTCGCGATGCTGAAGAAATGCAAATACCTTGGTTTATTAATTGCGGGGCTGATATTATTGGCCCCTGGCTGCAAAAAGAAAGCTAACCCAACACCAAATCCTGCTGCCGACGCAACGCTGATGGGTTCGGCGTCCTTTCCCATGGGGACGGCTTTTAACACTTACGGCTTAAGGGCCGGGAGTTTGTACACCGATATTTTATTGGCCGAATACAATAGCGTAACGCCCGATTTTGAATTAAAATTTGATCAGATTGAGCCCACGCAGGGCCAGCTAAACTATGCCAATGCCGATTACCTGGTAACCTTTGCCGCGCAGCACCATTTGCGTTTTCATGCGCATAATTTAATATGGCACCAGGCGCTGCCCGCCTGGGTACTCAGCTTCAGCGGCGACTCGCTGGCCTGGGAAAACCTGTTTAAAACACATATTGAAACCGAGGCCGCGCATTATAAAGGGCAGGTTGCATCATGGGATGTGGTAAATGAAGCCATCCGCGACGATGACGGCACCCTCCGCAACAAGGACGCAAACCCCGGTGACGGCAGCATCTGGCGCCGGCACCTGGGGCCCGATTACATTGCCCGCGCATTTATTTACGCCCACGAAGCCGACGCTGGCGCACTGTTATTTTATAACGACTATGGCCAGGAATGGGGCGGTGTAAAACTGGATTCGATGATATCGCTGGTTACCCGTTTAAAAAACCGGGGCATCCCAATTTCCGGCGTCGGGATGCAGATGCATACGGATATTAACGCCGACAATGCCTCTATCACCAGCGCCCTGCAAAGGCTGGCCGCCACGGGCTTAAAAGTTCATATTTCGGAGCTCGATATATCGGTAAACCCTGGTAATAATCCTAATATTTCGTATAACAGTTCGCTCCAGGTAGCGCAAAGCGCCAAATTCCAGTTTATTGCCCAGGCTTATAGGGCCGCAGTTCCGGCAGCACAGCGATATGGCATCACCACCTGGGAGTTCAGCGACCATGACAGCTGGATACCCACTTTTTTTAACCGAAAAGACTGGCCCCTGCCCTTTGATTCGGCGTACCGGAAGAAACCTGCATATTATGGGTTGCTGAACGGGATTAAGGAGTAGATGTTTTTTTTCATCCCCCTAATTGTCATTCCGAGCGGTAGCGAGGAATCTTATACACCTGGTTTGCGAACGCTGCAGGGCGGAAATGCGCGGTGGAAATATCAGACGCAAAAGTTTTCTCCCTGCGGTCGAAATGACATTTTTTTCTTTTTCCTCCTTATTGTCATTCCGAGCGATAGCGAGGAATCTTATACGCCTGCTTTGCGTACACTATAGGGCGGAAATGCGCGGCGGAAATATCAGACGCAAAAGTTTTCTCCCTGCGGTCAATGACATTTTTTTTCTTTTTCTATCCCGCCAAAAACGCATCAACCATAGAGGCAAAATGCTTTATTGTTTTATTGTCCACATCCGGTGTCGAAGCTTCGCCCATGTAGCTGCCGTGGTTGCCGGGCAGTATAGCCAGGGTGGCGTTCGGCAAAGTCCGGTACATTTCAACGGTATGCTCCAAAGTAGCCACATCGTGATTGCCTGACAAGATGAAAGCCGGCGCCTGTATGCTTTTTATTTCCTCGTCGCTCCAGCCTTTAAATTCGCGCATGCGCTGTACATCTTTGTTGAACATGTTTTGCAGGCGGGCGGGGTCGCCGGTTATTTTTAAATATTCATCGCGGTAAAGCTGTGGCATGTTGTTTAAGGTCGCCCCTTCAAATCCATGCCAAAAACCTTCAAACGCCCCTTCTCGTTTATAAAATGCCGATGCGATAACCAGCTTATTTACTTTTTCGGCATGCCTGATGCCCAGTTCAAGCGCTGTTTGCCCGCCGTTGCTAAAGCCGAAGATATCTGCTTTGGGTATATCCAGTTGGCGCAGCAATTCAGCAACATCATTGGCATCCTGTTCAAAGGATTCGGGAGCTTCTCTGTCGCCGGTATGGCCGTGGGCCTGCAGCTCAACCGCAATTACTTTGTGGTTTTTAGCAAGATGAGGCAAAATCCTGCCGAAACTGGTATAAATGGTTGATCCTCCCCCATGAATCAACACCAGCGGAAAACCCTCGCCATGCATCTCGTAATACATGCTGATGCCATTTACGCTGGCATAATTGCCTTTTGTTTTGGATGATGAATTAGTCATTTCCATGCCAATATCTCATTATTTGCTTTTTAGTCCCTGCAGGTAAACCTCCAGTTTTTCTACATTTTGTTTCAATCCTTCGGCGGCATTATGGGCTTTAACTACCGCCATAAACAGCTCTTTGGTTTCGAAAACCATGTGCCAGGTGAGCCCGGTTTTATCACCCTGGTCTTCGAATGTTATGGTTGATGTAAAATTAGGGGCGAAATGCTCAAAAACAATTTTTTGATGCAATACCACCTCCTTGAACACGCTTTTATTTACAAAATCGGTGCCGTCGGGGCCGTGCATTACCAGGTGCCATTCGCCGCCGGGTTGAATATCCATTTTGCTGATGGTATTGGTAAACCCATTGGGGCCCCACCATTTGGCAATGTGTTCTGGTGTTGTCCAAACTTCCCAAACTAATGCCACGGGCGCATTCAGCGTGCGCGTTAAAAGCAGTTCCCTGTCTGCAGTCTTACTGTTTTGTTGTTCCATTTCTTTCGTTTTTTAATTTTTCAATATAGGTTTCCATGGCGTCCAATTTACTTTCCCAATGCTTGCGGTATTGGTCAACCCACATAGAAACTTCGCTTAATTTGTCCAGTCGTGCTTCGCACAACCTGTCGCGGCCTTGTTTTTTAACCACAAGGAGGCCGCAGTCGGTTAAAATCTGAATATGGAGTGATATCGCCTGCCGGGTCACGTCAAATTTTTCAGCAATGGCATTCACATTCTGTGGTTGCGTGGCTATCATATTGATGATGGCCCGTCGGGTCGGGTCGGCTATGGCCTGGTAAACATCTCTTCTGGCTATCATATTGCGCAAGTAAGTGCTTGCAAATATATAAGCAAGCATTTGCTTGCGCAAATTTATTTGTAAAAAGTTTTTGCGTTTCGTTATGGTGTTTTTGAGATAAACAGGGGGCTATGTTGGTTACTTCGGTCCGCGTGAATTCTCTTTTGGCGCGGATATCTCCTCATGCCAAAACAAGTACCCGAGGCTGTATCAAATTGAAATGAGCCGGTTGATGACAAAATATCATTTTAACTAACATAAAAACCCGGCGGCTTCTGTGTAAAACGCGGCGTTCCATGTGTTAAATTTAACCACAAAGAAGACACAAAGACCCTGGAGGCCTGATATTCTTTTGTATAAGACTTGATAAACTATTTTTGATACGGCCTCATCATGTTATCTCCACCTTAATAACCGGTATTCTGTTTAAGCCCTAGATACGCCGAAATCTCGGCCTGCGGAATAGGGTACAACTCATTTTTGTTTTGGGTGAACTTGGCCCCCAAATAAATAGGTTCAAAACCAGGAACAGCTGTCTCATGGGCCATGTAGGCATTTAATATCCCTGCCATATAGCCCGCCCCGGCCGGACCTCCGTATAGCCCGTCCCAGCGCTGTAAGTCAAAAAACCGGTGGCCTTCCATGCCCAGCTCCAGTTCGCGCTCAAAGTAAACAGCTTTGCGGGCGTAAGCTCTGCCACCGGATACAAATCCGGTTCCGTTAGCTGCGCTATATAGCCCTATTTTGTAATTGGCCGCCGGTGTAGTGGTGAAACCGCCGGTTGGGTTTGACGGATCGATATAAGTATGCACCCAGCCGGCGGGATTGGCTGCACGGGTCCGAACCTGGTTCACATAATTTTCAGCTTTTTGCAGGCTGCCCACCTCTACCTCTACTTCGGCTGCCCAAAGGAGCACATCGGCAAAACGGATGGCATTATAACAGTTTGACGTTGACTGGTTAGTCGCCCATCCGCCAAAAGCCTCACTTGTTGTTGCCTGAGCAGCTTTGTAGTACAGGGTTTTCATATTAAAATAGGGGCCGTTGGAGCTTTGTGCCCGCGCCCAGCTATCTCCGCCCATGATACCCCAATCAAGACAGGGGATGCCCCGACGGCCCGCGGTCCAGTCCAGACGGGGGTCAATCGGGTCGGTTGTTGGCGTGTACGGAGATGACGCTGTTATTCCCATATCGCTATGAAGATCGTAATTATTGTAAGTATCCAGAAACGGCAATCCGGTTATGGCGTTGGTTTTAAATGCATTAACAAAGCTGAATGACGGACCAAAAAAACCACAGCACTGGGCAGGCCCTGCGGAAGGGAAATTTAACACATCACCAGAGTTGCCATCGTACCCGTTTGAACCGTCATGCACCCTGGCCTGGATAGTAAACACCCCTTCGGCATTATTTTGCTTTGATGGGTTAAAATTATCTGCATAGGGCACCAGTGCATATTTAACGCCACCTGTTGTAACGCCATTTGCAACCAGGTCATTTAAAAGTGGTTGGGCCGCCGTGTACTTATGATCAAACAGGAGCGTTTTTACCAAAAATGCTTCGGCTGCATATTTATTAGGCCTGCCGGGTTCCGGTTGTGTTGCCGGCAAATTATCTTTTGCGTACCTGAAATCGCCTTCAATTTGAAGCCAGATCGGGCCTGCATTTTTTAGCGCCCCGGTTGAAGTTTCAGTGATATACGGCACATTTCTCCAAAGCTTTGCCATCTCCAACTCAAAAAAACCGCGCAAAAAACGAGCCTCGGCGGTAGCTTCGGCAGCATATATGGCCGATACTCCGTTACTTGTTCCTTTGGCCGCCTGCAGCAATACATTGTTTGCATATTTTATGCCCATTATGTTTGCCTGCCATTTAGCCTCGAAATAAGAATTGCCGGGCTGGGAGGTATATGTGGAAATATTTGCAGCCTCTGGTTGATCAGTTTGCACGGAGCCTTTGTGAGCCTCGCCGCCTGCAACGCTTCCGTAAATCCAGTTATCCGTTCCGGTGGACCAGGTGCTGTAGGGTTGATTGGGATATACCCCATCCAACAGGCCATATGAGTTGAGCAAAAAATTATCTATTAGCAGCCTTCCGTTAATGGCTGCAGGCAACGGAATGGTTAAATTAAAGTTACCAATCTTTTCTGCCGACTTGTTGCAGTTAAAACCGCCTAATAAAATTGCAACGAGTAAGGGAGCAAAGAATTTAGTTTTCATTTAACGCACTTTTTATTGTGAAAGGAAGAAAATCGATTTTAATTATGCATTTAAAGATACTAAAATTGCGTTAAATAAAACTATTGACGCAAAATTTACCCTTACCCGGGCCGGCGCTGATTCGGGTTTGTTTGAAGGTAGTCGGCGTAGGCGGCACAAATTTATCCGCCCTTACACCGCCTGCAACCCATGCTCTTCCTTCAATATCATATCCTGCTCCTTACGTAGTTTTTCTTTATGTAAAAACAGCCAGTGCAGGCCTCCCAGCATAAGCGCCAGTATGCCCTGACCCATCAACGTATCGGTGGAACCAATCCGGTGCGAAATGTAACCAACCAGCAAACCACCCACAGGTTGCATACCAAAAAAGGCCATCGCATAAAAACTGATCACGCGGCCACGCATTTCGGGGACCACGGTAGTTTGTATCAGGGTGTTGGCTACCGTAATTTGCGACATCATTCCAAAGCCGGCTATCGTAACAAAAAACAGCGCCAGCGGATAAACATGTTCATGCGAAAACAGGATGAGCCCTGCGCCAAAAACCAGGGTATTAATGAATAGTACGCGCCGCAAATCGGTGCCGGCTTTCAACGAAGCCAGGAAAATAGCGCCCGAAAAGGCCCCCAGGCCGATAAAGCTGTCGATCACGCCAAAGGTGCGCGCTGTACCTTTAAAAACATCCCGAGCATAGTATGGGATTAAAGTACTGAAAGGCAAAACAAATAAACTCACCAGGCCAAGCATAATCAGCACGAAAGCGATGGACGGTGTTCGTTTTATATAGGCCCACCCTTCTTTCAATTCGCCAAATACATTTTTCTTATGTATGGTGTGAATGTATTTAGGCAATTTCATTAATAGAAGCGAAACGATAACAGCAACAAAACTAAGCGCGTTCAGCAAAAAACAGGCGCCATCGCCAATGCTCTCCAAAACTATCCCGGCAATTGCCGGCCCGATGATCCGGGAAAGGTTTACCATGGAGGAGTTAAGCGCCAGCGCATTGGGAAGGTCTTCTTTATTATCCACCATCTCGTAAACCAGCGACTGCCGCGCCGGCACGTCAAATGCGTTAATAATCCCCAGCAATACGCTTAATGATAATATCTCCCAAACAGCATAATGTTTTAACAGGATAAGCACTGCCAGTAAAACAGCCTGTATCAGCGATGCAACCTGTGTAGTGAGTAATACTTTAAAGCGGTTATACCTGTCGGACACCACGCCGCCAATGGTTGAAAAAATAAACGATGGCGACAGGCTAGCAAAAAGCGTTACACCCAGCATGAGTGTTGAATGGGTCAACGAATAAATCACCCAGCTTACCGCCGTTTTTTGCATCCAGGTACCAATCAGCGAAACCGATTGCCCGATAAAATATAACCTGTAATTCTGGCTGCTAAACGCCCTGAATGTTCGTACTTTTTGCACATCTTTTGCTGTCATTACGCTTTCAAATTAATGTTATTATAATCCCCAAACGGCCTTGCGGTTTGGGTTCCCCTCCCGATAGCTATCGGGAGGGGAATCGCACAGGCCTGGCTCTTGCTCCCGTTTTATCCTCTTCACTTATACTCCGCCAGCTTCGTCAGTGGCGCCAGGGCCTTTTTCAGCAACGCCTGTTCATCATCGGTACAGGTGGCTTTAACCGCCTTCAGCAGCCATTCGTCGCGTTCGTGCCGAAATTGCAGCAATGCCGCCTCTCCTGCCGGCGAAAGGGAGATATTCACTTTCCGTTTATCTGTTTCGGAAGGGATACGGTTGATATAGCCAAAATCCGAAAGCCGGTTAAGCACCTGCGACATACTTTGGTTGGTGATCACTTCCATTGCTGCCAGCTCGCTGGGCAACAAAGCCCGGTGCTGATACAGCGAGGCCATTACTGACCGTTCGGTAATCGAAAGTTTTTGTGCCGCCGGCGACTCTTTCCTGATTTTTTTGATCAGCTTGCTTACCGTGGTACGCAAATCCGATACAAACTGAAGATTTTCCTGGTGTTCCATTTATATAGTAAAGCAAACTAATAAGTTTACCTTACAAATATACAATCATCCCGAAAATTATTTATCATATCCTCGTCAGAAAATTCCCCGTAGAGACGCGATGCATCGCGTCTCCCGCAGACAGGCAACCCCAATGCTTCCTGTATGAGGTGTGCTGATTTTCCCGGACAGTAGACCCGCTTAGTTTTTTAAAGATAATAAATAATAACTTGTTGTTGTTTGTGGTGTTGGGATGTGGGAAACTCGATAGAGTTTTCCATATTT
>Ga0068855_100004336_pt1 | contig 17344 bp, 11 predicted proteins | sample KBSCornC52_FD_66592 | JGI IMG/M metagenome (GOLD analysis project Ga0068855, IMG submission 66592) | Corn rhizosphere microbial communities from Kellogg Biological Station, Michigan, USA - KBS Corn C5-2 | ecosystem: Host-associated > Plants > Roots > Rhizosphere > Soil ...
CCTCGCGGCTGGTCCATGTTTGGACGACCAGCACGATGTTTCCAGAGTTCACTATTGGCCAGTCAATTCCCAATCTTCAGGACATTGAGGCACGGTCGCATTCCTTTGAGACTCTTGCGACCTATGAAACGCGCGCGAGAAATGTGACGGGAAGCGGCAAACCGGAACAGCTTCGCACCGCGGATGTATCTTCCAGTTTTCTGACATTGTTCGGAGTTCATCCGGTTGTGGGCCGCGATTTTCGCCCAGAAGACGAGCAGAGAAAAGACGGCGATGTGGTTCTGTTGAGCTACGGACTGTGGCAGCGACGATTTGGCGGAGACCGGAATATTGTTGGGAAGGTAATTACGCTGGACCAGAAGCCTTGGACGGTTGCCGGTGTTTTGCCTTCGGGATTTTCATTTCCTGCAAACATCGACGCCCTGGTTCCCAGGAATGTTCCGCCGGAACACCTGCGGGAGCGGCAGGCCTGGATGTATATGACCCTCGGAAAGCTGCGGCCGGGCGTTCCGCTCCCCATGGCCCAGTCTGAGATGAACGGGATCGCCTCCGCTCTGGCGCATCAATATCCTAAGGACGCCACCGGCATTCAATTTCCGCTGATGACGCTTCAGGCTAACGCAACCCGCAACGGCAAGCCCGAGTTGATGGCGCTGCTGGGTGCGGTGGGATTTCTGCTGCTCATTGCCTGCGCGAATGTGAGTAACCTGGTCCTTTCACGGGGTCTGCGGCGGCAGCGGGAAATTGCGGTACGGGCCGCACTGGGCGCGAGCCGCAGGCGCATCCTGCGCCAGCTTGTGATTGAAAGTCTTCTCCTGGCTATGGCCGGCGGAGTGGCCGGGGCGGCGCTCGCGATCGCCGGTGTGCAACTGTTCCGCGCCCTGGCCCCCGCGGGCTTTCCGCGAATTGAGGAACTGCGCACGGAACCTATCACGTTGCTGATTGCCTTGATGGTATCGGCGCTTGCGGGCATTCTTTGTGGTCTGGCCCCGGCCCTGACGATTACGCGTGGTGACCTGAATCTGCCTATCAGAGACAATAGTGCGGCATCCTCCGCGCCTGTCCGCCTGGTTTCCCTGCGTAGCTTTCTGGTGGTTGCCGAAGTGGCGCTGGCCCTGGTTCTGCTTACCGGATCGGCCCTCATGACGCAGAGCATGATGCGGCTTCTCAGAGTGGATACAGGCCTGACCACCGACCATTTGCTGACCGGAGAACTGACGCTGCCGAAAGCCCTGTACGATTCAAAAGATTCCCAGCATCTTTTTCTCGAGCGACTGCTTCAGGCCCTTCACGCACGGCCGCAGTTCAGCGGAGTGGTACTGACGAATAGCCCGCTTCTTACGGGAAGTCTCACCGTGAGCAGTTTCGATCCGGCCGTCCTGGGAAGCAGTGAAAAGAAAACCACCCTTGAAATACGCTCCGTCACTCCCGATTATTTTTCGACTTTGGGGATTCGTATTCAGCGGGGACGCATTTTCAATGAGCGCGATATAACTGGATCGCTCTCCGTCGCACTGATCAACCAAGCCATGGCGCAGCGGTTTTTTCCCGGCCAGGACCCAATCGGTAAGCAGCTGAAGTTCGGCGCCGATGACAAAACCGGGTCTCAAATTGTGGGCGTGGTCGGCGATACACGCGACAGCAACCTAAATGCCCCGCCGCGTCTCCAGGCATATTTCCCGCTTCTGCAGAATCCCTCCCAGCGGGTCCATATTCTGGTGAGAAGTTCGATGGATCCGGCCGTCGCCATCGGCGAAGTGCAAAGGGCGGTCTGGTCCGTGGATAAGGACCTGCCTCTCAGCAAGACGCGCACCATGGGTGAGGTCATTGCAGAATCGGTGGCCGAGCCGCGCTTTCGCACATGGCTGCTCAGCATTTTCGCCGCCGCCGGATTGACACTCACATTGATCGGAATCTACGGCGTCATCTCCTACTCGGTGCGCCAGCGTACCAGGGAAATGGGGATTCGCATTGCCCTGGGCGCACAATCAGGAAGCCTGCTTGGGCTGGTCCTGCGCCAGGCCGTTGTTTTGGCGGTAACGGGAGCAGTCTGCGGCGTGATTGGCTCGCTGCTGCTGATGCGCCTGCTAGCCAGCCAGCTTTTTGAGATTAAGCCGGGTGACCCCGTTACGCTGATCGGCGTCGCCTTGCTGCTGATGATCGTTGCCCTGGCCGCGTCCTGGATTCCGGCACGCCGGGCGACGAAGGTCGACCCCATGATCGCACTGCGCCATGAATGAATGATTAAGGAGCCATGATCGCTTCTATGGCGGCGATCGCGCGGCATCGCATTTGCTCATTGACGCAGCTGAATGCTGTGCTAGGCTTGGCTCGCTATGTCTTCCACATTGATCATTCCGGTTCCGCCTGCAAAGCTGGCCCGCGCTGCATGGCTTCGCGTGATCGGCCTGCTGCTGCTTGGCCTGCTTGCCGCGGCCGCGCTGGGCTTTTACGGGTATGAGCTTTACCGGCTAAATGGAGCGCTGAGCAGCTACCAGCAAGCGATGTTGCAACAGCAGATGAGGACAGAGGCGATTAATCGCCTGAGCGAGATGGATGTGTCGTTCAATCGGTACCTGCTGGATGGAAATTCCGCGAACACAGGACTGCTCCAGGCTGATAAGCAGCGAATCGAGCAACTGGCGCAGGCAAATACCGACGCACAGAATGACAAGCTCTTGCAGGGATTGGTAACGGCGGAGCAGAAATGGTACGCGCAAGCCGTGCAGCCGCTGATTGAAGAACGCCGCAAGCTGGCGCCGGGACAGGGACTGCCGGAAGATTTTCTCGCCAAATATCGCGCGGCGCCGCAGGATTTGCAGATCGTTAACCTTGAAATAGCCACGGAAAACGCGCATCGTGAAGCGCTGCAGGCATTGCAGCAAGCGCAAGATCAGTTGCGATGGCGATGGCTGCCATTCCCGCTGGCGGCATTGGCCATCATAGGCATGCTTTGGCTGGCGATTGGCGCAATGAAGAATGTGAGCTACCTAAAGCAGGCGGCGGAGAATCCGGAAGAGGAGGACGAGGGACCGGAGCCGCAGGATCACCTAGACACTAAGTAAGCTTGTGCTGGGCTTTTATCTGCGGTGATTAGCGCTACGGCTAAGGCTTAGCCGAGGATTCTGGCCGCGTCTTTGGCAAAATACGTCAGGATCAGCTGCGCGCCTGCGCGGCGGATTGACGTAAGCGATTCCATGATCACGCGGTCGCGGTCCAGCCAGCCATTGCCAATGGCCGCTTGCAGCATGGAGTACTCGCCGGACACCTGATAGGCCGCGATGGGAAGATCGAACCGGCGGCGCGCTTCACTGATCACGTCCAGATATGGCATGGCGGGCTTGACCATGATCATGTCCGCGCCTTCTTTGATGTCGAGAGAAATTTCGCGCATGGCTTCGCGGATATTGGCGCCATCCATCTGGTAAGAACGACGATCGCCAAACTGCGGCGTGGAGTCAGCGGCCTCGCGGAACGGACCATAGAATCCGGAAGCGAACTTGGCGGCATAAGAAAGGATGGGAGTATTCAGGAAGCCGGCTGCGTCTAGCGCTTTGCGGATTGCGCCGACGCGGCCGTCCATCATGTCACTCGGAGCAATAATATCCATGCCGGCTTTCGCCTGTGAGACAGCCGTTTTGGCCAGGATTTCCAGCGTCGGATCATTGAGGATTTCATATTCGACCTCAGCCGCGACCTGCGTGGCCACGGCGCCTCTTCCGCCATTGCCGCTGCCGGTCCGCTTTGCCGATGCACCAGCATTTCCGCCCGCCGAATTCTTCTTCTGCACAATGCCGCAGTGTCCGTGCGACATATATTCGCACAGGCAAACGTCGCCGACCACAACCAGGTCGCGCACTTCACGCTTGATCGCCCGCGTCGCTCGCTGCACAATGCCATCATCCGCCCACGCTCCGGTCGCAACTTCGTCTTTCTTCTCCGGCAGGCCAAACAAAATGATTCCGCCCACGCCCAGTTGCTTCGCTTCGCGCGCCTCTTTCACCGCCTCGTCCACCGAAAGGTTAAACACTCCTGGCATGGAGCTGATTTCTTTGCGCACGCCCTCGCCCGGACAGACAAACAGTGGGTAGATAAAGTTCGTAGGCGTGAGACGGGTTTCGCGCACCAGCGACCTCAGCGAGTCAGTCTGGCGCATGCGGCGCATGCGTGTGACGGGAAAGCTCATTGCTCAAAGTTTAGCAGAGTTACATCGATTTTAAGATATCACCATAGGTCTTGCTCAGGTCTGTACTGATGCCTTCCAGCGTCTGCTGGATGATCAAATCCTTGTAGGCTTCCTGTGCGATCGCCTGAAACTTCTCGGCTGGCACCTTCTTCAGGTCGCGGTCCTTCATTGTGACTTCCATCATGCCGCCAATCGCAATCATCTGGTTCAACGCCTGCTCCTGAAAGCCGGTAAAAGCTTGTTGCGTAAGATAAACATCGGTGTACCGAATGAGCTCGTTATACTTCATATAAGTTACCGCCCCACTCACCGTGGCCGTCTGCCATGCCGTGGAATACAGGTCATGGTTGACAACATGAAAGCCAAGAAAACTATGCTTAAACGAAGCGGGGTCTGTTTCCAGTTGCCGCATTGCTTCAATCACATGGTTCAGCTCTTCTTCTCTTTTGCGGATCTCGGCAAGGTCGGTGTCTACCGTCTCCTTATTCTTGCGGATCTCCGTGGCAATATTCTCCCGCGCTTCACGCACCAGCGCCCGATGATGCGCCCACTCGACGATGGCCTCCATCCCCAGCGCAATCAAGATTCCCAGCACCACCGTGAACATGTGAAACAAAAATTCTTTTTTAGAATGGATTGGATTCTCTGGTGCGTGAATCTCCATCGGCTCTCCTTGCGCAACTGTGGTCTCCGCTTTGGCATTCACCAGCGACGAAGGAGTCACGTTCGCGTCCTGTCTTTCTGCGTCCGTAGCTGGTTTATCTTCCGGCATGTTGTTGCATGATAACGCGGTCCTTGCCGACGTGCGAACTGCCCACCAGAGCTTAGTATCGCGACGCTGTGGCATTACTGTGAGCTAATATTAAGGGTAATGGTCCCGTCCCCGCTCCAGCATTCGTCTTCCCGCGTCCTGGAATTTGATCACCTCCTCGACGCTCTGGGCGCATACGTCAGTTCGCCGCTGGGCAAGGCCAAGGTGTCTGCACTGGAGCCCTCGCTCGATCGCGCATGGATCAACCACCAGCAACAGCTTGCCGACGAATCGCGCCGCTTTTACTCGGCAGGCGGACGCTTCGACTTCACCGGCCTGTTCGATGCGCACAATCTTCTGGCCAAGGCACGCATTCCCGGCGCGATACTTGAAATCGAACAGATTCGCGACCTTGTTCTGCTGGTCGATAAGTCCTCTGAGTGGCGAGAGATGGCTCTGCATCCGCCGGACGCCGTAAAGCCGCATTGGATCGGCATGCTGGCCCTCACCCAGCAGATTGCAGACTTCACCTTGCTGCTGCGTCACTTCCGCAACAAGATCCAGCCGGACGGCACGCTTGACGATCGCGCCTCCGCTGAGCTCACGCGCATCCGGCGTGACGTGGAAAAACAAAAGCGCGCCATCCAGGAATCGCTGCGCGGCTACTTGCGGCGGCTGGCTGAAGGTGGCGCGGTGCAGGATGAGCTTGTCACCATTCGCGGTGAGCGCTTTGTGATTCCCGTAAAGACTGAGCAGCGCAAGCGCGTCAACGGCGTGGTGCACGGCGCAAGCTCCAGCGGACAAACCATGTTCATTGAGCCGCTGGAAACCATTGAGCAGAACAATGATCTTGTCCGTCTGCTGGAAGAAGAGCAGGCTGAAATTCGGCGCATTTTGCAGGAGATGACTGAGCGCCTGGGCGAGCACAGTGAAGAGATCGCAACGGCGACCGACGTAATGGCCGAGGTGGAGCTGCAGATCGGCAAGGCGCGTTTTGCCGTGGACTACGATTGCGTCCGCCCCGAGCTGACTGAAGATTTTACTGAGCTGCGCGCGGCGCGCCATCCGCTGCTGGAGCGCAACCTCAAGACCAAAGGCGGCAAGGTTGTCCCGCTTACGCTTGAAATGGACGCCAACCATCGCCAGCTCATCATCAGCGGGCCCAACACGGGCGGCAAAACCGTGGGCCTGAAAACCGTTGGACTGCTGGCGCTCATGGCGCAGGCCGGCGTTCCCGTGCCCGCCACCACGGCGCGGCTGCCGGTGTTTGATTCCGTACTGGCTGATATTGGCGACTACCAATCGATCGAGCAGAATCTTTCTACTTTCTCCGCGCACGTTACCAACATTGATTTCATCTCGCGCACCGCAACCGCGTATTCGCTTGTCCTGCTGGACGAGCTCGGCTCCGCCACCGATCCTGAAGAAGGCGCGGCGCTCGCCGTGGCCATTGCAGACCATTTTCGCCGCAGCGGCGCGCTCAACATTATTTCCACGCACCACACGTCACTCAAGGTCTATGCCGCCAATACCGCCGGCGTACTCAACGCCGCCGTGGGCTTTGATGAAAACACTCTTCAGCCGACGTATGAGCTGCGCGTCGGCGTGCCGGGAGCGTCGGCGGGCATCAACATTGCGCAGCGTCTCGGCCTCAATCGCCAGATTACCGACGCCGCGCGTGAACGCCTGACCACGCAGACGCAGGACGTCAGCAAGTTTCTCGACCGTCTGCACTCTGAGCTGCGCGATCTTGAACGTGAACGCCAAGCCGCACAAAAACGCGAGCAGGATCTTGCGCGCGAGTTGAAGCGGTTGGAGAATGAAGGTCAGCAGGAGCAGCGGCAGAAAGTCCGCGAATTTGAGCGCAAGATGGAATCGCTCATCAAGGACTTTGAGTACCAGGTGCGTGAGGCCGTGAGCGCCGTGCAGGACCGCGCCGCCGCGCAAAAGCTCAGCAAGCAGGCGGAGCAGCGCATCGCCAAGCTGCGGCGGGAATTCAAAGAACAGTTTGATGCCGGCGTGGTGGCGCATAAAACCGGCGCAGACCAGGGCGATCCCAATGCGCGTCCGCATGAGATCAAGCACATTTCTGAAGGGGATACTGTGAAGTTGAAGTCGCTGGGGCGCAATGCCCTGATCAAGCGCAAGGTGGATGAAAACACCTTTGAAGTTGAGATCGGCAACATGAAGATGAAGATTCCGCGCCACGACGTGGCAGAAGTCTTCTCTCCCGGTGGGGCCGCGGCGCGAGGCGCAGTGAATCCCGTGGCGGCGGCGCGAGCACGCGGTATCTCGGTTACGCTCAAAGAAGATTCCAGCGCACCCACTGAGCTGAACGTGATTGGCCGCAACGTGGACGAGGCCACCAGCGCGGTAGAAAAGTTTATCGACCGCGCATTTTTGGCGGGCCTCACGCGTGTGCGTATCGTCCACGGCAGCGGCATGGGAATCCTTCGCAAGGCGCTGCGCCAGTACCTGCAAAAACATCCGCACGTGGCGACTGTTGCTGAGCCCCAGCAAAACGAAGGCGGCGCGGGCGCGACGGTGGTGGAGTTGCGGGAATAGCTAAAAGCATATTCTCACCACGGAGACGCGGAGACGCGGAAAAGAACAAGACTGCCAAAATCGCCGAGATTGTCAAAGAGTGGAAATTGAAAATCAAAAGCTCTTTAACCGCAAAGGTCACGAAGGAACCGCAAAGGGGAAAGACATCGCAGAAAGGCCTCGGGTAAGACCCAAAGGCCGATTTAGACACACGTACAGCGCACGGGTTTGAAGGCTCAAAAAACATAAGCTGCGGCTAACTTGCCGGTAGCCAATCACTTATGCTCATCGGATACTTCTGGTTGCAGGCCTTTGATCTCGCCCAGCAAACCGCACTTTGCTGGCGTCCCCCTTTGGGCTGTAAGGGGCAAGCCGTCGCATAGCGACATAAAGGAAGACGAACGCAGCACAGCGAGACAAACAAATGTCGCGATGCAGCGAGATAAACGGAAGCCGCCTTCCGCTCTTTGCTAATCCTGAAACTTCCTCAACAAATCACGTTCAATTCTTCACAACACTTTATCGGCGAATAGGGAACTCTGGCACAACATACGGATTGATTCAGAGTTGATGCAAGCAAGCAACTTGCACAAATCGTTTCAATCAGAAAAGCGCTGGAGTTGAAGCCATGAAGTTCAAGCCACTGCGTCTCGTCTATAGATTCTTCGCTCGCATCGTGATTCACTTTTTCGTTCCGGTGGCGGCCATGGTTGCCCTGACCGGATGCGCGGCCATACAGGTCAAGCTGGGAATGAAGGTTTACCTCAATAAGATTCCCATCACATCGATTCAAGCAAAACAAGGAGACGGCACCGGCATGGCGCCGGGAGAAAAGGCTCCGCTCATTGTCACTGTAACCAAGCCGGACGGCTCGGCAATCACCACGCGAGACAAGGTCTTGTGGAAAGACCTCACGATCACGCCCACTGTTGTCGGCGCCAGCAAAAAAGGCGTTGTATCTCTTTCGCGTGATCCCAGAATCAGTGACGGCAAGCTTCCGCATGTCAGCATCACTGTGCCAAGCCATCCTGACCTGCATGCCGATCTGGATATTCCCGTTGAATATGACCGCCAGTTCACGGCAAATTTTTCCGGACGCGACGGCTCCAGCGGACTGGATGGCAACTCAGGATCGGATGGCTCCAGTGGAAGTTCAGGATCGACTGATCCCGACCATCCCAGCGCGGGCGGCAACGGCTCCGACGGCAGCAATGGCTCCGACGGAGGCAACGGCAGCGATGGAGAAGACGGACCTCCAGTGCAAGTCCGCGTCGCGCTCAGAGCAGGGAGCCATCCTTTGCTACAGGTTGGCGTGTCGGGGCAAGGCAGAGAAAGCTTCTTTCTGGTTGATCCGCAGGGCGGCTCTTTGACGGTGTTGGATGAAGGCGGCTCCGGCGGTTCCGGCGGAAAAGGTGGACGCGGAGGCCGTGGCGGTTCCGGCGGCATTGGATCTCCCAACGGCAGCAGCGGAAGCGATGGCTTGAGTGGGCACGATGGCTCAAGCGGCTCGTCCGGACGAGGCGGAAGCATCACCGTGACCTACGATCCTCAGGCTAAACCTTTCCTGGGAATGATCAGGCTCCGTAATGAAGGTGGTCCTAAACCGGTATTCACGGAGCAAGCGGTGGGGCCGTTGTGGTAAGCGCCAACATCGCTCCTACCTGATCCCCCAAGACGCAATGAAATTGTGCATCCAGTCGTTGTTGTAGCCTTACTGGCGCAGATAGGTTGAGAGCTGGGCCCAGTGCCGGGCAAGTGGGATTGGAAGCCAGCGAAAGTGCCGTCTGGATTCTCCTGGTCCCCCGCTCGTGAGCGCTGTGTTTTCCGTTGTCGCTCCGCGGCTTCTTATTTAAATGTCTTTAAAGGTCGCTTCGCTGCGCTCCGCGACGGCCTGCGGCAGCAAGGAGTTGTTCTTTTTCGGCGCTGGCGGCATGAGTAAACTCATGCCCTGACACTTGTGATCTCGCCGTTTGTGATTCTCGTTGTGCAGGCGGAGAATCTGCTGTTTTCTCGCGGGGCTGAAAAGCCAGGGCTGAGCCCATTGCCCTGATACGAACTGGTATTGGAGTCTCCGCAGAATAGCGGGACTTGTCCTCTTTCGCGCTTGCTTCGCCTCTAAGATTGCGCTATTCTCAGGCAGCCCTCAGGGGTTGAACTGGGTGGATCTTTGAAAATTTAGCAATTAGCACTTAGCCATTGGCTCTTAGCTAAAAGAAAAACCAAAATCACCCCAACTCCACGCCAAATGGGGAGGCAATGGGGAGGATTTACATAAGTAGTTTTGCTTGCAACACGGGCTTGTGGGGATACATGGGGAGGAAACGTGTAAGTCCTTTAGAAATGGGGACCAGGGGAGGGGGTAGGGGTATCCTAAGATCCCCATTGGGCTGACACTCCCCAAGCCAAGGAATTTGCCTTCCGGCGGTCCTACTTGATCACCCCGGAAAAGATGAAATCATGCATCCAGTCCTGCATGTAGCCCTTCTGGCGCAGATGCGTCGAGAGCTGGGCCCAGTGGCGGACGCCGTGCAGCAGCGCATGAATAAAGATTTTGCGGCGGCTGGCGGTGAGCTCGCCGGCTGAGCGCGTAGGAAACGTGAGCAGGCCGTCCCAGTCAGCATCATTGGCGGCGATGGCGAAGCTGCGCAGGTCTTCCAGGCTCTTGCGGGAAAGCCGGAACAGCTCTTCACCCTTTTCTTGACTCGGTTTTCCATCGGCAAGGCGGGCCGCGAGCGTGTCGTATTCCGTGATGGGCATGTTCAGCAGGCGCTCGGCGTAGCGTATCTGTACGGCCACAATGTGCAACACGACTTCACCTACGGTCTTGGTCCCGGCGATGTCGCATGGCAGGTCCAGTGCGTCCGGATATTGGGTGAAGAAGTCGCGCCAGTGATTGCTTTCTTCCGCGCTGTAATCCAGCAGCTCGCCGAAGCTCAGTCCTCGCATGGAAGCACCTCAAGGGAAATATAAACCCTTTAACCACAAAGGACACGAAGGAACACAAAGGAGAGATCGCCGGGATCGCGCGTCATCTCACCCCAGAAAGCCAAAACCGGGCTTTCCGGGGGCCACGTCATCGCCGGAATGGAAAAGCAAAACCGTTTTACCGCAAAGGACGCAACGGAATTGCCAAAAACTTCACCGCCGAGGGCGGCGGTGCCACACGAGCTTCGTTGTCATAGGGTTCCCTCACCGCTTCGCGGTTCGGGATTACAGAAAAAACCTACTTCAACTGCGGTATAGCTTGCAGCGCGGGCTCGTCGATCTTCTTCACGCCCAGATGCTTTTGCAGCCAGCGGTCGCGGTCGAGACGTGCGGCGGCGTTGAGCGCGTGCGGCGCGTCATAGAACTCCATCTTTTTGTCCTTGGCGCTGAAGCGGTCCAGATATTTCTGGGCCATTTCTTTGGTGATGGGATCGCCGGAAGCAAATTGCAGGAAGATGCTTTCACGGTCCGTATGGCCGAGGAAATACGCCGGATCGTCCCACGCGTACTCGCGGAAATATTCGCGGATGTTGTCCTCGCCCACTTCCTTTATATGTGCGACGGTCTTCGGATCTTTGCTGGCGAATGCCTCTTCTTCGTCGGCATAGCCGCTGGCCATGAGCACATACGCGGTGATGCGGGTTTCCACGCCAGCCAGGAGCGCGCCCACATGCGCATCCCAGCTGTGGCCGACGTAAGCAATGCGCTTGCGATCAACGTCCGGACGCCCGTACAGCAGGTCAATGCCGCGGCGAAGGTCAGTAACCTGGTGCACGGCGGCTTCACTCTGCTGCTTTGCCGCTTCCATCGGACCAGCATCGCTCCTGGCTTCAACCCAGTCATGGCGCACCTGGGGGGCGTCAATCAGCAGAGAGACCACGCCGGAGCGCGCCAGGATAACCGCTTCTTCCAGGAACTCATCTTTGTTGGCCAGCGGCGAGCCTTTCATGAGCCAGTGTCCACAGATGATCGCCGGAAAAGGGCCGCCACCCGGAGGAATCAGCAGGTACGCCGGCACGCGGTCACCGCTCGCGCCGGCATAGTTGAGTTCGATCAGCCGCACCTTGTCGCGCTTGTGAACGTCAGTCTCTCGCATTTCCAGGCCGGCATGGCTGTCATAGTCAAAGCGCGGCAGCAGGTCAGGATATGAAAGCTTGGGCGGCTCACCGTTCCCTTCAGCCTTGGCCGGAGCAGCGGGCGGAACATACGGCGTGGGCGTTGGCGACGGCGATCCAAGTCCGGTGTTTGACGATCCGGGCCGATTCAGCGTTGGCCGGTCTTCAGGCGTCGGCGTAGATGACGGCGGAGGAGTGGGTGAAGGCGATTGCGCGGCGGCAGTCGTGATCAGAAACAGCAATAAGATGAATGAAAATAAAGTCCGCATGAATTCAATCCATATATAAAGGTGCTCTTAACACTGTATCGCGAAGACCGCATTTGTGCTGGCGAAAGGTAGTTGCTCCGGTTCCGGCGCGGTGCTAATCTCAAGCCCTCATGGACCCCATGGAAGCAACACGGCCCGCACGGAACTTTGGCCCCGCCAACCCGGAAACATTTTTCGCCGCGCAAAAGCGCAATCGCCGCGCCACGTGGCGCATGTCCGCGCTGTGCACGTTTGCCGCGTTCATCATGGGTCTTCCGCTCACTCTGGTGCTTACGCCACTGCTCTATGCGGGCACGCTGATTGTGGCGGAAATCGTCAACCATTTTGCGCCTCTGCCTGCGGATTTCTGGCGACAAGCGAATGATCTGGCCAAGCTGGGCCTGCGCGTGGCTGACTATGTTATCAACCAGAAAGGCACGCTTGATCCCGGCGAACTGACGGCCGGTCTTTTGTTAGTGCTGCTGCCGGGAATGGCCTTCGCTTACGGGTTGTGGTTCGCCATGCTGGCGCTTTTCCGCCATGGCGGCGTAGGCGGCACGCTGGCCAGCATGAATGCCCGCGAGCCCAACCAGGCTGACCTGAAAGAACTTCAGCTTGCAGACGCAGCGCAGGAAATGGCCATCGCCGCTGGATTGCCCGCGCCCAAGATCATGCTGGTGGATTCCGTTGGCGCGAACGCCGCGGCAGTCGGCACGTCACCGCATGACGCGCGTATTGTAATTTCGCGCCGCCTGCTTGACGATCTTGATCGCGACCAGTTGCAAGCCATCCTGGCGCATCTGGTTGGGTCAATCGGCAACGGCGATCTGGGAATCGCATTCACCGTAACCAGCGTTTTTGAAACCTGCGGCCTGCTGGTAACGCTGATCAACGCGCCGTTTAGTCGCGAATCGCGCAGCAGATTGTGGCGCGTGGCGCGTTACATGCTGAGCGGAGGCACGCCGGAAAAACGAGCGGCAGACGCAGCGGAAATCGCCGAGTCGCTGGCCGGTTCAGTCGATGCCGACTCTCCTGAAATGGACAATTACTTCAAGCGGGGCAATCCTGGCCTGATCAAGAAAGCTTACCGCCTGGTAATGTTCCCGCTCATGTTCACCAACATGGCCATCGAGATCACGCTGTGGTTTTTCCTGAACGTGCTGCTGGGCCCATGCATGGCCATGCTGTGGCGCACGCGCCGCTACCTGGCCGACGCAAGTTCGGTGGAGCTTACGCGCAATCCAGACGCGCTGGCCCGCGCGCTGCAATGCCTGAGTGAAGACAACACAGCTTTCGATAGCGGCGACTGGGCCACTCATCTTTTTGTGGTGAATCCCAAAGGAGACAGCGGCCTCCGCGGACAGCAGCCAAGCCAGCAGCAAATGGCCAAAGCCATTCAGGCATGGGCATCGACGGCACATATGATGTCGGCGCAAGATGCGGCGAACCTTTATGACACGCCAATCGCGACTGGCGGCGCGGCAACGATGGCGGCTGGGGGTGCCGCTGGGATCGCAGCAAAGGACTGGCCCAGCGTGCGCCAGGAAATCATCACCACCGTAAAAGCGGCAGCGACCGGAAATCCGCAGGCGATGGCGCGCCTGCAGAAGATGGCCGCAATGATGGGCGAGCGGCTACCTGTTGGCCTTGGCGAACTGCCCAATTTTGCCGATATTGAAGCAGCCACACATGGAGACAGAGCTGCGGTCGCGCGCTTGATGCAGGCGCAGAAAGGCAGGCGGCAAAGCCAGCCCAGGCACAGCCAGAGTGGCCTGCAGATGCAAAGCTTTGCTTCGTTTCATCCGCCGTTGGTGAAGCGGGCCAAACGTTTGCAGAAGATGGGCTCGCACATGATCGCGCCGGTAAGAGCAGGCGGATGGGTGCTTACTGTCTTCATGACTCTGCTTTACGCGATCATTGTGCCGCTGCTCACCGTGGCCGGCGGGCTTATGCTGATCGTGATCGCCATGTTAATTGGCATGAACCTGATGCTGCTTGCGGTTTGGCTCACCGCGATACATTGGTTCTTTGTCTGGCTGAACGGCAGGTAAAAGGGCGACGTGACACCGCCGCCCTTAAATGTTCACTCTCCCTGCGATTTCAGTGTTGTTCTGCACTGCGCGGTAATGGACGCGCTATTGAAAGCGGGTTTCGCGACTTTAGCTGCATCGGCGGCAGCGGAGCTGCAGCTTGCGCCTGTCCTACGAGCGGCTTTTGCGCGCAAATGATCTGTGTTCCGCATGCACCTGAGCAAGTGCAGGTGCTCGGGTCCCAGGAACCGCCATTATTAATGCAGGACTGTTGCTGGGTAGGATCGCAACTTGACCCGGATGAGCAGGTGCATGTTGACCAGTCCCAAATTCCGCCGCTGTTGATGCAGGATGCCTGTGCGTCAGGATTGGGGCAAGAACTTATGCTGGCGCAATTGGAATTGTCGTGGCTGGAAACGCCCAGACAAAACTGGCGATCATTATGGTTGGCGATGGACGAACATTGCGTTGGATCATGCAATGACATTCCCAGGCACAGCGCGCGCGTGTCAGAATTTGGCAGGTTATTGCAGTTCGGCGGAGGATTGGTGTTGCCGCTGGAGGCACCATAACAAAATGCCTGCATTTGCGGATTACTGATGTCGTTGCAGTTCGATGGGAAGTTAGGCGCAAACGCAATACCGTAACAAGCGAGTTGCATGTTTCGGTCTGTCATCGAGGTGCATGGGCTCTGCGTGCTGTCGGAAACGGCGAAGCATGTTTGCTTATCGTTCACGTCGCTGATGTCAGTGCAGTTGGAAGAAATTCTTCCCGCGATTCCATAACACGCCAGGAACTCATCCCGCGCACTGCTGTATGTAAACGGGTTCCCTGAAGATGCCATCGTGCATCCCCCGCCGCCATCATTGAGCCAGTTTTGCTGGATCAGAAAGTTCAGTCCACCTAGAGAAATGTTGGCCTGCGAGCCGTTTGATGTGGTGAAAGTCGACCCAAAATTGAAATTGCACAGGTCGCCATTTTCATGAGAGCCGTCGCCATGGAACCATGCATTTAAATCTGGATCGGTGACCGCCTCGCTTAGTTCGTGGGCAATTGTACTGGCCATGGCGTCCGCGCCTGGGTTGCCGTTGGGACTCACCACAGGATTGGTTGGGCCGCAGGTAACGCTGGAATTGGGATTGTTAATGCACTTGGGTGATGCATTGCCTACAAAAGCGTATTTAATATCATTTCCAAACAAGCTTGCATTGGTATGGAAGCCGCAGAATTGCTGGCAAAAAGTGCCATGCACCCCTTGCTGGTTTACATCGCCGGAAGAAAGTACAAAGTAAACTGCGTTTGCGTCAACCGGCACGGCGCCCCGAGACATGGCGCCGGATATCACGTTACGCAGACCCGTATCAGAGAGGGTGGTCCCTTGCGAATAATTGTCAAACGCCTGTGCGCCCAGGGTTACCGACCCGCTGATGTTAGTGTGGCCGCTGTTCTCATACGTCGTGTTGATGGCGAAGTACGGCGAACCATTCAGTCCGGAAATAAAGCTCGGCAACAAGGTCAGCGCAGAATTGCCGTTCCAGTTTCCATACCAGATGATGTGAACTGGATGCGAATTGACCATAACCGGGCCGCCATGGAACTCGATTCCGTTCCCAGTGTCTTGAGCACGACCGCTGAGGCTTGCCAGACTGAAAATTGCCACTATTAACAGCAGAGAACGCAACGCAGGCGCTCCCTCATGTGCAAACATCAGCTTTGACTTGGATTCATTCATTAGTTTCCTCCCTTGAACAAATGCGCTGGGTTTTCAGACCTGTCCTTGCTTACGCGTTCATATGGTGACTCAGAGGCGGTAGCTTCAATGGAAGACGCGATTGAACAAGCAGCGGAGGCTCAGCTCTGCCCTATTGGCATCAATTTTTATATCGACTAATGGCAGTTATCCAAAGAAAAAACGCACTAGCGACACGAGTGCCGTTCCGAATTGGAACGTCGGCGAGGGAATAGAAGAAGAGCACGTCGGCGGAAATGCTCTCTATAAAAGTAGTTTTGGATTTCGATGGGAATCCTTACGCCGCAATCTCTCCCGGCGACAGCTCGTCCACATAGCACCAGATCCACGCTTCTCCCGGCTCGATCGAGCGGATGAGCGGATGCTTGCTGCGATGGAAATGCTTGGTCGCGTGCTTGTTCTTTGACGAATCGCAGCAGCCTACATGGCCGCATTCCAGGCATAGTCGCAGATGGACCCAGGTATCGCCGGTCTTGATGCACTCTTCGCAGACATCAGTCTCAGTGGATTTGAATTTAATCTGCTTCATGTGGCTGCAACTCTGGGCCATGGGTTTCTCCTTAAGCCGCTCCTCTAGGCTGCACCAGCGGTCGGCTCTTCTGTCCGTTCCAGCGATGCGCGGTCCCACTTTGCCACTGACGCGCCGGCTTCATAGGTGCTTTGCAGAAATTCCAATATCGCTGAAGTAGGCGAGCTCGCGCCGCGGGCGTCTTCATGCATCAGCAGAAATTCGCCCAGTTGTTGATGATAAAACGCCGCTGCCGGACGAACTTTCTGCTCGGCAAAACCCTGCGGCGTGGGCGCGGCATAGCAATAGAACGCGGCATCCTTCACGTCACCGCCGCCCGGCCACCAGCCCGCGCTGATCACCTCGTGCGAATAAGCCTCCTGCATGATCTTGCGCAGAATCGGGTCAGGATCATTGCGTTGCGGCGCGCGACGTCCGGAGAATCGAGTGACCGCCAGATCAAAGCTACCCCAGAAGAAATGTACCGGGCTTGATTTGCCGATAAAACGTGACCGGAAGACCTTGAACACGTCATCAACGGAAACCAGCGTGCGCCAGAAGCGGCGCGCATATTCTTTGTCGTAGGATGCGTGAGTTTTGTCCTGGTCAAAAGCGATTGGGTTGGCGATCTCCACCGGCATATGCCAAATACTTACGTCAATCTTCAGCGCCCGCAGCGCAGACATGAATTCCTGATAGAAATCGGCTACGCTGCGCGGAGCAAGCGGAATAATTTTCGTCGTCGGATCACAGGTCTTGATGATGAGTTGGTGCTCAAGGAAATCAAACTCAATTTCAAACACGCGATTGCCGTAAGGAATGGCCGAGGTAGTCAGGCCGCGCGAGCTCACATAAAGCGCCACGTTCCACCAGTGATTAGTTTTAGGCGTAAGAGCCAGCCGCACTTTGCCCACGATCTGCGTCCACATATGCAGTGTGTCACGCGTATCCTGCCATGCGGAAAGAGGCAAAGCAGGCCAGCAAACGGGAGAGTCGGAAACAGCAGTACTGCGGAGGTCTGTCATGGGATTACTCTTCGAAGATCGCTCCAGACAAACAGTATATCCGTAGCCTCGGACAGCGTGCGAGTTCAGCTCACGATGCCCTACTCGATCGCCCGCACCTGTTTTTGCAAAAAGCCAAAAGCCGTGACCAGCAGCATGGATGCACCGACGATCAGGAACATCAGCTTGAGGTTCCAGGCAATCATGAGACCGGCGACGGCAA
>Ga0068855_100004341_pt1 | contig 17340 bp, 10 predicted proteins | sample KBSCornC52_FD_66592 | JGI IMG/M metagenome (GOLD analysis project Ga0068855, IMG submission 66592) | Corn rhizosphere microbial communities from Kellogg Biological Station, Michigan, USA - KBS Corn C5-2 | ecosystem: Host-associated > Plants > Roots > Rhizosphere > Soil ...
CGTGACTTGGAAACCGCGAGCATCGCCATCAATGCCGCGCTCACCGGCCACCTTGTTTTCTCCACCCTGCACACCAACGACGCCCCCGGCGCTGTGGCTCGTCTCGTGGACATCGGTGTCCAGCCGTTCCTCGTCTCCTCGGCCGTGCGCGCGATCATGGCCCAGCGTCTCGTGCGCAAGCTCTGTCAGAACTGCAAGGAACCCTACGAACTGACCGAAGCGGAGATCGAAACGCTCGGTCTCGATAGCACGCAACTTGCCGAGGCGACGATCATGAAGGGCGCCGGATGCGAGAAATGCAAGGGCCTCGGCTACAAAGGCCGGATGGGCATTTTCGAGATTTTCCTGATCGACGACGACGTGCGGCACATGATCAACGAGAAGGCGTCCACGGTCGAACTGCGCAAGCGCGCTCGCGAGATGGGCATGCGGACGCTGCGTGAAGACGGCATTCGCAAGGTTCTGGCCGGCCTCACTTCCGCCGAGGAAGTGATCGGCGTGACCATGTCCGACGCGAACTAACCTCCCCCCAATCGCATGGGCCTTTTCGATTCCCGCAAACCGACGCCCCCGGCGCCGGCTCCGACCTCGGCCGTGCCACCACCGCCGCCTCTTCCTCCCGGTTCGCATAAATTGGTGCCGATGGAAGATCTTCTGCGGCTCGTCGTGGACGAAGGCGCCTCGGATATTCATCTCTCGGTGGGCGCTCCGCCGGCTGTGCGCATCAATGGCAAGCTGGTGAAGTTGCAGCTTCCACCGCTCGCGCCGGAAGATACCGAGTCGCTCGCTCGCGCCATTACCAGCGACGCCAATCTCCAGCGGGTGAGCGAAGAGGGGAGCGTCGATTTCGCTTTCTCCTTCCGGGGCAATGATCGCTTCCGCGGCAGCGTCTATCGGCAGCGCGGCCATCTCGGCATCGCCTTGCGCACCATCCCGAAGAAGATGCTTACGCTCGACGAAATCGGCCTGCCGAAGTCGGTCGAGGAATTGCTTTTCCTGCCGCGGGGTCTGATCCTCGTCACCGGTCCGACCGGTTCCGGTAAGACGACGTCGCTGGCCGCGATGCTCGACCTCATCAATGCGCGCAGCGCCGGACATATCATGACGATCGAGGACCCGATCGAATACTTTCACCCGCACAAGCTCGGCATCGTCAATCAACGTGAAGTCGGCGTTGATGTCCCCAGTTTCGCCGAAGGCCTGCGCCGCGCGCTGCGGCAGGATCCGAACGTGATTCTGGTCGGCGAAATGCGCGACCTCGAGACCATGGAAACCGCGATCACGGCGGCGGAAACGGGCCACCTCGTTTTCTCCACGCTGCATACCACTGGCGCCGCGCGCACGGTCGATCGGATCATCGACGCCTTTCCCACCACCCAGCAGGAGCAGATTCGCGTGCAGCTCGGCGCCAACCTCAAGGCGGTCATCTCGCAATTGCTCTTGCCCACGCTGGACGGCACGGGACGCGTCGCGGCTTTCGAGATCATGGTCAATACGCCCTCGATCGCCGCGCTCATTCGCGACAACAAGACCTTCCGGATTCCCAACGACATCCTCACCGGCGGCAAATTCGGCATGGTCTCGCTCGAAAATTCACTCGTGCAGCTCTACCTCAATGGGCTCATCAGCTACGAGCAGGTCATCGGCAAAGCGCAAGACCCGCAGGCGGCCATCCAGTTGATCGGCGGCCAGAAACCCATCAAGCGGTAAAACTCTCCTCCCTCACATGAATCCGAAACAAGTTCTCGAAATCTTCGTTGACCAGGGCGTCGTCGAAAAATCCCAGGTTGAAGACATCCTGCAGGAGGTCAACTCGACCGGCAAAGGCCTGCTCGAGGTGTTGGTTGACTATCAGATCACCAACGAGGAGCAGTTTTATCAGACCATCGCCGCGTATCTCGGCCTGGAGTATGTGGACCTCACCGGCTTCGAGCCGCCACAGGAGATTGTCCGCCTCATTCCAGCTGGCCTCGCCCTGCTGAATCGCGTCTTCCCCATCGGTATCGAGGCCGGCACGCTCCAGATCGTCTTCGCGGATCCGCTCGCTCCGGAAACGCCCGAAACGCTGCGCTTCGCCCTCGGCAAGGAAATCCAGCCGATCGTCGCCTCGGTCCACCAGATCGATGAGCTCATCAAGAAAAACTACGGCACGGACATCGGGAGTATGGATGAGATCCTCAAGCAACTCGGCGGCGAGCTCGAGTTGGTGGAGGGAGGAGGAGGAATCGACCTCAAGAGCCTCGAGGCGGAAGCGAACGCCACGCCGATCATCCGCTACGTCGACTTGATTCTCTACCAAGCGATCCAGGACCGTGCCTCGGACATTCACTTCGAGCCGTTCGAGACGGAGTTCAAGATTCGTTACCGCGTCGACGGTTCCCTTTACGAAATGTCGCCGCCGCCGCGGCATCTTGCGCTGCCGGTCATCTCGCGCGTGAAGGTCATGTCGAACCTAAACATCGCCGAGCGCCGCCTCCCGCAGGATGGACGTATTCAGAAGAATATCGCCGGACGCCAGGTCGATCTTCGTGTCTCGACGCTGCCCACGCAGTTCGGCGAGTCGGTCGTGCTGCGCGTGCTCGACCGGACCACGGTGAACCTGGACATCGAGTCGCTGGGGATGCCCGATTACATTTACAATTATCTCCTCAAGACGATCGAGAAGCCGAACGGCATCTTCATCGTCACCGGCCCCACCGGTTCGGGCAAGACCACCACGCTCTACGCGTGCCTCAACAAGATCAACACCATCGACTCGAAGGTGCTGACCGCCGAGGACCCGGTGGAATATGACATTGAGGGCATCATCCAGGTGCCGATGAATGAGGGCATCGGCTTGACCTTTGCCCGCACGCTGCGCGCCTTCCTCCGTCAGGACCCGGACCGCATCATGGTCGGTGAAACACGCGACGTGGAAACGGCGCAGATCGCCATCCAGGCGTCGCTCACGGGCCACTTGGTGTTCACCACCCTGCACACCAACGACGCCCCGGGCGCCGTCACCCGTCTCATCGATATGGGCGTCGAGCCGTTCATGATTTCGTCTTCGCTGGAAGGCGTGCTCGGCCAGCGTCTCATTCGTAAGATTTGCCCGAACTGCAAGACCCCCTACGAACCCACCGAAAACACGCTCGCTCAACTCGGCCTCTCGCCCCACGAAATCGGCGACAAGACCTTCTACTACGGCGCCGGCTGCGACACCTGCAACCACACCGGCTATAAGGGCCGCAAAGGCATCTACGAGCTGCTCGATATCACCGACCCAATCCGCGAACTGATCAACAAGCGCGCCCCCTCCGTCGTGCTCAAGCAAAAGGCCATCGAGTTGGGCATGACCACCCTGCGCCAGGACGGCCTGCGCTGTATCTTCGATGGCGAGACGACGATCGAAGAGATTCTGAAGTATACGTAGCCCGGTTTGGAAAATTGATATTCAGCTAATGCGCTGAACCCCCTTGCTGTAGTGGCGACCGTGTAGGCCCGTGCCGACGCACGTCGATTTCTGCACCGATGCCTCCATCGTTTGAATTTGATCCCGAGCCCGAGGTTAATAAGCGCGTAGAGGCAGCCATATCCGCACTCAGCCGTGCGCCTTCGGATGCAAATCGGATTGCGTTTTATCGTGCCCTGAAACATGGCTGGCTATTCCAAAGCGCCGGGCGCGCGCCGTCATCACTCCGCCCCATCCTCCCCCGACCGGATCGATGTGCGAGCGCCCTTTACCCCGTGCGTGGTGCGGATGATCGTGATGCGAGTCCGGCCATCCGATGTGCGAGTGACAATGCGCTGTTCCGTCACGCCGGAAGGCAAGGATGAGGTCGTCGTCGAAGCGGCGGCACGCGATTCGGTGGGCCGCGCGATGGGAATGGCCCGCCGCACCTCTACGCCGCCGATCGTCGCAGGTTCTTCCATGGCTGGTGCCGTTCGGTTGCTGGGTGTGGGAACTTCACCGTTGCCAATGGGTGAGTAGCGCGGACTCGGACCGCCGGATTCGCCAATGATTGGCGCCGGCGCGGGCCGCGCGACCGGATGGCCGCCGAAGGCAATGCTCGGCGAATTCGAGGTGGTGGATGGGCGAATGGCGGTCACAGCGGTACCACTGGTCGGGGTCGGATAAGCAGTGCCGGAAGAGTACTTCGGCGCATTACTGGTGGGGTAGGGAACCGCCTGCTGGGTCGTGGTGCCGCCTGGATAATAGGTCGGCTCGGCCGCGATGGGCGGGGCCATTTCAGGATGGATCTGGCAATAGTCCTTCGGGATATGAGAAACCGGCAACTCGACTTGATAAGCGTAGTGCTGTTCCGCGCAGCCGGAGGTGGCCAGTTTTCCGGACACTGCGCAGAGGGTGACCTTGGCCATTTTCACCCCTTCGTTGAGGGGCGCAGTGGGGTATTCGTTTTCCGGCACCTCCCGCATCACATCCACCCAGATGGGTAGGGCGAGTGTCGCGCCGTAGCCTTTTTCCATGATGGTTTGGGGTTTATCCATGCCCACCCACACGCCGCAGGTCAGCGACGAAGTGTAGCCGACAAACCAGGCGTCGAAGAAATCATTTGTCGTGCCCGTTTTCCCCGCGCCGCTTTTCTTCCATCCGAGGGACGCTGCCTTGGCGGCCGTCCCGTGCTTCATCACTTGCTGCAGAATGCCGGTGACCATCGCGGCGGTGTCGGCGGAAATGATGCGCTTCTCCGCATGCGGTGGTTGGTAGAGGACATGCCCGTCGCGATCCTCCACCTTCGAGATCAAGTAGGAGGGGCGGTAGACGCCGTGATTGGGGAAGATGGTGTAGGCCGAGGTAAGATTGCGGGCGGTCGTTTCGAACGCGCCGAGGAACACGACCGGGTACTCCGGCACGTTGTCGCTCAAACCGACTTTCTGCGCGAGGCTGCGGATGATCGGCAGCCCGGCAAATTCCCCGACCCGGACGCTCATCGTATTGCGCGAATGCACCAGGCCGTAAGAGGCGGGTTCCAGGCCGCCGAAATGACCATCGGAATTCGCCGGCGACCATTTCTTCGGAATGTCCGGATATTCGCCGACCGCGATCTTCCCATCATCGACGAAAGTGCTGGGCATCAGTCCACGGTCGAAAGCCGCGGCGTAGACGAAGGGCTTGAACGTCGAACCGATCTGGCGTTTTCCAAGGAGCGCCCGCGAGTATTTGCTTTGGGCGAAGTCGCGCCCGCCCACGGCGGCTTTGATCGCTCCGGTCTGATTGTCGATCAGCACCACCGCGGCCTGCAGATAGTCGGTGGGTTTTTCCCGCTCGGCCTTGGGGTCGGGGACAAAATCGGCTTTCCGCGGATGGGGGTATCCTTTGTGCGACTCGATCTCGCTCAGGCGACGGTCCGCTGCGGTCTGGGCGAGGCGTTGCAGGGCGGGGTCAATCGTCATCGTCACTTTCAGTCCGCCGTAGTCCAGCGTATCGGGAGAGAGCAGGTTGGAGAGTTCTCCTTCCACGGCTTCCATGATCGCGTCGTCCGTGACGTGCATGGCATTGTGCGACACGACCTTGAGCTGTTGCGCCTGCGCCTCAGTGGCCTGGTCGCTGGAGATCATTTTCAGCTCCGCCATCCGGGCGACCACGTCATTGCGGGCTTGGGTTGCCGCGTCAAGATCCCGAGCCGGGGAGAGGCGCCGCGGACTGCGGATGAGCGCCGCCAGGCTGGCGGCTTCGCCGAGCGTCAAATCCGCCGCCGGCTTGCCGAAATAGCCGCGTGAGGCTGCTTCGATGCCATAGAATCCCGAGCCGAAGTAGATGCGGTTCACATACATTTCGAGGATCTTTTCCTTCGGATATTTTTCCTCGATGCGCCTGGCCAGCACCGCTTCCAACGCTTTGCGGTCGAGCGAACGCTTCACCAGTCCGCAGGCGTTGCGCGCCAGTTGCTGGGTGATGGTGCTGCCTCCCTGACGCGTTTCGCCCGCGCGTAAGTTGGTCAGGAAAGCGCGCACCACCCCTTGGGTATCCACCCCGTGGTGCTCCCAAAACCGGTTGTCTTCCCGCGCCAGGAGCGCATTTACAAAAAAGAGGGAAACCTTCTCCAGCGGGACACTCAGCCGGTTCTCCCCGCCAAAGTAGCCGTATAGCCCTCCCTGACTATCGTAGACCGCGGAGCGTTCCGGCAGCCCGTCGATCTTGGTGAGGTCGAATTGGTCCGCCCTCTCCACATAGTTGGAGTAGATCTTGAAGCCGACGACCCCGGCACTCATCGCCACGACGACAGCCACCGCTGTGGCCCAGGCAATGATCTTTAGAAAAACCCGCAATCTCGCCTTCATACGACGAATGAATCGCGCAACGGACACCCGGCGGTTTTCTTCGTGGCATTCCCTCACCGCGCGTCAAAATCCGCGCCACCTGCGAAATCGCAGTTTCGCGGGGGGAGGGGATTCATCGTGCGGAGTATCACCAGCGAACTCGATTTTTCGGCGATTTTGTGTTCGGGAGTGCCATGGAGAAAGCGGTTGTAGGGCGGCGATCTTCGCCGCCATATGTGGAGATGGCGGCGTCGGCGGTCGGGCCGGCCAGAATTGCCGGACCACCATCGCTTTCGCATGTGAATAAGTGCTGCTGTGCCCTCCTCGGTGCGAGGATGGACTTAAAACAGATTAAACATAAAATAATACTTAATAACCTTGAATGAAAATGATTAAGATTATGTAATTATTTTGATGCTAATCAGGATCTCGCTGCATTCCGAAGGCTCATTGTTTCAGCTTTGACGCGGCTTGAGTAAAAATCGCCGTGAGTATTTTGGGGCGTTGATGGTTTGAAATGCGCTTGAAGGTGGGATCTTGCGGGCGTTCTCCGGCGTGACTTTTGTTATTACTAACGCAGCGGAAAAAGTCCGCTTTCCGCGACTGCCGTTCTGGATGGATCGAGCGAGTCAGTGCGGCGCTCAGGTGGACGCGATCTCCGAGCGCAATGGAACCCTCCCTCGCCGCAGCGCCTCATCGCTGTAGCGACCGGTTTATGCCCGTTGGGATGGTACTGGGATTTGACGAATCTCTTCGACTCCGCTCAGGGCAGCGTCGGACGTCATCAGTACGGCCGCCACGGTTTTCGCCGATGGCCGCCGTCGGTGCGCGGACTTTCTCATACCACCCGGAGATGTGGCTGGGCTCAAGGAGTTCGGTCTGAATTCACTGAACCCGGCTGAAGCCACTCTGTGGGCCGTGAGTTTCGGACAAGCCCATGAAATCACTTTAGGCTTTCCTACTTTCGGTGATTTCTCTTATCCACATCCTATGAAACGGCTGGGTTTACTTTCGGTACTGATTTTGGGTGTGGCATTTGGCGGTTATGGGCAGGTCCCGGGAACGGCTGCGTCAGCGACGAGCAAAAGCGTGTTCCTCGATGCGGTCGAATCGACCGGCAACTCCACGACCGTCAATCATTGGCGCGACATTTCCGGCGACTACAGCCAGACCAAGACGAGCTCGAAGGAACTGGATATTACGGTCCGCAATATGTCCCAGCTTCCCGGCGAGTTTGAGATCGAGTGGTATTTCTTTGGCAAGCCGGCCAACGGCACCGGCCGGTTTCTTTACGACCAGGGCAGCAAGAAGATCTCGGTGCCTCCCGGAGCTTTCCTAAAGGTGCCGGTGGAATCCAAGGGACTCTCCGCCCACACCGTCCGCGGCTACTACTGGTATGGCTACAATTACACCTCCGGTGACAAGGCGGACGGCTGGGTCATTCGCGCCAAGGTGGGCGACGAGGTCGTGCGAGTGAAGGCTTCCAACCCGCTGCTCGAGCAGATGGCCTCTGATCCGAACGGTTTCTCCAAATTGACCAGCAAAACCAAAAAGAGATAGGCTGTTCTCTGAAGCGCGCGGTGCGGCGTTCCGGAAAATCGGCCCATCCGTTCGCCCTCACGGCGGCGAAAAGCAGCTCGATGGCCACAAAATGAGTTCCGCGAATAAAAAAAGTGCCCTTCCTGTGAATTCCTTATTGCAACTTTTTATCCCGCGCTTTCTTTTCCTGCTAAGAATTTTTCAACTGACCCCCGAACTCCATGCCCAGATTCAATTACATAGCGCTTGATGCCCGTGGCCAGGAATCGACCGGAGTGATCGATGCCGCCTCCTCCAACGAAGCCGTGGGCCAGCTGCGCCAGGCTGGTTACTTCCCGACCAGTGTGATCGAGGAAGGAAAGGGCAAGGCGCCCGCCAAGTCCAAAACTGCCGCCAAGCAAACCAAAGCCGTCGCCGCTCCGAAGGCCAAGAAAGGCGGCAACATCACCCTCTTCGAGAAGAAGACGGTGAAGAGCAAGACGCTGATGATTTTCACCCGCCAGCTGGCCACGCTGATCGATGCAGGTCTGCCGCTGCTCCGCGGCCTTACCGTGCTCGCCAAGCAGGAAAAAGATCCGGTGCTGGCGAAGACGATCAACAATCTCGCCGATGCGGTGCAGAGCGGCAGCACGTTTTCGGAATCGATGGCGCAGCATCCGCTGATCTTCAACAAGCTCTACATCAACATGGTGAAGGCCGGTGAGCTCGGCGGTGTGCTTGAGCTGGTGCTCAACCGTCTCGCGGAGTTCCAGGAAAAGGCGCAGAAGGTGAAGAACAAGGTCGTCTCGGCGATGGCCTATCCCGTGATCGTGCTCATCATCGCGATCCTGATCATGGTCTTCTTGATGGCATTCATCGTGCCGAAGTTCGAGCAGATCTTCCATGACATGCTCGGGGGCAAGCCGCTGCCGCCCATCACCGAGTGGGTGATCGCGGTCAGTAATATCATCCAGAAGATGTTTGTGCCGCCTTACCTGTGGTACACGATTGTTTCCGTCGTCGTGATCATCGTCGGCTACAAGGCGATCTCGGGCAGCAAGGGCGGACGCGCCGCGCTGGACAAGATCAAGCTGCACACCCCGCTCTTCGGCGATCTGCTGCGCAAGAGTTCGATCTCCCGCTTCAGCCGCACACTGGGCACGCTGGTGACTTCGGGTGTGCCGATTCTCCAGGCGCTGAATATCACCCGCGATACCGCGGGTAACACCGTTATCGCCAATGCGGTGACCAAGGTGCACGACGCGGTGAAGGAAGGTGAATCGATCGTCCAGCCCCTCGAAGCCAGCGGCGTATTTCCGCCCATGGTGATTTCGATGGTGGACGTGGGTGAAGAGACCGGCCAGCTCCCGGAAATGCTCCTGAAGATCGCGGAAGTGTACGACGACGAAGTCGACAACGCCGTCGAAGGTCTTACCTCGCTGCTGGAGCCGATCATGATCGTGTTCCTCGCCCTGATCGTCGGCACCATCGTTATCGCGCTGTTCATGCCATTGATCGAAATCATCAAGCAGATGGGCGGCCAGAACAACGGCGGCTAGTTTCGCTTTCGCAAATCGTCGCGAGTTGCGCTAGAATAAATTTATGACCCGTTCCCCACGTAACGCTGCGTTCACCTTGGTCGAGATGATCACGGTTATTGCCATCATCGCCATTCTCGCCGGCCTCATTTTGGCTGTGAACACCGTGGCCCAGAAAAAAGCCGGCCTTTCACGCGCGACTACCGAGATCAAGGAAATCTCGGTAGCGATCGAAAACTACAAGACGGACAACGGTGGTTATCCCCAAGACCCAAATCTGACGGATACCTTGGACCCGCGTAACACGTCGGTCGCCACGAGTGTGACGAACCCGCAGGGTGCGGTGGCGCAGTCCAGCCGGTTCCTCTACGAGCAATTGTCCGGCGACACTGATGGGGATGGCACCATTGGCAACGGCAGTGACACCGGCAAGAACTACGCGCCCGATTTCTGGAAGCCGACCCATCTTGGGGGAACGAAGGATGGCAGCGGCAAGGTCGCTCCAGTTTTGTATATCATGGATCCCTTCGGCAACCCTTACGGGTATTCGACGGCGGGACTGCTGGTGGAGCAGGAGTTCCGTGCTTCCTTGTCCACGAATCCGAGTGCGGCCCGCAACGTGCAAAACAGCAAGGGCACCCAAGGATACAATCCGACTTTCGACCTTTGGTCGTGCGCCGGCGATACGGCCGGTCTCACGGCCAAGTGGATCAAGAATTGGTAGGCCGGCTGGGGAAAAGAGAGTCGCCGATGGACGCGCGACTGATCCCTCGAGTGGCCATACGGTTCGGTTAATTGCCGTTCGCGTTTTGCTGGATCGGTGCTATGGTTTCCACCATGCGCCGTCCCCCGTGTTCCGCGGCCTTCAGCCTGATCGAAATGATCGTGGTCATGGGCGTCCTCATTCTGCTCATTGGCCTCGTCTTGTTCGTCTATCCAGCGGTGAAACGCAACGTGGCGAACGCGAAAGCGGCGACAGATATCAAGTCGCTGGCCGGCGCCTTGGAAGCCTACAAAACCGATAATGGCGGTTACCCGCAGGACGCGACGAAAACAGACACGCTTGACGCCCGCGACATGACCGCCAGCCAGAGCACGGCGCCGGGGAGCCGGTATGCCATTTCGAGCCTGTATCTCTACGAGTGCCTCACTGGGGATACCAATGACAATGGGGTGATCGATTCGAATGAGGCGGGGAAGAACTATGCGCCGGATTTCTTCAAACCCTCGCGACTTTTCGGTCCGATGGTGAACGGCCGATTGACCTCGGTTCAATACATCAAGGATCCGTTTGGCAATAGCTACGGGTATTCCACGGCGGGCCTGCTCCTCGAGCAGGAATATCAGGCGCAATTGGCGACCAATTCCAATGCCCCGCGACCGGCGACCAACAGCAAGGGGATGCGTGGGTACAATCCGACCTTCGATCTGTGGTCGACCGGTGGAGACACCACCGGCAATCCAAACCGCTGGATCAAGAACTGGTGATCGGCCGGTCGCTTCGCCCTCGCGCTACGCGAAGGTGAAGTGGTGCAACCTCTCGGACCATTGCTTCAGCGCGCTTTGCTCAGCGTTCAGGCGGTTGTGCCCGCCGTAAGTGAGGTTGCCGAGCACGCCGTAGAGCAGGAAATCGCTGTAGACCGGCGCGTCACCGAAGAGGAAAGGGGAATGGCGCAGGGTCGTCTCAAAGCGCCCTAGCAACCGATCGCCCTCGGCGCGGATCGCCGCCGCGTCGCGCCGCCATTGCTCCACGCAGCCGCGGCCAAACTTGCGCTCCTTGTGCCGCAGGAATAGACCCCGCGCGACCGGATCGGTGATCTGGTCGAGGGTGTGCGGGTCGAGCAGCCGAAAGGTCTCGAACTCCACGTCATCGCTCAGGAATTCGATGACGATCTGCTGCAGCCCTTCGAGTCGTTCAGGGAAGAGCCGGCCCTTCGCGAAGTGCTGGTCGACATAGTGGGCGATGTCCTCGCTGCCGGCATTGGATTCGGTGACGACCCGGCCGTCATGCACCAGCACGGGCACCTGGTAATATTCGCCATTGGTCAAGCGCAGCAGTTCGCTGCGGTCCCAGTTTGGAATTTCCTTCGTCTCGAACGACACGCCGCAAGCCCGCAAGGCCTCGGTGATCGGAATGCAAAAGGGACTGTAGGCCATTTGATAAATCGTGAGACTCATAAGAAATCGGGGATTCGCGGGATGATTGTATTGCAATCGCTTCGGTTGCCAAGGGTGGCGGGTGTCAGACAAACTGCGCCGCGCCCCGCCGGTGGCTCAACATCGAACATTCCCGCCCTTTCAGTATCCAACCTTCTCCATGCGCCGTCTCCTCCTCCTGTTCGTCTGCCTCTTCACCGCCGCTGCCTTTGCCGATGATGCGGCGAACGAAGCCCGCTTCATCACCAACGCCCGCCAACTTATCTTCGAGGGAAAACGCAGCGGGGAAGGTTACTTCCATCCCGACGGCAACCTGATGATTTTCCAGAGCGAGCGCGAGGAGGGGAATCCCTTCTATCAGATGTATCTGCTCGATCTGCTCTCCGGCGAGACGGCCCGGGTTTCGACAGGTGTGGGGAAGACCACCTGCGGCTTTTTCCAGCCCGGCACGAATCGCGTGCTCTTCGCTTCCACTCATGCCGACCCCGAGGCGCTGGCCAAGCAGAAGACCGAGCTCGATTTCCGAGCCAGCGGCAAGCAGCGGCGCTACTCCTGGGATTACGACCAGACGATGGACATCTACTCGTGCAATCAGGACGGCACGCAGATGGTGAACTTGACCCACTCGCCGGGTTACGATGCGGAGGGCTCCTATTCGCCGGACGGCAAGCAGATCGTCTTTTGTTCTCTGCGCGCCGCTTTCCCCCTGGAGAAGCTGACGCCGGAGCAGCGCGCACGTTACGAGAAGGATCCCGCTTACTTTGGCGACATCTACCTAATGAATGCCGATGGCTCGAATGTCCGCCGGCTCACCGATGCGCCCGGCTACGATGGCGGCCCATTCTTTTCACCCGATGGCGGGCGCATCATCTGGCGGCACTTCGACGAGAGCGGGATGTTCGCCGACGTCTGGACGATGAAGCTCGGTGGCTCCGACAAGCATCGCGTCACGGATTTCAAGTCGATGTCGTGGGCGCCGTTCTATCATCCCAGCGGCAAGTACATCATCTTCACCTCGAACAAACTGGGCTTCACGAATTTCGAGCTCTACATCGTCGACGTGAATGGTGACCACGAGCCGGTGCGCGTCACTTACACCGATGGCTTCGATGGCCTCCCGGTGTTTTCGCCGAATGGCAAAAAGATCAGTTGGACGAGCGGTCGCACGAGCGATGGGAAATCGCAGATTTTCCTCGCGGACTGGAACCATGAGGCGGCCTTGAAGGCGATCGAGGAATCACCCCTGCGCGGCAGCGCTGCCACTCCGGCCGCACCGGAAAAGGGCGCCCAACCTTCCACGCCGGCGAAAGAAGCGGCGGCCACGTCGCAGGTGAACATGAAGGAGCTGTCGCCGGAGATTCGCGCGGAGGATTTGAAATACGAGGATTCCTGGCTCGCCGACCCGGCGCGGGAAGGACGCGAGACGGGCACTCCCGGCGCGCGCGCCTCGGCCGATTTCCTCACCGGTTATTTCCGGAATCTCGGCCTGAAAGCATTTGGCGACGACTTCCGCGAACCGTTCGAGTTCTTCTCTGGCGCTCGCGTCGAGGCGGACAAGTGCGGCCTGTCCGTTACCAATGGCAAAGACACGGCGAAGTATGCGCTCGAAAAGGATTTTCGCCCGCTGGCCTTCAGCGAGAATGGCGCCGTCGACGGTGAAGTCGTGTTTGCCGGTTATGGATTGAGCGTGCCGGAGGACACGAAGAATTCACGCTACAACAGCTACGACAATCTCGACGTGAAGGATAAAATCGTGCTGTTTTTCCGCTACGTTCCGGAGGGCGTGGAGGCGCCCCGCCGCGCGCAACTCAATCGTTACTCCGGCCTGCGTTACAAGGCGATGATGGCGCGCGAACGGGGCGCGAAGGCGGTGCTCGTGGTGACGGGCCCGAATTCGCCGGGAGCAGGGGAACTCATCGCCTTGACCGACGATGGCAGTCACTCGGGCAGTGGCATTCTGGCCGCCTCCGTCAGCAGCAAATTGGCCGATGCCTTGCTCGCGTCGAGTGGCAAGAGTCTGAAGGATCTGCAGACGGGTCTCGATACGGAAAATCCGCATGCCGAAGGTGGCTTCGTGCTGCCGAAACTCCGGATGAGTCTCGCGATCGGCGTCGAGCGTTTGAAGGGCGACGCTCGCAACGTGGTGGGATATCTACCGCCGACCGGCGGGAGCGACGAATACATCGTGGTCGGTGCGCATTACGATCATCTCGGCCATGGCGGCAAAGGGAGTTCGATGGCGCGGGCGGGTGAAGAGGGGAAGGTGCATCCCGGTGCGGATGACAATGCCTCTGGCACCTCGGTGGTGATGGAGTTGGCCGCGTCGTTTGCCGATCCGGCCAGTCCGAAGCCGCTGGCCAAGGATGCCGGTAAACCCCGGCGTGGCGTGATTTTCGCCCTGTGGTCGGGCGAAGAAATCGGGCTCATCGGCTCGGCCGCGTTTGTGGAGCATCCGCCCGTGCCGCTCGCCAAGATCGCGGCTTACGTAAATTTCGACATGGTCGGTCGTCTGCGCGACAACAAGCTCACCATGCAGGGTGTCGGCTCTTCGCTCATCTGGCGCCGGGAACTGGAGAAGCGCAACGTCGCCGCGGGTTTCAACCTTTTCTTGCAGGATGACCCGTATCTGCCCACCGATACGACGAGCTTTTATCCCAAGCATGTGCCGGTGCTCAACTTCTTCACCGGCGCCCACGAAGATTACCACCGCCCAACCGACACGCCGGACAAGCTCAACATCGACGGCATGGAACGCATCGCGAAGTTTGCCCGCCAGATCGTGTCGGACCTCGCGACGGTGCCCGCGCGTCCGGACTACGCGCATGTGAAGCGCAGCGAGCAGCAGAGCGGTTCGCGCGATTCGTTGCGCGCCTATCTCGGCACGATTCCCGACTACGCTTCCGAGGTGAAAGGGGTGAAGCTGAGCGGCGTGCGGGGTGATAGTCCCGCGGAGAAGGGTGGCATCCAGGGTGGCGACATCATCGTTGAGTTTGCCGGCCAGAAGATTGCCAACATCTACGACTATACCTACGCGCTCGATGCAGTGAAAATCGGCACGCCGGTAAAAATGGTCGTCGAGCGCAATGGCCAACGCGTCGAACTCACGGTCACACCCGGGATGCGCAAGTGACCGCTGTCAAATTGCTCTGAGAGACTGTGAAAAGTCCCCGCGAATCACGCGAATGACACGAATGGCGTATATTTCATTCGCGTCATCTGTGTGATTCGTGGGCTTAAAACCCTACCGCCGGTTCTAACGCCCTTGCGTGACAGGCGGTTCTACGCTGAAACTGCTTCGCTCGCACTCCGCCCCAATTTCATGAACATCCGACTCCCCATCGTATTCTCCCTGGCTGCGCTTCTCACCGCGGCCGCTTCCGCTCAACAGCCGGTGCCGTCCGGCGAATTCACCAAGATCCAGCTCACCGACCAGTTCTGGGCCGAGGGCGCGGCGTACGGCGATTTCAATCACGACGGCAAGATGGATGTCGTCTACGGCCCGTATTGGTGGGCGGGACCCGACTTCAAAGTGCGCCACACCTATCGTCCCGACACCGATAAATCGAAGGTGAAGACGGCCGACGGCAAGGAGATCGAAATCTCCGGCTTCAAAGGCGCGCTCGGTAACGAGAACGGCTACTCCGACAACTTCCTCACCTACGTCTACGATTTCAACGGCGATGGCTGGCCCGACATCCTGGTCATCGGCTGGCCCGGCAAGGAAGCTTTCTGGTACGAGAATCCGAAAGGGGCGGACACGCCGTGGTCGAAGCATCTCGCGTGGGATGTGGTGGACGACGAATCGCCCATGCTCACCGATCTTTTCGGCACCGGCAAGCCGGTGCTCGTCTGCTGCTCGGGTGGTTACATCGGTTACGCCGAACCGGATTGGAAGGATCCGGAAGAGAAATGGAAATTCCACCCGGTCTCGCCGAAAGGCACCTATCAGCGCTACACGCACGGCATCGGCGTGGGCGATGTGAACGGCGATGGCCGCAAGGACATCCTCGAAGCCACCGGTTGGTGGGAGCAGCCGAAATCGCTCGATGGCGATCCGGTGTGGAAGAAGCACGAGTTCCAGTTTGGCAGCGGCGGCGCACAAATGTACGTCTACGACGTGAACGGCGACGGCAAGCCGGACATCATCACCAGCCTCGAGGCGCACAAGCATGGCATCGCGTGGTTCGAGCAAACGAATGACAACGGCGTCGAAGGCTGGACCAAGCACATCATTGTCGGCGACAAACCGGAGGATAACCCGCAGGGCGTGATGTTCACGCAGCCGCACGCCCTGTGGCTGCAAGACATGAACGGTGACGGTCTTCCCGATCTGGTCACCGGCAAACGCTTCTGGGCGCACGGTCCCACGGGTGACATCGACCCCAACTCGCCGCCGGTGCTGTATTGGTTCGAGCTCAAGCGCAACGCCGGCAAGGTCGAGTGGATCGCTCACTTGATCGATGACAAATCGGGCGTTGGTTGCGAGGTGATGGCGGGCGACCTCAACGGCGACGGCAAACCCGACGTGATCGTCGGCAATAAGCGCGGCGCCTTCGTCTTCCTGCGCAAGTAAGCAAAAGTCTCCCACTCCGTTCTTCGGGCGTGTCGCAAATGCACCGGAATTTGGCGCGAATCGCCAAGCTCCGATCGCCTTCTTGCGCTTCACTATTCAAGAACATTCAACACCAGTCCCCAACGCCCAACCCCACCATCCAGTGCAAGCGGCCAGCCTCGCGCTGGCGCCATTGGATGTTGGATGTTCGGTGTTGGACGTTGGATGTTCATCCCATATCCCAATGCCTCCCCTAAAAGTCTCCGCGCTATTGTTCGCGGCCGTCTGCACGTCTTCGTTGCTGAGTGCCGCTGAGTACAAGCCTCTTGAAGATCCCCGGCGTCCCATCGCCACCACGAAGAGCGTTCCGCCGAATGAAGCGCCGGCGAAGATGACGTTGCCGCCCGGCTTCCACGCCGAACTCGTGGCGAGCGAGCCCGATATCGTCCAACCGGTGGCCTACACCATGGACGATCGCGGTCGTCTCTGGGTGATCCAAAACACCAACTACCCCGTCTGCCCCGGCGAGCCGAAGGACAAGATCATCATCTTCGAGGACTTCGGTCCCGACGGCAAAGCGCGCAAAAGCACTGTCTTTTACGACAAGCTCACCTTCGCCACCGGCATCGCCGTGGGCCATGGAGGCGTGTGGGTGGGTGCGCCGCCGAATCTGCTCTTCTTTCCGGTGAAAGACGGTGAGGACAAGCCGGCGGGGGAACCGCAGGTGGTGCTCGACGGTTGGGGTAACGAGGACACCCACGAGACGCTGAATGATTTCACGTGGGGACCGGATGGCTGGCTTTACGGCACCCAGGGCATCTTCACCTTCTCCCATGTAGGCAAGCCCGGCACTCCAGCCAATGAGCGCACCAATCTCGACGCCTGCGTGTGGCGTTATCATCCGCTGAAGAAGAAGTTCGAAGTCTATTCCGAAGGCGCGAGCAACCAGTGGGGCGTAGATTGGAACGACTGGGGGCAGGCGTGTTTCGAGGCCTGCGTCATCCCGCACATGTGGCAGTGCATCCAGGGTGCGCGGTATCAGCGCCAGGCGGGACAGCATCCGAACAAGTTCACCTACGAGGACATCAAGACGATCGCCGATTTCGAATACGAGAAGCGCGCCTATTGCGGGGCGATGTTCTATCTCGGTGGCCAGTGGCCCGCGGAGTACCGGAACACCTTTTTCTTCAATGACATCCACATGAGCAAAATGCGGAACGAGAAGATCGTGCGCGATGGCTCGGGCTTGAAGAGCGAACGGCGCCCGGATTTTCTCGTGCCGAATGATCCGTGGTATCGCGGCTTGAGTCCGCA
>Ga0068855_100004342_pt1 | contig 17337 bp, 11 predicted proteins | sample KBSCornC52_FD_66592 | JGI IMG/M metagenome (GOLD analysis project Ga0068855, IMG submission 66592) | Corn rhizosphere microbial communities from Kellogg Biological Station, Michigan, USA - KBS Corn C5-2 | ecosystem: Host-associated > Plants > Roots > Rhizosphere > Soil ...
AAAGTGAGATCTTTTACGGGCGCATATTTTATATTTAATTCAATTCCCTTATGACTTGTCATACCCGCATTTTGATTTTCATAACTTCCATCTGCAAGCCTTGTATTCACAATTTCATTTTTGCCATTTAACTGGTATACAGAAATTTCTGCGGAACCATTATTGTCAGCAAAACTAAGCCAGCCACCAGCTTCATAGTTAATGTAAGAAGACGGCCTTAATGCCGGTACCTGAACTCCACGATACAAATCATTGATGTTTGGCGGAGCAAAACCAACACTATAATTCATATAAAAACCGTTGTTGTTTCCGAGATCATAAGTCAATCCAAGTTTTGGTGTGAAGTGATCAAAATGATTGATTGCATCAGGTGCACCTGTATACGCGCCAGGTTGTAAATGATTATCAAAATTATAATCAAGGCGATCATAACGTGCCGCTAAAACAAATCTTAACTGGGAAACAGGATTGTATTCAATCTGTGTATAGGCCGCGGTATTTAATAAATCGACTTTATAATCCGTAAGAACACTGTCAGTTGATTGGTAGCGATCATAAATTCCTTCTGCATCTTTATGAATATTGATGAACTGGGCCAAATAGCCTGCAGGACTGTAATCAACGCTTATTCCTGTTATCCATTTTGCATGAAGCCAATTGATTTTCTTGATATGCTGGACAATGGCACCATAACTTTTAAATGCATCATCATTAATTTGCCCCGTTGCCTTTGATAAATTTCCCGCAACATTTGCAATTGAATAAAATGGATTTTGGCCAACAGAAGTATTACGAAAATACAGTGTAAAATTTGTGCTGTTATTTTCGCCCCATTTTTTTGAAAGAGTGCTTCTGATGCGAAATGCGTCAGCTTTCCGGTAAGTGAAACGATAAAAACTATTATAATCTTTTTGATAAAAATGCGTACTGTCAAGGCCACCCTTCTGATCCGTTTTGTAATTGATATAATCGGCTACTGTCACCAATTTTATTTTGTCATTAAAGGCATAATCCGCTCTGAAAGTGAGTGCGGTTTTGTTAAAATTATTATGTTGAGAAGCCGGTTGGTTTTGATCAACATAATATCCGCCAAAATATAAACCCAGCTTTTTATAAGTGTTGCTGACATTAAAATCAGTTCGTTTGTAACCACGTGTTCCTGCTTCTGCCTGAACTTTCCCTGTAAAAAAAGGTGATGGGGATTGTGTAATAAAATTAAGTGCGCCGCCGACAGCTTCGCTTCCATACAATGAAGACGCCGGCCCTTTGATCACCTCAATTCTTTGCAAAGAAGCCTGGTTTATCTCGATCAATGCATTGTGATTAAAATCACCTACCGTTCTTATCGGAATCCCATCTTCCAGGTAAAGAAATAAATTATTATACCCCAATGGCTGTCGAACCGACATGCTGTGCTGTTCATTTCCTAAATCAACCATAAAAACTCCGGGAACTTTATTTACCAATTGATCAATTCGTGTTGCTTTTGTATCATTGATCTGTGTTTTTGAAATCACATCGATCGCTACCGGTACCTCAGTTCTTTTCTGAACTTCCCGGTTTGCAGAAACAATAATTTCATTGAGACTGGCAAAAGATTGTGAAAGAGAAATCAACACTTTTTGTCCGTTTACTGCACTTTTTATTGTGTAATATCCAATAGAAGAAACTTCAATACTATCTGTGTTTTCCGGTAAAGAGAAATTGCCATTCTGATCTGAAATCCCGTTTATTTTATTTTGCAAATCCATTATAGTTGCTCCCTGCAAACCCTGACGGGTAGCAGCATCTATCACTTTTCCCGTAATTCCTTTCTGGGAAAATGCTGCACTTATTCCCATCAAAAGTATTACAGTTAAGCCTATACGCTTATTCATCTGTATGAAAATTTAATTTGAGAAATACTTCATCCTTTCTGAGGATAAATCATATCATAATTATTACTGGAATGATGATGATGGCGGATGAAATATGGAGCGAGGAGTGGAGGAAACTATATTTTCATCTTCTATAAAATAGTGAGGTTGTAAAACTGTAAAGGTATTTTTTAATAAGAAAACATTCGGAATAAAAAATGGTTGCGCTTCAAACTTTTCTGTTCTTGAAACGGGAGATTGATCTTGCTTTTCCTGTTGTTTTAATTTTTTGGAAAGATAACATTTTCCATTACAATGCATCATCGGTTTGTCCTTATTGACGCACAGGTTTTTGGCGATGTAAGAACGGTTTACATAAAAATCCGCCTGGATAATAAACGTGCTGAATGTTTGAATAAAAATAGCGAACGTTAAAAATATGGTGGCAAAAATTTTCATTTATTCTAAACCCTCTTACTCATTTTAGTGGGCACAAAGGTAATTCCAAAAACAGTAAGACTTTTTCTAAAGAATATGATCGTCATCAGTTATTAAAATGATTTTGAAACGCAACAAAAATGATCTTCAGCCTGAAAATGACTTATTAAAATATTGGAGTAGATGATTGAAGGAAAGGTTACAATATCAGGCAGGTTCACAAATTTTTCTTACAAGCTTTAACGCAAAGTCCAGCTGTTCTTTCTCAGTTAAATTGGTATTGTCTAATTCTGTTGCATCCTGTGCTTTCCGCAACGGGCTTACTTCCCGGTTAGAATCTATATAGTCACGCAAAGCGATATTACTTTTAATTTCATCCAAAGAAATGTTTGGATTCTTATCAAACATTTCAGCATATCTTCTTTCAACTCTCACTGCTTCATCGGCTACCATAAATATCTTTACTTCGGCCTCAGGAAAAACAGTGGTGCCGATATCACGTCCATCCATTACGATTCCTTTATTGATCCCCATTTGTTGCTGAGCCGCTACTGCAAAGGTTCTTACACTTTTTAATGCAGCCACTTCACTTACCTTTTCAGCAACCACGAGGTCACGAATTATATACTCAACGTTTTCGCCATTTAAATAAATTTCTGAAGTTCCGGAATGTTCATTTGGAATAAATTCAAGAGAAATATTTTTTAATGCATCAAGGATACTCTTCTCATTTGTCCAGTCAATATGATTGCGCAAAAAATACAAGGTTATCGCCCTGTACATGGCACCACTGTCAATATAAGTATAGTTTAATTTTTTAGCCAGTTGCTTTGCCAGCGTGCTTTTGCCACAGGAAGAAAAACCGTCAATCGTGATGATTATTTTTGGAAACATGAATACAAAAATGGCAAAAAAAAAAGAAACTAAAAAATGAAGGATAAAAAAATGCCACCGTTTCCGATGGCATCTTAAATTATAATATCTAAAACTAAACTTCAGATTTCTTTTTCTGAACAACGCTTCCTTTCACTTCAAAAACAATCTTTGCATTTTCTTCATCCAATGAAGCTATTAAAACATCTCCGGTCTTCACATGCATGTTCAAAATTTCTTCTGCTAACGGATCTTCAAGATACTTCTGGATCGCTCTATGTAAAGGACGTGCGCCAAATTGCGAATCATATCCTTTCTCTGAAATAAATTTCTTCGCTTCTTCTGTCAACTCTAATTTAAGCCCAAGATTATCCAATCTTTTGGTTACTCCTTTCATTAAAATATCTATGATAGAGAAAATATCTTCTTCAGAAAGTGAATTAAAGATCACCACATCATCAATCCTGTTTAAGAACTCGGGACTGAAAGTACGTTTCAATGCTTTTTCAATTACGGCTTTATTATTTTCTTCCGCATTTTGAATTCTGGATGCCGTTGTGAAACCCACACCTGCACCAAAATCTTTCAGTTGCCTTGCACCAATGTTGGAAGTCATGATGATCATCGTATTCTTAAAATCAATCTTCCTTCCAAGACCATCAGTAAGAACGCCGTCATCCAAAACCTGCAACAAGATATTGTAAATATCCGGATGTGCTTTCTCAATTTCATCCAACAGAATTACAGAATATGGTTTTCGTCTAACCTTCTCCGTTAGTTGACCACCTTCTTCATATCCAACATATCCGGGAGGAGCACCAATCAATCTGGAAACAGTGAATTTTTCCATGTATTCACTCATATCAATTCTGATGAGTGCATCTTCACTGTCGAACATATACCTTGCCAAAGCCCTTGCCAGCTCCGTCTTTCCAACGCCGGTAGGTCCAAGAAAAATAAATGTACCAATTGGCTTTTTAGGATCTTTCAATCCCACCCTGTTTCTTTGAATTGCTTTAACAACTTTAGTAATTGCTTCGTCCTGTCCAACCACTGCTCCTTTGAGATCTTCACCCATTTTGCGAAGTTTATCTGTTTCTTCCTGAACCATTCTTTTAACAGGAATGCCGGTCATCATGCTTACTACTTCTGCAATCGCTTCCTCGTTGATTGGATATCTTTTGTTACGGCTTTCTTCTTCCCAATCTGCTTTCGCCTTTTCCAGTTCTTCCTGCAAACGTTTTTCTGTATCACGAAGCGAAGCAGCTTCTTCAAAACGTTGACTTTTTACCACTTTATTTTTTTCGTGTTTAATCTCATCTATCTTTTTTTCAAGCTCGATCACTTCCTGTGGAACATTGATGTTTTTCAAATGAACCCTCGCACCAACTTCATCCAAAACATCAATTGCTTTGTCCGGCAACAACCTGTCAGTCATATATCTGTCACTGAGTTTTACACAAGCATCAATCGCTTCGGCATCATAAATCACATTGTGATAATCTTCGTATTTGCTTTTAATATTGTTGAGAATTTCAATCGTTTCATTAACGCTCGGTTGTTCCACCATCACCTTCTGAAAACGGCGATCTAAAGCGCCATCTTTTTCGATATACATTCTGTATTCATCCAAAGTAGAAGCACCAATGCATTGAAGTTCTCCACGTGCCAAAGCAGGTTTGAAAATATTGGAAGCATCGAGTGAACCGCTTGCCCCGCCTGCACCTACGATAGTATGAATTTCATCAATAAATAAAATTACGTCGCGGTTTTTTTCCAGTTCATTCATGATCGCTTTCATTCTTTCTTCAAACTGGCCCCGATATTTTGTACCGGCAACCAATGCAGCAAGATCCAGAGAAACGACTCTTTTATCAAACAATACCCGGCTCACTTTTCTTTGAATAATTCTTAAAGCAAGACCTTCAACAATGGCAGTTTTACCAACGCCCGGTTCTCCGATTAAAATTGGATTATTCTTTTTACGACGGCTAAGAATTTGTGAAACCCTTTCGATTTCAGTTTCGCGTCCAACGATCGGATCAAGGCTTCCCATTTCAGCAAGACGGGTAATATCCCTTCCGAAATTATCCAAAACCGGGGTCTTCGTTTTTGTTTGAGCGGCAGCACTTTTTGCAGGTCGCTGCTGCTGGGAATATGATTTTCTTTCTTCTTCAAACTCCTCATTTTCTTCATCCTGGAAATCTGCCTTCGGATCAGTTTTTACATAACCCAATTCGCTCTTAAACATATCATAATCCACATCAAACTGATTTAAAATTTGCGTAGCGATATTTTCTTTATTCTTCAGAATAGATAACATCAGATGTTCACTTTCAACCAAAGGACTTTTGTTGGTTTTAGCTTCCAGAACGGTTATCCTGATCACTTTTTCAGCCTGCTTGGTGAGCGGTAATGAATTGATGTTGGCTATATTTTTTCCTGTTTTATCTTTTACGGCGAGTTCAATTTCTTTGCGCAGTTCGTAAAGATCCACGTTCAGCGATTTCAGGATTTTCATCGCTGTGTTTTCGCCATCCCTTATCAGGCCCAGAACCAAATGTTCCGTTCCGATAAAGTCATTTCCCAATCGCAAAGCTTCTTCGCGACTGTAGGAAATAATTTCTTTTACTTGTGTAGAAAAATTGTTGTCCATTTATAAACAATTTAATTTAAGCTGTGTGTAATTTAATGCTGTACAATAATAATAAATAAATTCAATTAATTCACGTTTAAAAGAATGCACATACTGTTAAAAAGTAAGCGGGGAAAATGAAAAACAGCAACCGGTGATTTGCAAAAAAATATATTAAAATGATTGCGGGTAGATACCTGAATGATTTTGAGAAGATACTTTGTTGATTAAATCACTTATTGAATTTGAATTTGTTTTAAACTTTTCCTTTTTAATACCTTTGAATAAACATTCTTCTTTTAAACGATATTATGAAAGTCAAAATTGATACCAAAGAGAAAATGCACGTCATTACGATAGAAGAGAAGACATTATCTGTAAATATGACAGAAGAATTAAAAAATTCACTTCTGAAATATCTTTCTGATCCCATAAAAAATGTGGTGGTGGATTTTGAGCAGACTTCAGAAATTGAACTGGAACCTGCAAATGTGCTGTTATCCGTTCAGCAGGCGTTTTATGATTCAAACCATTCAATGGTTTTTTGCAATCTGCAACCGGCAGTTATTGATTTTCTGAATAAAAATAATTTGTTTGAAAGGATGAATGTAACCCCAACAGAAAGTGAAGCCTGGGACATTGTACAGATGGAAGAAATAGAACGTGAGTATTATGAGGGTGATGAAAGTTAATTATTGACGGATTCAATTCATAATTATTGAATTAAAATTGTGTAAAAAGAACCCCAACAGAAAAAAAAGACCGCTTGATTGCCGTAACCATTTTAGGAAACAATTCTGCCGTTCCTTCTCATAACAGGCATCCAACCGCGCAGGTTTTGCAAACTGCTGAACACCTGATGCTCATTGATTGCGGCGAGGGAACGCAAATGCAAATGAGCCGCTATAAAATAAAAAAAAGCAGAATCAATCATATTTTTATTTCGCATCTGCATGGTGATCATTATTTTGGGTTGATCGGATTATTAAACAGCCTTGCATTAAACAATCGTTTAACTGATCTTCATATTTACGGGCCGGAAAAATTACAGTCAATTATAGACATACAAATGGATCTGTCCGGAACAGGTTTCCCATTTCAATTCTATTTTCATAAACTTCAAAAAGAAGGAATTCTTTTTGAAGATAAAAAAATTTCAGTTGAATGCTTTGAAGTAAACCACCGGATTGAATGCTGGGGATTTATGTTTAGAGAAAAGAAAAACCCAAGAAAAATAGACATTCAGGAAGTAACCAATTTTAAAATACCCAAATCATTTTATGAAAATTTGCATCATGGAGAAGATTTTGTGAATGAGAAAAATGAAGTGATCAAAAATGAAATCCTCACGCTTCCTGTTGAACCACCAAAGTCTTATGCATTCTGTGCTGACACCGCCTTTTATGAACCAATTGCTGAAAAAATAAAAGGGGTGGATCTTGTGTATCATGAAAGTACTTACCTGGCTGATCTGGAAAAAAAAGCAACTTTAAGATTTCATTCTACATCAAAACAAGCCGCAACAATTGCAAAAAAAGCAGGAGCAAAAAAATTGTTACTCGGACATTTTTCCTCGATGTATGATACACTGGAAAAATTCAAAGAAGAAGCTTCTGAGATTTTTGAAAATACCGAGATTGCAGAAGAAGGAACCTGTTATTTAGCGTGAGCTTCCGGATGATGCGAATTGTTTGCGCCAGATCCCCGGGTTTTAGCGAACAAAGAAATAAATTCAATTTTAATTTTTTCGTTTACCGTTTGCAAAGGGAAAAATGTAACTTGTATTTGACTCTCTAATTTAGCTTTTTATGTCTGATACACTCCGATTTTGCGCTGATGTTCATCTGGGTAAGCTTGCCAGGTTGCTGAGAATGCTCGGTTTTAATACGGTTTATAAAAATAATTTTTCAAAAGAAGAACTGTATAATAATTCACTAAATGAAAACCGTATTCTTCTTTCAAAAAGTGCTTATTTTTCACGCTTCATTGATATCAATTTTTACCAGATAAAAAGTGCTGACCCGCTGCAGCAGCTCAAAGACATTATTCATTATTTCAATCTGCGGGATTCATTTAATGCGTTTATCCGCTGTCTTTATTGCAATGAAATCGTTGAGAAAAAGGAAAAGGAGGAAGTGGAAAAGGAGCTTTTGCCCAACACAAAAAAAGATTTTTCTGAATTCTGGAAATGTCCTTCCTGCCAGAAAATTTACTGGAAAGGATCGCATTATGAAAGGATGATGAAAATGATCCGCGAGCTGGAAAACAGGGTATGAAGGAATTAATTCTATTGAAAGCCAAAAGATTTATTTACCAAAACCCATTTACTCCACCGTCCATTCATAAAAATCAGGAAAGTACTTTCTCCAGGCGGCTTCATTATGCCTGCCATCTTCATCAATCTTTTCTTTTATTGGAGAAGAAGAATGTTCTTTCATTTCTTTTTCAATTCTTTTCATATCAGGGAGCATCGAATCACCTTCTTTGCCACCGGCATAAAAAAACAATTTTGAATTTACTTTCTTTGCATCTGCCATTACGGCGCTATCAATTCCTGAAGCTGTCCAGAATGCAGGAGAAAAGATTCCGGCACCGCCAAAAACCTGCGGATATTTTAAAACAGCATATAAGGAAATCAGGCCACCCATCGAACTTCCGGCAATAAAAGTATTAGGCTTATCTTTTAAGGTCCTGTAATGTTTGTCAACATAAGGCTTTAAAGTTTTCACTAAAAAATCAACATATTTGTCTCCCTCGCCTTTCCCAAAGCTTTGAAATTCCCACGGATTGTATTCACTCATTCTTTTTGAAAGGCCATTATCAATTCCTACAACGATCACTTCTTTTTCTCCTTTTTTAAAAATAGAATCGAGGTATTCATCAACACCCCATTCCCCGGAATAGGAAGTTTTATTTTCGAAAAGATTCTGTCCATCATGCATATACAAAACCCGGTATTTCTTTTTTGATTTTGCATAACCGGGAGGAAGATAAAGCCAGATTCTTCTGGTGCGGTTCAATTGTGGAATGTAAAAAGCGGTGTCCATAATTTTTACATTCACAGAGGCCGAATTGTTCTTTTTAGAACTGGCGGTATGTTTAAAATCATCGTTCCATTCACCAATATTGATCCGGATCGTTGTATCTGATTGTAATTTTAAGCTTCGGTTTTGAATTCCGTTTCCTAAAGAATCTGTCTCAACTTTTTCCCAGTTTCCTCTCGTAAACTTGTATTCATAATTTCCTTCAGACAGGGAAAAGGTTATGCTATAAACGCCGGTCCTATCCGCATGTAACATATAATTACTGTCTGAAGGATTCCACATATTAAAATTGCCGGCAATAAACATATGATCCATAGAATGCAGCAGGGACGACTGTTTCAAAAGAAACGTCACCTTATTTTGGGCAAAAGTAAATGTAGAAATAAAAAGGAGTAAACCCACCCCGACCGACCGTAACAGCCGGGCAGGAAATAAATACTTTTTTTGTTTTTGCATAAATGAAAATCCTTTAAGAAATGGAAGCAAGAAAATCTTTCACTTTTTGATGAAACGGAGCGCTCAAAGGAACCAGCGGAAGACGCAATTCATTTTCAATGATTTTCAATTCATATAAAAATGCTTTGACGCCGGCAGGATTGTTTTCAACAAATAAAAGATCATAAGCAGGCAATAATTTCAAATGAAGCTCCGCCGCTTTTTGAAATTGATTTTTCAATGCAAGCCGCATCATTTCTGAAAAATCTTTAGGGAAACAATTGGCCACCACGCTGATCACACCTTTGGATCCACAGGCAACCAAAGGAAGCGAAATATGATCATCGCCACTCACAAATAAAAAATCTTTCGGTATGTTTTTCAGAATGTGCATACACTGGATCATGTTGCCACTCGCTTCTTTTATTCCCCGGATATTTTCACATTCTTTTGCAAGGCGCAGAGTAGTTTCGGCAGTAATATTACTTCCGGTCCTTCCAGGCACATTGTACAAGATTACAGGTAAAGGCGACGCTTCGGCAATGGCTTTGTAATGTTGAAAAATTCCTTCCTGGGAAGGTTTGTTATAATTAGGGCTTGAGCTTAAAATCGCTGTTATTTTTTCGAGAGAAAAATTGGAAAAATGATTAATGACTTCTTTTGTGTTATTACCACCAATTCCTAAAACCAATGGCACACGGTCATTCATTTTTTTTGCAGTAAAGTCAACAATCTCTCTTTGCTCTTTTTTGGTAAGTGTCGGAGTTTCGCCGGTCGTACCAAGGGTAACAATATATTCTACGCCATTATCAATAACAAAATCAATCATGGTGGCAAGTGCATCAAAATCGACTTCGCTGTTTTTTTGAAAAGGAGTAATAATGGCAACTCCGGTTCCTGTTAGTTTATTTATTAAAGAGTTCATAATTCATAATTTGTAGTTCGTAGTTTGTAGTTCGTACCTTAAGGATTGAAAATTGAAAATCGAATGTTAAGAACTAAAAAGCCTGTTGTTCAATAATTAATTGATCACTCATCCCAAAAACCCATCTTATTAAACTTTTCAATTCGCTGGCTGATTCTTTCCTTAGCGGGAATTTGTTTTAATTCTTCAATAATTGGTTTAATGTAATTTTTCAGGTTTGCTGCTGCTTCATCATAATTCCAATGCGCACCACCAAATGGTTCACGAATAATTCCATCTACCAAACCAAATTTCAACATATCTTCAGAAGTCAATTTTAATTGCTCCGCAGCAATTTCTTTTTGCGCCCAACTGCGCCACAGAATTGAACTGCAGTTTTCCGGAGAGATTACCGTATACCATGAATTCTCCAACATCAAAACCCTGTCTCCTACTCCGATTCCTAAAGCACCCCCACTTGCTCCTTCGCCAATAATTACACAAACAACCGGCACTTTCAACCGGATCATTTCATAAATATTTCTGGCAATGGCTTCGCCCTGACCACGTTCTTCTGCTTCAAGTCCGGGAAAAGCGCCGGGTGTGTCAATCAATGTAACAATTGGTTTATTAAATTTTTCAGCAAGTTTCATCAGACGCAAAGCTTTCCGGTAGCCTTCAGGGTTGGCCATTCCGAAATTACGCATCTGGCGCATCTTTGTGTTGGTTCCTTTTTGCTGACCTATTACCATGATGGTTTCTCCATCAAGTTCTGCAAAACCGCCGATCATCGCTTTATCATCTTTGACATTTCTGTCGCCATGCAATTCCAGAAAATTGGTAAACATTTTTAAAATGTATTCCAGGGTATAAGGCCTGTCCGGATGGCGGCTCAGTTGGACTTTTTGCCACGGAGTAAGATGTTCAGTTATTTCTTTTCTTTTTGCAAGAATATTTTGTTCAAGATCATTAATGATATTTTGATATTCCTCTTTTCCCGTTTTTTGAGCAAGTTTCTTGTTCTCTTCAATCTGATCGAAAAGTTCCTTTATGGGTTGTTCAAAATCAAGAAATTGTCGTGTTTGTAATGACATCTTATAATAGAAAATTTAAAAAATAAATCGGTTTCTTTTTTTTAGGCCGATAAAGTTAAGGTGTCAAAATTAAATACAGTGAAAAAGCTTCTTTTTTGCACAAAACAAACAAAAGAAATGGTTGACCTCATCACCCGGCTGAAAGAATTGGTAAAAAATCTGCTGCAATCAATGAAATCAAGATCCAGGAATATCCATTTATTAGCGCATTAATCAAAAAACCCGGGTAGAAGTGACAGTATCCTATGTTGTTGCGCCGGCGGCTGGTTTCTGAACCCATGTCACTGGCAGGATCCTGAAAGAATGAATCAAACGCGGATAAAGTCTTATTTCCAAAGGGAGACTCCAGATAAATGGTTTAGAGCAGAACCAATTCAATCAAAAAATAATCTTTCAGATAAGTATATTATTTAACCGGTTTTATTATAAATGAATAGTTGTAATCCTTATAGTTCAAACGGTATTGCTTTAAAGGCCAGGTTCCCCATGAATTAATTCCGCCAACGCCTGTTTGCTGAAGATCAATATTTAATGTGGTCAAATCCCTTTCTTTTAATTCTCCAAAGTGATGATTGTGTTTTGCAAGACCATCATCCAGATCCTCATCAATGAAATGACGCGCTGAGATATTTAAAACAGTATCTCCGGTGATCATTAAACCTTTGCCATTTTTATCCGTTAATTTCACCCACCTCACATCGGTTTTGTTGCCTGTTTCCTGCGGCCGTAAATAGGGATGAAACTGATCACGGACGGACATGTTATACAAGCCGACAAAAGCATCATCTTTCCGATCCCAATAATTTTCCGAAGGGCCGCGCCCATACCATTCCATTTGATTATACATCTTCGGCAACATCATCTGCATACCGAATTTAAACATCATAGGCTCCTTTCTTGTAGAATCGACCCGCATCGATTCCGTAACTTTAATCATTCCCTCTCCATTCATCCCGTAGCTTATATCCAGGTAGGCATATACATCCGGCAATGAATAATGAGTGTACAATTTGATGTATTTATTATCCGAAGAATCAATAGTAAAACCAAGAAGAGTGTAATGGTGACTTGCGCGTTTCCAGTTGATTAATTTTTCCTGCAAACCGGCACCAAAGTCATTGTCAGTGGGTGGACGCCAGAAATTAGGTTTTAGGGAATATCCTTTTTTTATAAAATGATTGTTATTCACAACATAATCACGCAGCAGGCCATCTTTGCGGCTAAAAATGAATTTAACTTTATTGCTCTTAATTATGATTGAACTATCAGTCAAGAGACTGGCTAACTTGTCTCCCTCAGGAAAATCAGTTTTTTTATCCAAATTACTTTGAACAATCAGCTGGTCTTTTGCAATTGTCCAGTTAGCAGGAACAAGTCCTTCGGCTGATTTGTTTTTGTAATAAACATTTAAAAAAACCTCTTTTTTGCTGCCAGGAATTTTGTAATGTAAATCAACTATACCGGTTTGATGGGGGGCAATATTGAGCGATACAACTTTCCCTTTTTGAACCGTCTTTCCATCTGCTGCCAACTGCCATTCCAGGTAAACATTGTGTAGATCTTTAAAGAAATTTTCATTGTAGATTTTAATCGTTCCTTCCTGATTGGCAGCGGAAGTAAAAATATTTTGATATTCCTTTTTCACTTCCAGCATTTGTGGATGAAGTGAGCGATCAGGAGCCACTAAACCGTTGTCGTTAAAGTTCTGGTCGCTTGGCATATCAACCCCATAATCTCCTCCATAAGACCAGATCGTATCTCCTCTATCTGTTATTTTTTGAAATCCCTGGTCAACAAAATCCCAAATGTAGCCGCCCTGCATCTTAGGATAATATTTCCGGATCGTATCCCAGTAATCATTGAAATTACCATCTGTATTGCCCATTGCATGCGCATATTCAACCAGGATAAATGGTTTATGATTGCTGTTGCTGTCAAACTTTACATGGCGCACCATTTCATCAGGAGAAGGATACATCGGACAATAAATGTCTGAAAACATAGTGGCACTTGCGGGTTCATATTCTACTGGTCTTGAAGAATCACGATGCTTTATCCACTCATAACATTTTTCAAAATTAATTCCCATTCCTGCTTCATTGCCCATAGACCATATAATAACACTCGGATGATTTTTATCCCTTTCTACAGCCCGGGTATCACGCTGAAAATGTTGTAAGAACCAATCCGGTTTTTTTGATAAAGAATTAGCGCCAAAGCCCATTCCGTGTGTTTCAAGATTGGCTTCACCGACTACATACAACCCATATTTATCGCACAACTGATACCAGTAAGGATCATCCGGATAATGCGAAGTTCTTACGGCATTGATATTATTTTCTTTCATGATCCTTACATCCTGTTCCATGCGCTCCCTGCTGATTACCTGACCGGTAAAGGGATCCATTTCATGCCTGTTAACTCCTTTTATTAAAACCGCTTTTCCATTGACATATAATACGCCATCTTTTATCTCTACTTTTCTAAAACCTGTTTTTTGGGGAATTACTTCTATTACCTTTCCATTATTGTCCGTTAGTGTAGTTATAAGAGTGTATAAATTTGGCTCCTCTGCTGACCATTTTTTGGGATCATTAAGCTTAAAAACCACTTTTTTATAATTGACAGAATCGCCAAGAGAAACAGATTTTTTGCTGACTGACACGCCTGATGAATCGAGTAATTCAAAAGAGGCGTTATAATTTTTTAATGATGGATCACTGTTATTTAAAAAATCAAGGCTGATATTTAACTGTCCATTTTTATAATCGTTTACCAAATCAGCAATGATTTGTATATCGCGAATATGAATTGGATTTCGTGCATACATGAATACATCGCGGTTTACACCGGCAAGACGCCACATATCCTGATCTTCCATGTAAGTTCCATCACTCCAGCGATACACCTGGAATGCAATCAGGTTTTTTTGTCCCGGCTTTATAAAACGGGTAATATTGAATTCCGCAGGAAGCTTGCTGTCTTCACTATAGCCGACCCATTGCCCATTTATCCATAAATAAAAACACGAGCGCACTGCGCCAAACTGTATATAAATATCTTTGCCGTTCCAATCTTTATCTACCATTATTTCTTTACGGTAAGAACCAACCGGATTATATTGTTCAGGAACATGAGGCGGATCAGGTTTCATCAGGTAATCAAAATCATAACGGATATTGGTATAAATAGGAATACCGTATCCATTCACTTCCCAGGTTGCCGGAACCTTAAAATTTACCCAATCCTTATCATCATAAGTTGTCTTCCAAAAGCCAAATGGCCTGTTTGCAGGCTTATCAACCCACTTAAATTTCCAGTCGCCATCAAGCGATTGAAAATATTTTGATTGTTGCCTGTTACTGGCCAAAGCTAGTCTCTTGCTCTCAAAGGCAAAATAGGTAGCGTGCATTGGTTGGCGGTTGTATTCATTTTTGAATTCATCCTGCCAGAAAACAGGAGGCTCTTCAGATTGTGCAAAAAGTTTCGTAACAGATAAAAGGATAATTGAAAGAATAAAGATTTTTTTCATCATAAATTCATTTGATCAGCCATGAATAAAGCGGTAAAGATAAAAGTTTACTATTTCTTACCATTCGGTAAACAATTGCTCATAAACCTGAAATCACAAAATCAAAAGGTCAACAGATTAGAAAAACATTGACGTTTTGATTTATTTGATTATGAGAAAAAGCATTTACCTGCATTGGTTTCATTTCAATTCAGAAAAGAGATTTGGATAATCAGTGATCACTCCATCAACCCCGATATCTTTTAACCGCTGAATCTCTTTTAAAGTATCCGGCGTCCAGGGAATCACCAAAACATTTTGTTGATGAAATGCTTTTACCAGTTCCGGAGTAACCAAAGTAAACTCCGGGCTAAAAATATCCGGTTTAAAACCAAGTTCATTGATATAGCCTTCTGCGGTTTTTTTATTGGAAGCGCTTACCAGGTAAGAGGTTTGGATTGTCGGATATTTTTGGTGGATTAAATTCAAAGCCCTCACATCAAATGATTGCATCATCGTGCGTGGAGCAATTCCTTTTTCAATGATTATTTTTATTGCTGAATCAACATACTCCTGAAGACCCGAATAAAATTTGCCATCATATTTCGGGTTGGATTTAATTTCAATATTGTAATGATTTACGAAGTTCTTTTGTCTTGCATAAGCTTCTACTGAATCTATTAAAACACCGAGCAGAGGCTTTATGGCGTGTATTTTCTTTTGAATGGGAAAGGCAGGATAAGGTTTCAGACCAACATCATACTTTGCAACACTGTCGTAATCCATATGAAAGATCAACCGGCTTAATCCATCCTCCTTTGTCATTGTATCCCCCTGGGGTGTAAGGGAAAAATCACTGTTGAAATAGGCATCATGGGAAACAACAATCTTTTTATCTTTAGACATTTGAAGATCCATTTCCAAAGTACTTCCATAATTGATGGCAATCTTTTCAGAAGCGATCGTGTTTTCAGGCATCAGACCTCGTCCGCCACGATGCGCTTGTTTATCAAAATTGCCTGTCCTTTTGAGTTGATTACTTATGCTGCATGAAGCCAGTAATCCGGCAAACAATATGGAAAATAATTTTTGATGAATGACTTTCATTGAAGATAATTTTATAACAGGTTTCAATATTACACTTTGCCCATAAAAGGATCTGTAGAAGTTTCTTTTCCGGTTTCCACTCTTCCGGCAAATCGCTGGGAGAAAGTTGAATTTCCTTTTACAATTACCGTAAAGTCATACCATCCTGAACTTTTTCTGAGATCCATTACAATGCTTTCTTCAGTTGAAGGAGGTATTTTTTTTGAAACAGGATTATTCTTATATGCGTTATCAGTGACTAAAATTGGAACAGAATTTTTATCGTGGTTACTTACTTTTAATTCAATATTTCCAGTGAGTTGATTCTTTAACAACCTGCCAGGTTGGTATTGGCATTCTATCACAATTTCCGGATCTTTTTCATTACCCATAAACTCGCGAAAGAAGCCATTAGGGCCGTAGATCCTTAGATGATATTGGCCGTGTTTAAAAGCATCAACAGGAAATTTCTCTGTTAAAGTATCGCCGGCTGTTACGGCATAATGCCAGGTACGGACGCGTTCAAAAATCTTTTGATTATTCTTTTCGCCTTCCAATGAAAGATATTCCCCTGGGGCATAGACATTAAAAGGAGATCCTGAAGATTGATTCCCAAAAATCTTATTTTGCGCCTGCATCTTTATTTCAAAGCTTTTTTTATCATCACTTAACTTTCCATCGGCGTAAAGCTGGTAAGGCAACGGATTTGCAGGTTTGGTACCTGGCTCCTGCTTCGACATTACTTTTGACGAAGCAGGATCAATATTAATTAGTTGTATTTCTTCTGCAGTTAATTTTTTAAAGTTTGATGGCTCATTTTTAAATTTCGCGTTGTAAATTTTTTCCACAAAAGGATCTCTTGAAAGGAAGGGAAGCTTTTCATTTTTTTCATCAAAGGTGGTAAACGCAGAAGTCAGATTTCCGCACACAGTTCTGCGCCATTCACTGATGTTGGTTTCTCTTATGTTTTTATTAAATTTTTTATTTAAAAAATCTTCGAGGAATTGTAAAGTAGATGTATGATCAAAAACCTGGGAGCAAACTTTTCCGCCGCGGCTCCAGGGCGAAGCAATGATCATTGGAACCCTGAAACCTAAACCTACAGGACCAGTTCGCGCTTGTTTCTTTGAAATTCCATCATTTATTTCCTGTTCCTTTCTAATGAATTCCACACCGCTGGTGTTAATACCCGCGGAGCATTTTCCTGTTGCAGGATCTTTCGGGTCAGGGGCTACAAATGGCGGAATATGGTCAAAATAACCATCGTTTTCATCGTAAGTAAGAATGAAAATAGTTTTCTTCCAAACCTCCGGATTTCTGGTAAGAATATCCAATATTTCAGAAGTAAGCCAGGTGCCATACCAGGGCGCGCTTGGATGATCAGAGAAATTTTGCGAAGGCACGAGCCATGAAACGGTGGGCAGGTTTCCTGAATCGACATCTTTTCTGAACTGGTATAAA